>Ga0209491_10003607_pt1 | contig 25241 bp, 26 predicted proteins | sample BON02_FD_187213 | JGI IMG/M metagenome (GOLD analysis project Ga0209491, IMG submission 187213) | Freshwater microbial communities from Lake Bonney liftoff mats and glacier meltwater in Antarctica - BON-02 (SPAdes) (version 2) | ecosystem: Environmental > Aquatic > Freshwater > Ice > Glacier...
CCGTAGTGAAGACTAGATTTCCTCCGACAATTGAAACTCCCGTGAGTACGTTTACTGTGGTTGAACAATCAGCATCCAGCCCGGCAGGTCCGGCGGGTCCAGTAGGTCCGGCAGGTCCGGCAGGTCCAGCAGGTCCAGCAGGTCCGGTAGATCCGACAAGGGCAGGGTCAACATACAAATTAGGGCAGTCATCAAAGTCAGTATCCCCTACTAGCAATCCGGTGCCCGCTAAGGAATCAAAATCAATTGCTAGTTTTCCGTCCGTGACTGTCAATCCGCATCCAAGAGGTAGCAGGCTCCTAGACACTAACTTTGGGTCGCAATCCTCAGACACGTCATCTATTTCAACCCTACCTATCATCATTGCGTTAGTTGCCGTGCCTCCTAGACTACATGAATCTAACGGCGAGACCGTTCCGTCTAAGCAGGTTGTAATGACTACTCGCTCTTCGTCGGTTACTCTCGTGGCGTCTATTAGGTCAAACAGATTTACCTGCAACTGAAGTGGTGGGTTGCTTAGAAATCCCACTGGTCTCCTTAATCCGCACCCTACAGCATCTCGGCAGGTCTCATAAATAACCCCGGCACTAAAGTCCGCGATGACCGCAGCGTCTATGTCAGTACACGGGTCTACAGGAAGTTCCACCACATACGCATCAATGAGAATGCCTAATCTAATCTCCCCTTGGGCCGCGGGGGTGTCCACCTCTACGGTTAACTGTTTGGATAATGTAGCCGCCGTCCAAACTGAGGAATTTACTTCTATGCGAAACTTAACAATATTGCCAGACACACACGAAACTACCCCTGCCGGTAAGCTAGGGGTACTGAGAGTCAATGCCATGTTTGACTCAGGGTAGAAACGGTATCTAACTTCCCAATAATCCCCTGCGGGGAATACAAAGGCAGTCCTGTTTGAGAACTCTAATTCGGAGGTAAATGTATAAGGGCCATTAAACGGCAATTCTTTTCTGTATGTATTGGTTATCCCTATATCATATTTTGCCGGGCTGCGGAGATTTGCTACCGTCTGGGGAGTAGCACTATCTCCAAATATATGACGCACACCCCCCCAAAAAAATATCGCATCAGATAGCGTACCAGATCTTCCAGTCAACGTAAGGACATCAGGATCGCCTTCATTACATACTGCTAGGCTATTGCACCCTTCTGGGTCAGACACTACTATTAGGCCCCTGCCCGCAAGCTGCTCGTGGTTTATTTCAATTGCCCCATCTGTTACTTTTAGCCCGCATCTGATTGGGATATTTATCTCGGTAAATAATGCGCCATACTCGCAGCAATCCCCTACATATTCTGATGCGTACTCACTATCAAACTTTACTATGCCCGAAGTCGTTGCCAACGTCTCATAAGAATTCAGAGCGCCCGTAAACCCAAGGACCGCATTAGAATCAGGACCAGATCCTAATGATTCAGGCAGGGTCGCATTAAATTCCCCAGATATTGCTAGGTGGTGTATGTCCTTTGCATCGACATACACGATTTTCTCCGCCTTTACCTCAAAAGATGTCGAGGTAAGTTTATTTGTCAGAGTTACCGCAACCCGTACAGTCGCTACGAACACTTCATCCCCACACCACGCTACAGTAGCCATGTTAGTTAGAGGTTGGTTCTCGGTGAGAGTCGGAGGAGGTATAGTGTCCTCTACTGTGACTGTCCATAAAGAAGACGTTGCTTCACATAACTCCCTACCAGAGTCGTCCTTTGACTCATACGTTAGTTCAATTGAATATGTGGAAGTTTCGCATAACCTAGAGTGGTCTGGCCCTGAAATATCAAGCTTTACATCAAAATTCTTAGCCTCTCCTAAGTCCCCCTCTGATTGATCCATGTTAGGGTCATTGCCCAGACAATTGAAGGTTACTCTAGATACTATGCTTTTTGTTGATACGCCGCCAGTGGTTCCGTTTAATGCAATGATCTGCCAAAATATGGTTTCCCCTAGATTGATATCCGGACCTCGTACCAGTACATAGGAATTACCCGTGACCTTTCGTTGGGCTACGTTTGGCCCAGACATGTTCTGGTCTTTTGACCATTGAACAATGTAATGGGTGGCTCCGACAACTTCCAACCACTGTAGGATTATGCCGGTCCCTGACGCCACGTTGCTTTTTAGGCAGACAGTCGCCCCATCTCTCGGCAATAGTATCAAAGGAGTGCTAAGTACCCGCTGGTTAGACCAGTTTACATAATCGTCTGTTAAGTCTGGACATACTTTTAGGTTCAGTGAATAGTCGTGATTACTCATGTTGGGTATTATTCGCAGATATTAAGTATGACGGATGTTACTAGAAATTGGCCAGATATGGAGAAAGTAGACGCAGTAGTCCCTGAGATAGACATAGATACCAATCGTACTTTGTACTCCTCTCCATTATACCCCACAAAGGTCAACGGGACAATTGTAAAAAATCCCCTTCTGTAGTAAATATCGTCAAATAGACACTTCTCCTCTGCGCACAATCCCAAGCAATTAAATTCGAAGGTATCCTCCCCATGAACAATTGGGTTACACGACTCCTGATACACAACTGCGTTCGCGGTTCTCTGAGTAGAATACTTGATCGAAGGTAGGTAAGGTGAGTAGCTAAATTGAACAGGCATCTCTACACCATTTATCGTGACTGCCATCTTTTATCCTATATGTATGGGTTTATGATTGGAAAAATATCCGCAGAGTCATCTACAATTATATTGAAGGTACGATTATCATTGACAATTGACCCTTGCCCTGGTTGATTGCCGCCTTTTATATTAGGAGCAGCCCCCGGACCGACTTTGAGATTGATGGTCATTCCAGCAAGTTGGATCTTTAGGCTTTTTGCTATTGCCTCTGCCCAAGTTCGTCCTAATTCTTCTACGAAGTTAGGAAGTAGTAGGGAATCGCCAACTGCCTTGGCCTGGGCCTGAACATTTTTAGCTAGAGGTTTAAACTTCTTACCTGCCCGATTAGCATCAAACTCAGCATCCGCCTCTGCAATTTGCAAATTCTGATTAAGCCTTGCGACTTTTTGCATATTTGCATTTGGGCCTTTTGCTAGTTCTTTGTTCTTTTGGTCATTAAGATTATTAAGCCTTCTTAGGGATCTTTCCGCCCGATTGTCCGCCTGCTCTTGTATCTTATTTCTAAAGGCTAAGAGTTGATTGGCCGTGGCAATGGATGCCACTTGACTAGCTAGTTTATCCGTGATGGATTCTACTAGCTTGTCTTCCTTTTTAAGTTCATCATTCTTATCCGAAATCGCCTTTTCTCGTTCCTCTTTTAACTTAGCCAGATCTCCTAAAAGAATAGCATCTAGCTGAGCCTTAGCAGTGGCCTTAGCTCTCTTAATTAAGTCTAAGTCTGCCTCGTCTCGGAACTTTTCTTCCAGGTCTTTTATCTCGTCATTGAGTCTTTGCTGCGATTCGAGGATGACAATGCTTCGTTCCTCTTGATACTTCATCTCCTCGTCTTTGATATCCTCTAGCAACTCTCGCCGTCTGGATAAGGTGTCTGCCGCTATATCCTTATCTCGATCTGCCCTGAATTTATCAATGGCGTCTTGAATAGCGGCTTCATTATCTACTCTATCTTTGATGCGGGCATCTACATCTAAGGTGGACCCACCTTGTGCTACAGTAGCCGCCCGTTCCTTATTAAGTTCTACAATTGCCTTACGCTGGGCATCTATCGCCGCATTGTATGCCGCTATAGCACTTGCACCCTTTTGCTGCGATTCGGTAAATTCTTCAAAGGATTTATCGGCAGCATCCATTGCCTTTGCTAGGGCATCTGAGGCTCCTGCCTGATCCCCGATATAAGTGGCGACTAACTTGATTATCGAATTTTTGGTAAATCCTTTAGATACGCCGTCAGATATAATACTAGCAATTTCGTCGGCTTTAGGGAGAATCTTATTAAGTGCATTACTTTGAATAAGTTTATTCTTGGCTAATTCTGCCGCCTTGCTTACCGCCTTGTCGATATCCTCGGCACCACTTTCAGGGGTAATCCCTAAAAGAGTCGCGAGGTTAGGGGATGAAGCTACTAACCCCTTAAGTGCAGAGTTGTTCCCCTCTCTAAGCAAAGCCCTCCTTGCTTTTAGTAATTTGGTTTGGAAGTTAGACAGTTCGGTTGCCTCGTTCGCAAGGGAATCCCTTGACGATTTGACAGTAGCCGCACCTTGTTTAATAGTATTATAGAATTCATCGTAAGAATTTGCTGCCACCTTTAATTTATCAGATAATCCGGTCAAGGATGCTAATTCTGAAGTTAATGTGGAAGTCCCTACTAAATCTCCTAGCTTCTTAGCCTTAAGTAGTTTATCCTCAGTTTCCTTTATCTTAGTCTGGACTGCCTTTATATCTGCCTCCATGCTCGACCTATCGAACTTACCAGAGTTAATCTGGCTTTTTAGTTCCTCCGATTGGGTCTTATTTAGGGATGGCAGATTGAGGAATAATTCCAGACCTTTGTTGAACTCTTGGGCGGTATCAGATACCGCCTCTCGGAAGTCAGACAGTTTCTTGATGTACTTATCGTACTTCTGAAATACCTCATCCGTCGCGTCCCCTGAATCCTTAGCGGCTTTGGCCAGACCAAAAAATTCCCCGATCATCCCTCCTAGAACTGGAATTAAAAGTAGTCCCCCCGAGGCAAAGTATAGAAACAGGTTCGTGAATGCATCCTTTGCACCCGCTGCGGATACACCGGATATTATAAGAAACCCTGATACCCTTGCCAGCGATTTACCTAGCTCAGGTAGTACCTTAATCAGCAGCTCTAAAACAGTTAGCGTCTTCCCAAAGAATCCGATGATGTTATCTTTGTTATCCCTCACCATCTTAATCATCTCGGTTGCAAACCGTATCATGTTTGCAAATGTCTCAGCTACTGTGTATCCTAAGCTCTCAAATCCTGGAGTAAGCTCGCTACTACTCTTAGAAAACTCGGCAAAGAGTAATTGTAACTCTCTTGAAAAATCCCTAAAGGCGGGAACTACTAGGGCATACACCCCTAATTGGAACATCTTAAACGCAGGGATTACAGTCTTTTGAATAATTCCTGCGATTGATTTTAGGATGTCGCTAATGGATTCCGTTGCAAATCCTACATCATTAACTAATGCGGTCGAAAATGCCCCTGCCATCGCCACTGCAAATGCGGATACCGCTACTATTACTGCGCCGATTGCTGCTATGAGTGGAAGGGTGATGATGGAGGTGATAAATATTAAGGTGCCTGCCGCCGCCGCAATAGGGGCCAGTATCCCAGAGAATGAAGCGAAAAGGGTGGTTGCAAGAGTGATAGCCCCTACTAAAGACCCGATTCCTGTTACTAGCGATCCGATGACCAGTACAACAGGGACCGCTGCTGCCGCAAGTGATCCCATACCAAAGGTAAAAGCCCCTATGGTAGTTAAGGTTGCCCCAAATGCGATGCCTACTTTAGAGATACTACTTACTATCCCTTGGCTTTGACGAACAAATGCCGTCATCCCCGTTACTATATCAGTAAGGGCTTGGATCACTTCTCTGGATGGGGCTAGAAGGATCTTACCTAAAGTAATTGATAACGACTTAACCGCACTGTTGAGGATAGTTACATCACCAATTAGTGTATTAAGCTTGATTCTTTCAATTGATCTTGCTAATCCCGTTGCGTTTTCGATCTGAGCTAATAACGCATCAAATGTCGCAGAGCCTTGGTTAATAAGGGCTTGCAATGAACGGAATGCTCGTTGGTCGAATAGTTGACCTAATGTCTCAGCACTTGTGCCGATTCTCTCAAACTCTTTTACGATCTGAGATAGATTATTCTTTCTAGGATCAATCGCTGAAAAACTAGAACCTAATCGTTGTAGTGTCTCATCTGCTAGGTCTGCGTTTTCTACCAACTGAGTAAGAATTCTGGATAGTCCAGTACCCGCAATACTTGATCTAAGACCTGAGTTAGCTAATACGCCCAGGGCTGCTGCTGTTTGTTGTACCGACTGCCCGAATGCCGCCGCCGCAGGGGATGCAATCTTGAACGATTCCTTGAGCTTAGTGATATCGGTGTTAGCATTAGTTACCGTGGCTGTGAGGATATCTGCTACTTCATCCGCAGACTTCGCCGACAAGGAGAATGATCTAAGAATAGATGCCTGTAGGTCGGCAGCGTCCTTAATACTAGATCCGGTTGCTGCCGCTAACCTAGCTACGCCCGCAATAGAGTCCGATACCTCTTGGAATGAGAATCCCGCCAATCCTAATACTTCAGCTGCGGCTGCGATTTCAATGGCGGTGAACTTAGTGGTCTCCGCCAATTTCAATATCTGGTCAGATAGGGCCCCAATTTTTAACTGGGTTTCTGCTGACCCGTCTTGAAGTCCGTTGATAACAGAACTAAAGTCGGCAACTGCCTGTTCATACTTGGCCGAGTCGCTGGCGAATACTACGAAGAACCCACTTAAGATTGCCCCATAAGCCAGTAACTGAATGCCCGCGTCTCTAAGAATAAATCCGGCTTGTCGTAAGCTAGATCCAAAGCTAGTAATGACTCCGCCGATTGACTTGAGACCATTGCCAATCTGGGCAGCGGCATTAACTATGTTTCCACTTAAACGACGAAAGGCGTTACCTAAATTAGCGATACCCGCCGAAGCATTCCCCTTGGAGAATTCTCGGATAGCACGCTGAATTTGGATAACGCCTTTTCTCACATTTAGAAATGGAGTGCGAGTCGCAGTGTCTAGTTTTTTAGCCGCATCAATGATAGATCCAAAATTAGATGCATCCCTGGGCTTAAACGGAGCATCTCTACGCCGTCCGCTTTGCTTAACGGTGTCTCTTTCCTTCTGGTCATCTTTTGCCTGCTTCCTCGCGGTATTGATCTGGCGAGTGAGCTTTAAAATAGCAACAAGCCTATTAACAGTAGTCTTAAATGCCCTGTTAAGAAGCGTTACCGATGCCGCAACATTGTCGAAGATACCCTTAGCATCGAGGAAGTTAGCCAGTCCGACTTTAATTAGCTGGATGTCATCGTATAGTTTCTGGGCAGAAACCCCTACTTTGTCCATAGAAGCAGGTAGAGTATTTAATCTCCTAGCACCCTCTACTAATATCTTGATCTTGAGGATTGCTTCCCCTAACGATGACGCTGCCATAAGGTATTACTGCCTATTGAAAGTTTTTGATGAAGTCGCTATATCCGCTCTCAGTTGCGTTAGAAGCACGAGATACATTAGCAAGGGTTAGATAATGTTTGTTTTTGTGTCTTCTAACAGTATCGAGGAGGGTCATCATTTGATAGTAAGTCAAATCTAACACCTCCTCAATGGGCCTGCCTAATTCAATTACAGAGTCGGAAATAAACTCACCTAATCCGTAACTACTTCCTTGGGAATCTCCTGAAAAAAGGTCAGAAGTGCTTGGGGAACTGGAATCCCCGCTAGTAGAAAATTTTTGCGGATGGTACTTACATCGTATACCTCCTTGACGGCTACAATAATCTCGGATAAATCCACCAAGTTAATGTCATTGTCCCAGTCATCGGCGTAAAGATCCGCCTTTTCTCGAATCGATGCATAGATAAACTTTTTAACCAATTCGAATAGCTCAGGGCTTAGTAGCATTACCGCGAACGCTCTAACGCTAGATAGGTCAGACTCGTCATCTTCATTACCTGCCAATTGACTAAGGACTTCCATCAAGTTGAGTCCGTCTGAGATTAGGGTGAGCATTGCCCGAGTCCCTAATGCCTTGAATTGGTATGTACCAATTGTCAAGTTTACTTCATGCCCTAAGTTGGCAAGTTTGATTGCGTCTACTCCAGTTTGGGTCTTGGCGACGTTTCCGTCTTTCCCTAAATCTTTAGTCATCTTTATTGCTTTCGTGTTTGGTTGCTTAGGTGGTCTAATAGCTGACCGATTTTCTTATTGTAGGTCAAAGGTTCAACGCAGGTTTCTCCATTAGTGTACTGAAACAGCAATTCATTAAACTGCTCCCTGCTGGCTTCAACCTCGAAGTTGAATAAGAAGATGTCTCTTCCTCGCTCGTTGTGAAGGGGGGTTAATCCCTTGAACCTAGCGTCATGCACTAATTGGGCCCATATAAACCCGGCCTGTTTCATGTCTCGCGTGCTGTATGTGATCATGTTAATTTGAATCCAATGTGATGAGAAAATAAATCTTTAATCTTACGTTCATAAATATCCTGTGATCTAGGTTAAGCGATTATACGCTTAGGAATGGGGCAGTCACCGTCAAGTTAGTCGTAACGATGGTGTGGGAGGTCTCTGGGAACACGTATCGGGCTTTCTTAAGTTCGGAGTACCATGAAGCTCCGTCTGGACCTACGGCACATCCGCAGTCACCCGCATCGCAATGACGAGACGTATCCAACGTGTTAGCCAATCGGTAATCACCGATAGCGGCGCTCAAGATGGACCGAATCAAACCTGATTCGCTCAATACGCTGCTTGGGTCAAGAATCGTGAAGTCCGCTACGGCTGGGCTGGCGGTGACTTCTGCTACCGTAACTGTGAATGAGCCAATTTGGAAGGCTTTGTTAACTAGCGACATTTTTTATGTCCTTTCAAGGTTTGAAATAATACTAAGTACAAGCGATAGCATCTACATAAGTACATCCATCGGTTACGATACCGAAGGTATTAGCGTTTAAAGGGTCTTTCAAGATTTCGAATTCCATTGCCAATTGAGTATTTTCTGTGATACTCAATACATATTCGGATTCAGTGATGCTTACTGCCCGATAGAATTCAAAGGATCGGCAACCGCAAGCAGGGCCTGGTCCCTTAATTGCCAAGGTGTTCTCTTCTAGCAAACAACCGTCGTTGTATCCTAAAGTAAGAACCGCCAACGCCAAGTTTGCCGCAGGGTATCCCATTGCCAATCGCAATAGGTCAAGAGTTACCTCTTGGGCGGTCAAACTTACAAATAGTTGCTCTGATGTTCGAACTGTCTTAGCAGTTCCTGCTAGCTGGTCGGATGGGATCGACAAGTAAGTTGGGGTGTGCCGAACGGTGCAAGACCCAGTTGTCGATCCAATATCCGCATCATTAAGACATATCGTGTATGTACCAATGATGAAGTTGGTTGGATCAATAGCCATTAGTTTTTAACTCCTAACACTCGCCTAATTCTGAAGGTCGAGTGTCTGTTAAATTGGGACATTCCTCAATGTCTATTACTGTCTGAGGTTGGCAAGCCTTCCTCCAAGTAAATTCTACGTCAAGAACGTCTGTAAATATATCTAAATTGTTATCAAAATCGTCATCTATTGTTTGCCTGAAGATTATCTTGCTATAAGAGTTATCTATATCAGAATTTGATACATCCCAGTAAGGGACGGTTTCTGCCAAACCTTCAATGGCGTCCATGATCTGCATGTATTTTAATGGATGCGTACTATGCGATGAAATTCGCACGGTGGTCTTCTTTATGCTCATTATGGTATCAGATAGGGGAAGGCTTGGCCTAATCTCTACTGATACATACGGCGTAATCTGCCTGCCTTTTTTTAGATCCTGCCCTATGCTGACTTTATCTGTGGGTAGTAGCGAGGTCAAAGGAGCATAAGCGGATAGAGAGGAGATTATCGCAGATCGGAATAAGATATTACTCATAGTATAATCACCGTTCTCATTCTTGATAACACGGCAACTGCAAATGCCTCCATTATCAGGCTCTTATTATCCTCGTACACCGGGATGATAATTGGGTATGCCTTTGTCCCGTAGGACATGATATACTTTCTAAAGGAAGTTGTCTTTTTATCTAATGTCTCTTCCTTTAGTCCTGGATATCTATGCTTCATCCACGCCCTAAGTGCAGCGAACTCTACTTTTCGTGGGGATGTTCTTTTCTTGCCGGGAAGAGGCTCAATGTTAAGACCGTGACTTATGAAATACCCAAAGGTGACCTCTCTCTTAACCTCACTCATCTCTGATCTAGTACTCGCGAGCAAATTGCCCGTGAATATATGATCCCCCCACTTTGGCCGGGTGTCATTCCCTAATACTGCTTTGATTCTATCAATAACAACGGCATCAATTGCAAATTTAAGGGCGGGGGTAAAGCTTGCCTCTATTGCCGGAAGTCGTTTAATATTAACCAACGCCTTTTCGAATCCCGAAATCTCCGCATCAATATTAAACATCTAGTACCCCTCATTTGGATAGTCTCGGTCATCCAACTCTACTTGTAAAGTAGTGTGGTGCCATCTTCCATCTACATCCAGTTGATGCTTGTATCGGATAATCTTGTAGTAAACAGGAGGGGCGGTGAATCTATAGAATTGAAAATCCTCCTCCAACTCTACGCAGGTATCTAGTGAGTTATACGTCCTTGATGACGATCCATTAGATATGGTCCAAACCCCTTCAGACACTGACACAAAATTGGCACCATTTTCCCACTTACTGCTTGTGGGATTCCAAGTGAATATCTTGTCCCCACTTATAGTACCCATCACTATTTGCGGGCCAGTATTATCCGGCACGTTTAAGGGGGTTACTACGTTAGGAGGGGTTCCCCAATGGACTACTACAAAGTCAGAGTTTAGTATCTTGTTTGGTAGTTCAGTGCCATTTAAGATTACTCGCCGCATCTTGGCGGACCCTTCACCGTAATCCATAGGACGTGTGAAGTTCTCCGAAAAGAATCGTAGCTGAGACATTCTTCCTGGGATAGAATCGTATAGAACAATGTCATCGCAGTCAGGGAGTATCGTACCGTGTACTACTTTATTTATCCTGCGGACTATCTGGAATGAATGCTGGCTTCTCATCTGATTCGGACTTCTTGGCACTGTCATATTTCTTAGGCTCCTTCTTCTCAGACGTTAGTGTTAAGGCTGTGCCATCAGTGAATTCATTTGGCAGTTTGAAGTCCGCCGTGTCAATCTTGGAGCCTTCTGAGAACAAATACTTGCCGGATTTAATGAAAACGGCTTTTCCTTTAGGAACAGTAAAAATTACCGACATCTGTTATTTCCTTTACATGAATCATCGTAGTCGCCACTAATCGCGATGATTCCTAACTGGTGAAATGGGTTGATATACGCTTCTAGTTTCACATCCAGTTCACTAAACCCTGTAGAGATTCTTAACTGGGATAATGTGTAATCTTGTTGCCATGATTTGCTAGTGTCTTCGAAGTCTTCACGAGTCACTCTAGCCTTTAGTAACCCCATTGATCCTGGCTTGATGTACTCATGGGCTAATGTGTATACCACATCTATTACGCCCGCTGGCATTGTCTCTCCAAACGTCCCGCAGATCCGAATCTCTCTGCAAGGAAAAGAATCATTGCAATACTTGATCTTTCTAGGACTGGACTCAAAGTGATCAAGATCTATTGTTTCCCACTCATCACATTGGTAGGAGCATTTTTTTATCTCCACCGATGCCAATGTTTGCAGTGCTTGGGAAGTGAGAGTGTGAAGGAAGATCTCACTATTGTTCTTGCCTACGGTTGTGAGGCACATTTCAGTAGGGCAGTAATTCATCCCGGTCATTCTGGATACAAGCTCTAAGGCAATATCCAACTTAGTCTGAATGAATGCCTCACTACAACATAGAGTGTCTGTAGTGCATGAAAAATATGAGGTTAGGTTAGATGCTAGTAAGCACATCGGTTCTTAACTTTCTTCTAAAATAGAATCTACGCCGTTTTTGGTCAGATTGATCCTGCTCATATTCCTCATCTTGGGGATCAGTCTTGAAGAACCATTTTCTATCCTCCTGGCGACGTTCTCTTTGCTTTTCAAACCAGTCTATAATGGGAGTATTCCGGTACTTGCAAGATTGGATTAATCCAATCAAGCAGAGTAACAGAATAATTCCAAGAATTAGATAGGACTTCATTAGTAGCAGCCGTTAGGGCCACAAACTTGCGAACGGGGAGCAAAGAACCTTGGGCGATTCATCACTCGGCGAACCGGCTGTGCCGCTCGTTGAGGTTGATATTGAACGGCAGGCTGTGGTTGGTATTGAACGGCAGGCTGGGATTGCGGCTGAAAGTAAGTCGTGGGGCGGTCAACCGGATTTCCATTGATATGAGTTACTCTCTCGCTAACTACTCCTTCTAACGCATATTGTGATGTATCAGCTACTGCCGCCGACTTTACCGATGCCTCGTGCTTTGCCTCAAGGGCACTGATACGAGTTTCGTGGTCATCCAATTGCAAAGACATGGCGTCCGCCAAAGTCATTACCAAAGGTTTGCCGTCTTGAACGGGGATAGCTCCAACGCCACACATTGCTACTAACGATAGGATTGCATTCTTGATCATGGTATTACCTTATAAGTTTGAGTTTTCGGGATCTTCTACAGACCCAGTGATTACATAGAAGTCGTGGAACTTGCGGCATTGAAAGGCGGATTGCATGGTCATTAGACCGTAACCTGCTTCGCCCCAACTTGGGCCTTTTGGTCCATACAGGGCGTCTTGAGTCGGACCCCATGAATTTTTAAGGTCAGGGTGAATGATGTCATTGCCTCCAACCCATTTACCTGAGTGGAACAAGGTAGCGTGATTTCCTGGTCCTCGACCTTGATCTACGTACCCATTAGAAAGCCGCATACTAGCATTAGACACATGCCAAGCCATGACAATAGGATAATTGCGAGCAATACAAGTAGCAATAGTTCTTCGGAACCCTTCATAATCATCCGGGACTTTGTAAGGTTCCCATGCCTTGAATCTAGAAGCTGCTTTGTCTGCCTCTTGACGGACTGCCGAATTTACTTGGCTTTTATTATAAACCAAGTGGCCAATCTGACCCGAAGGTAGAACTCTGGGGGCACATCCTACATCCTTAATAAATTCCATGCCTTTGTGTAGCAAAGATCCAATATCTCGCCCATCATTGATATGGTAGTAGATGTGGTTGTCTGCTAAGGCTACATGCTTTTGGCCAGTTTGCTCTCGGATTTGGTGTAATCCTCCTGCCGCAGCACTCGCATTACATTTTCCGATGGATGATTGGTTAATCAGGTACTTACCGTGTTTGATACGGTCTTTTTTATAATCCTTGGCTTTCATCAACTTTTCGACGTCTTTGTCGTCAAGCAATCTAGCCTCTGGAAATTCAGCAAATAGATAAGGAATTTCACCATCTGGTACAATGTTACCAGTTGCTACCATCGTTCCGTCAGGTAACTGGAATTGTTCTAATTCTTCTGCCATTTAATGAACTCCTCTAATGCTTCAATTGAGCCTGGGAATTCCCCAGACTTGAGAATCTTCCCGCCTTTTTCAATATACACGGCTGGGGAAGGTCTGGCTTGTAAGTAGAACTGGGAGGCGGGCTGATCATCATCCCATTTCCTAAACCCTGCAAACTTATACTTGGATAAGATTGGGGCAGGGTTGCCATTCTCATCATCTTGTAGTTCGTTGACAATCAACTGCTGGTCAACTGAGGTCTCAGAGTCAAGGACAATAACTAGGTTAGCTCCTTCATAGGATACTTGTTCTTTACCTTCGTCCTTGTCCTTCTCCTTCTCCTTGTCGTCGGGGATTACCTGCCCTTGGTCGTCATTCTTATCAAATGGCCACCTCTGGTTGTCGAATTGTACAAACAATAATACTCCGACTACTAATGCAATAACTAAGTACAAAGCAGTGTTGTTACTTTTAGGCGGAGGGGTCTTACCTAAAATTGAGTTTAAGTATTCTGATTGATATTGAGGCATTATACTTCCTCGCAAAGTTCAGACTTATTGATCTTCTGCCACACTTTGGTGTAGGTCTCACTATCGCCCTCCATTAAAGCAAGGGTCGCTGCTGCCCGTAGACCTTCCATCACTTGTGGAGGAATCTCTTCCTTGGTCAATTCGTCCAGCAATCTCTTGGCCGAGATTGGCTCTTGAATTGATTGCACTTTCATACCATCCACCCAATCTGCCGCCCCATCCCAAATCTTTGCACTGTACGACCAAACAACAGCACCAATCGAAATCACGAAGTTCAGTACCATTACAATAACGTCTGCCGCACCTACGCTCAGCCTGCCATCCTCTACTTGAGGGGCAAATAATACAGACAATGGATTCCAGTTAAATAGAAAGGTCCAAGCTAGGTAGAAGGTGATTGCACCTAGCATCAACTTCAACCATCGGTAATCTTTCTGTAACTCTAGCTTATCAAACATGTTTTCTCTTTTCCTGCCTTTTGGGTAATGTCTCTAATAACCCTCGGCAGATTCAAATAATGTGATGCAAATGTAAGTGTAACATCGCCTGATTGCATTTTTACAAGTATGTCTTCAATCAGCGTCAAGTGGACATCCTCATCGGACTCTACTATCTTGAAGTTAGTCAAATAAGGTTTAATCGCTTGGCCTGGGTCATTAGATATTTTGACTTTTAATTTAGTCGAAGTATCCGCCTTTTGGTACTGAGTAACTGGAATTATTCCGATCTCCTTGCATATCTGTTCGCAAGTTATGGAATTCGCCAATTCCTCAGTCACTGGGCAATAAGGGGCCAAAGAGTGGGAAGGGGATAGGTCTTTTGAGAAGTTTTCTATTGCTTTTAAGGTGGCATAGTTTTTGCATACATTATACCCGGTATTGGTAAGAATTACAATACCTTTGATGCCTAAGATGCCTGCAATGTGGGAAAACCCTGATGATATTCCGATAAACATGCCTGATCTGGCAAGTAACTGGGATTGTCCTAGCAATGACTCCTCTGAATCGGATGCCTTGCGGATATTATTCTCCTCATCCGTAAAGCCATAATCCCCCCTGGTTCCAAGGAATAATACCTCATATCCAGATTCACTGAGGCTGTAGGCAAGGTTATCCCATATTTGATTAGGGATGCCCCTGTTGATGTTAGATGCAGTGGTGTGTAAGCATACTAAGTTATCTTGCCTTTTGCCTTTTTCCAGCATCAATTTAGGAAATTCTGCCTTCCTCTGATTTAACCTTTTTGCGGCAAGTTGGTAATAATCTTCTGCCCTTAAATGCGTGTAAGTGTTTAAGAAGAGGTCTCCATATACCACTTGGTCGTATTGACTTAGTATCTGGTCCGGGTCTTTCTTGTGCTCTGGGCTAAACGCATCGTAGCATTTACCAACATTGGATAACTTACTGACTATTGGGATATGGTGGTTCCTTACAGCAACGTCCACCATATCCTTACATGCCCCGATTAGTATCAGGCACTCACTAATCCCTCCTACGCAAATTATGATCTTCTTATTCAAGGTAATCTTTCTATGACTTCACAGATGCGGTAATGGTTGCTGCCGCGACTGTGGCTGAACTTGTAACAAGGATCACGTCATCCAACGGGAATAAAGTAAGGATCTCGGTGTCATCGAACGAGTTCCATCCAGTGGCCACTACCTTAGTCATTACGGTCACCGGGGATCCACCGGTTACTTGGGTTTGAAACGTAATGGTATCGCCGTTGAACTCTGCCGGTATGTCCATTCCAATTGCAGCGTACCTGCCGTAACTCTGGGTGTTTGAGGTAGTCGCCCCTAGTGTAAAACTCCACACAATCTCAGCGGGGAGTCTAGCGGAAGTCGTTGATGATTCTGGGGTAGGCGTGTCCCCTGACTCTAGTACGCCTTTACACGAGGAAATGTATCCTCTTACCATAGCGTAAGTAAGAGGTCCGTCAGTTCCGGTTAATTCATCGTCATCATGTAGGGCGACTGATCCTGATCTAGTAGATTGTACTATCCACTTGCCTTCCGCGACTTTTCTTACCTCTGCCTGGGTCAAGTCGATATCAGTAGTGTACCCACTGTTTGGGGCGGTGAAGATAAGATTACATCCTACCTTGTCATACCTAGTGTATCCGCAACATGCCATTTAAGTTACTTTCTTGATGGATTGATCACCATTCGCCTTCTCTATGAAGGCATACCACGAAATACCTGCTATGGGTTATATCTTATCTTTTGACAACTTGCTCATCAGGCAGAGTTCGTTAATTCTCTACGACAAAGGTGATAAAGCACCACCTTTGTTTCGCTTTGTCAAGCAAAAACTATGCAGGGTTGGCAGGGTTGTGATTGGCGTCTTGAGTACCAGCCGAGCAGAGACCCGTAGCTGGCGTTCCGCAAAGACGTAGGTTCTTGACCAAAACAACCATATCAGGGTTTTCGACCATGAAGTCGGCATTCCAATACATGGTGTATTCCCAGCTATCGCAACGAGGCTTACGTTCACGCTCGATACTCAAGTCGTATCCGGTAACGTAGATTAGGTTTTCCAAAGGAGTGTACAACATGTACGTTCCATCAGTTTCCCCGGCACCGTTATCCAAGTTTTCAGGCCAGTTGTTGACCTTAAATACCGATTCGCCCAGAGGGTTCAAACCAGACGTTCCACCTAGAATTACTTGGTCGCCCAAGCCGGTGTTACGAGTGATTAGGCTCTGTGCCCATTTGTTGTACATACGAGGACCAAGAATCCAACGGTATGAATCCATCTCACTCATGTATTCTACAGGAATACGATTCTGGATTTCGAAGAACAAGTCCGTCGAAATTCCGGCACCAGCCGCGTCGATAACTTGAGAGGCAGGAACTGAGTCCTTCAACAATCGGATAAATCCGTCGTTGATGCCAATCAAGTTGTTAAGGGCCGATTGATTGTCCCCGGTAGGAACCGAAGTGTCGCTCATCACAGCCGCTCGTTCCATATCGACGGCAATTCGCTTACGGAACATGCCCAACAACGTATCTAGCAACTGAGTGCCTTCAACATTGTATCGCAACATGTCAGACGTAATACTGAACGCACTACGGTACTTTTCCAAGTCGTAGGTGATCATCGAATCTTCTGGGCGACGTTCTACTGGGCAGCTAGTGGTGTTAGCACCTTCAGATACAACTCCCCCCAAGTCCAGACGATGGAACTTGCCCTTACGGTCGGTTACCCGCATTTGGCGGATATTTTGCAAGAAGTTCGAGGAATCCCGAACTAGGTCGAAGAATCGGTCAGCTTGGACGCGATCCATCATTGCATTTGGGTTGGTTGCTTCACTAATCGGCGAAGCACATCCCTTTAGCAAATCTTCAAATTTCAAAGTGGCCATTTTCGTTCCTTAGTTTCGCAGCATAAATGAGAATAGTTCAAAATCAGTTTTTGGTGTGTTATCTGCCGACTTGGTTACTTCGACTCGCTCTTCGCGACTGGTCAAAGGTAAAGAGATAGACTTGGCTAGTTCTCGGATGATTTCACTCTTCATCACCTCTACCAAAGATTCTCGCTCTTTTTCCGAGTCTACAGCAACTGGTGCCGGGGCAGTCAACTTAGCTTCCAGAGATTCCAATCGAGCCAACAACTTGGCCAATGGGTCTTCTGCTGGGGCTTCTTCAGAAGGTGCTTCAGCGGTAACAACTTCGGGGGTTACTTCTTCAGCCTGTTCGGCATCTGCTGCAACTTCCTCTGTTTTTGCTTCAGGCGTTACTACTAATGCCTGAATATCCTCATCTGAGATTTGTACTTGGACGTACTCTTGCGTTACTACTTCGCCGGATTCATTTTCAACCTGCTCTGATTTAACTATATCCTTAACTGCGTTAGGGAAGAATTTATTCAGAACGGTCTCATCGACGAAGCATAGCCGCAAGGATTTTGCTACAGGAGTTTTCTCACTCACAGTGTTATCCTCAACTTGGGTTTCGATTGTATCGCCGACTGTCTCGGCTGTAGAAGTATCTTTATCTAGTCGTGAAGCAGTCACCACCGATACGTCCCCAAGTTTTACTAGGTAACTCTTGGTTATGTCATAGTCTGCCTGATCTTGAACTACTGCGAAGAAATCGCTTTCGCTCTCAGTAATGGATGTATATTCAATTCCTCTTGCCTTTAGGAAACTACTTACTGTTTCTTTGTTAGGGTAGAATGATTTAGCTAGTTTGAATTTAATGATCTCGTTGGGGATAATTTCCCCTTGATCAAAGTCATCAGACTTTCCTAATGTAATTGCCGCAGAGGTGTGTTTTGGCATGTGTACTAAGGAGATTTCCTTAAGGTCAATCATTCTTAGTACGTCGTGTTTTTCCGTCTCTGACTTTTCTATGTGGGCTATACCTCTCCATGAGAAGGCTCCGAGTTCCCCGCTAATTACCTCTTGCTTTGCCAAATCATTGATGACCTCGGCAACAATAAATAGACCCTTGTCCCCAATGGTTAGGTCTGGATACTTAGACTTTGGCAGGCGGTTGATCTCGTCCATGCTTCTGGAAGAACTAATGATGTATTCTTCAGCCTCTTCGCCCGAAATGTAGGCAGGCTCCGCGTCCCGGACTACCCCAGCAGATCGGTCATTTCCGTAGCGGTCCTTGATAAACTTATGGTCTCTTAATAACGTGCCAGTGTTTAAGAAAGTGTCTACGTTAAATTCAGATGCCGGTGCAAAGTGGTTGTCTCTGTCTGGTGATTCTATTGATGCGAATCCTTTTACAAAGACTGAATTGTCTGACTCTTTAATATCCGCCGCCAGTGGGGCAGATACTTCTATCGTCTCATACGAAGGGTATGACATATTAAGTTTCCTTAGACTTGTCTAGGTCGCTTGACTCCGCATTTGCCAAATTCTCATTAGGTGCCTGGGCAGAAAAGTCAACTACTGATGTGGGTAAGTTTTTTAAGTCCGCAATCTTTAATATGGTGCCGTTAGAAGTTCTTAGGAAGTTATAATTTCCGCCAGGGACGGTATCATAACTCATCTCGTTTCTAACTTCGTTTATGTCAAGTACGCCACGGTCTAACAATCCCGTGTGAACTTCCATTTGCATTCTCAAGTCGCGAATGTCTAAAGGATCAAACTTGATGTAACTGTGAATAATTCCTAGCCCTTTGGATAGCAATCGATACAGTTGATCTTGCCAATACTTTTGACTTGGAGTTACAATCCTGTCCTTATACAACTCAGCCTGAGATAGCCCTTTTCCGGACCCTAGAGAACTCTGCTCAGCAATACCTAAAATGGCTGGTGATGTTCCGTGGCTTGTTTGAATCTGCTGAGAATTGGCCCGGTAGGTATCCAAAAAGTCAGCCTCTTTAGAATCGGTGTCAATTTTCTTGAACTCTACGTCTACTGACTTGCCGCCAGAGTTTGGGAGGGCTAAGACTAGCGTAGTGTGTGCTTTGCCTTTTACTTCTTTTTGGAAGTAGTTTGTGATGGTTCTTCGGAACTCATCATCGATGTTACTGCCCTTGACGGTAACCACATATCTTGGAACAGTGTTATGCTCAAAGAATTGCAATAAGTAGTCTTTGATCTTAGAGTTTGCAATCAATGCCGAAAGGGCGGGCACTACGTCAGAGTATCCGTAGTAGATAGTGTTTGGGTGAGATTTAACTAGCCAAAGAACCTCATTGGCGGATTCTGCTAAGTCGTCAGTTGGGGTGCCATCTTTCTTACTTATGAGGTTCCAGCCAACTTCACTCGAATCCATCTTACCGTGTTGGATTGGGTCATACGGTTCAAAATTATCACCGCCGACGATTGAGGGTAATTTGGATCTAACTCCAACCTTTTCACCGAAATTTTGATAAAATGTGTATTGTCCGTCACCGGGAGTGTTCCTCACTTCTACGAAACCTCGCCAATCCCGCAACACTTTTAACCTAGATGCTGGGATGTGCTGGATATGCCTGATGGACTTATCTAAATTTCTTGTTACTTCGATTGCCCCCCATCCAATAGACTCCCTATCCATTGCCGCAGATCGAATGACTTCCTCGAATCCTTTTAAGGGATTGCATAGCCGGATGAAGTCTTTTATCTGCTTGCTCTCTTTCTTGAATTCAGATTTTAGCAAGTAGTCGGATTCATCTTGGTCTTCTGAAAATTCATCCACAACTTTTGCAAATGAATCTATCATGTAACTTCTGCCAACTGAGTCTAACACCTTAGCGGTTACTGCCCGAAAGTGGGTCTCATCACTCTCTAATAAGTCTGCCATTGACTGGGGATCATACGGAGGCTCAATTACTTGTGCCCCTCTGCTTTTTACTGGCAAGGCACTGTAGTTATTCTGCTTGATTTCATCAGCACTTTGATGAACGTCATCTAAGCCTTTTATTAGGTCTTTTTTATATGCCAATGACTGCTGAATCTGGTATGCCTTTTTCTGGACTGAGGGGGAGACTTGGAAGTCAAATTCCCCTTTATCGTCTTCAGTAATAAAGGCTATCAGCTCGTTGTGTTCTACTTCATGGTTCTGTTTCATATTGATTACGCTATAAATGCACAGGAGGAGCCAGATAACATGTCTTGACTCATTGTTTCAAACGCCAGCAAGTCATATACATCGGAATGTCGAGAGTGATTTTCTTTTGACCCTACCCACTGATACTTTGGCTTTCCAGTTTTGTCTTCGGAATAATTCCTAACCATTGCGGTCATTTCTTTGACATAAGATCCGCCGTAAATTGAGTCATAGTTAGCGGGCAGTAAGTTCTTTCGGCTTTTTAATTGAGAGTATCCCCTGTCCAAGGCTTCTGTATTATCAATGGAGATAATCATCTCATTGTGATTATACTTCATTGTTCTCTCAGTTCCTGATCCAAGGTACTTACATCTCCATACCTCGCACTTTGCCTCTGTCTGGAAGTCTTGGGCCAGTTTTGATTCGGGTCCAGAGTCAATTACGGCACACTTTACGTTATACCTTTCGACTAAGTTATGCAGGTCTTGCCAGGCTGTGGCGGTGTCTAGTTTCCCAATAAATAATGCCCTACGTTTGCCTTTATAATTGGTACTAATTCTTACGTCCAATCGACTTCCCCCAACGTCAATACCCATAGAAGACGCTGACTCAGATCTGTCCATTTTCGTATACGCCATTTCAGGGTGGATCTCAAAGTGTTCCTCTGGATCAGAACATTTACCCAGTAGGTCTTTACTGATCGAACTGCCTTGGGCAGAGAATGGAAGTCCTAAACGCATGTTGTAGAAGTATCGTAGCTTTGAAGGGTCGGATTGACCCGCTACGAATTCCTCGTAGAGTTCAGTTACAGATACTAACGGGGATACAATAGACGGAACATGGTATCCTTCAATCTTAGATTCTGCGTGAGGCTTCCAGTAATTAGCGTCGTCAAACCTGCTAATCTTTCCTGTATGGCAGTGAGGACATATAATGTTAATATCCCTGCCACAACCTCGCTCCCACTCTTTGTCTCTTAGCCTATATCCTAAAACTCCGCCCGCCGAGTCGGAAATAGGCTCAACCACTGAGTCAAACCAATCCATGTTGCAGGATTCTCCGCAATCTAGGCAAGGTGCCATGTACTTTCTTTGATCCGACGCCAAATACATCTTATAGATGCGGCCATCGGGAGTAGATGGATTAGATAGATAGACCTCAAACTTGAATCGAGAAGATGCAAGACGGGATCGTCCCAGTTCCACATTATCCCAAGTACTTACCTGGTCAGTTTCATCTACACAGTACATATCTCCAGCGAACTCTACGAAGTCGGATTCTACATTTGCCCCTACAAATCTTAGCATCCCCTTACCAAAGGATAAGGTAACTGTCGAGTTCATCAGGCCATCCCTTAGAATTGCCTGATATTCCGCCGACTGCTGAATAGGTCGTTTGATTCTCGATAGAACGTAAGACTCCTTCATTTCATATTTAGGCAAAATGCAAAATACATTACAACCACAATATGAGGTAGCCAACATGTTGATTACCATAAACTCTGACTTGCAGATTTGGGCGGCACCCATTAACACTAAGTGAGGACTAGTCGATTCATACCAGTCAATACAGTGCTTAAATCTTTTGAAGTCCATTGGCTCGCCGCGAGTGCTTTTGTGGAACTTCGTGGCAAACTTGATTCGGGTATTCCTAATGTCGATCATTCGGTCTAATCGAGCCATCTCATCGTCATTAAGACCATCAACATATTCTTGGAAAGACATTAGGATAACGCTTTAATCGTGGTGAGCTTTTCTAGTAATTTCATCTTTTTATACTCGCTGGTATTGTAAGCTTCATCTTCCTTAGAATCGACGACTTTATTGTCAGATACTACATGGTAGATCTGCTCTGACTTTTTAGGAAGAATCCCTACAGATTGTTGCAGATCAATCAGCATCTTCTGAAATTGTTGAACTGATCTCATGGAGTCGTTAAACGCCTTTGCATCAGGCTTTGTCTGGTTGACCGTCTGTTGCTTAGGGTCATATTCAAACTTCTCCCTACTTGCCTGGGTTGCTTCGTACAAACACATATCAATGTAAGTCTGTAACGAGTGCATGTGCTCTACCACAATATCAATTGGTCTTTGTGCCTCAAGTTCCGCTAATACTGGTTCTCTTGCTGCATGTAGCCAATTGTATATTGCTTTTTTTGATACGCCGAAAAAGGATGCAAGGTCGGTTACTGAGATTCCTTGGTACTTCCACTTTAAGACGTATTCGCCTTTTTTCTCTAAGGATAGACTAAGGAAGTCTTCTTTTTTTACTTTAGTCAACTCCATCAGTATTTACCTTTCTAGTCTTCAAGTGCCGCGTAAGTTACTCGAATTTTACCTTGAATTATTACCTCATGTGTCCCCACTTTTCGCAAGGAGTATAGGTGGTAATTCGTATTTGTAGTAGGATTAGCGGTAACCGGGGCGGTGTTAGTGAAAATTACAAATGCCCCTGCATGTCCTAAGTCTGCGTCATTGAGTAATTGGAGGTCAACTTTATCAAAACTCTCTATCACCATGTATAGAGTGAATGCTGATAGATCGATTGGGTCGCCGTCCCTATCTTTGACGTTGATAGTGTTAGTCATCAATTCGCCAACATACAAGTCAAGGAGGGTTGAATCCGACCTAGTGATTGATGTTCCGACGTATGGAAGAACTGTAAGATTTGGCAACTTAAGCATTGCGTCAGTAGACCACTGAGGGGTAAGGGTGTTACTGTCGTCTATCATGTTATCCAAGTCCGTTAAGGTTGGACTACTAATTACATCAGATCCCAGGCTTATAGATTCAGATAGGATTACATTTCCTGTAGATGATCCGCCGAAAACTACCGTAGATGATCCTGTTGCCCAGGCGGTATCAGGTACATCTATTTGATACCATCCATCAGCCACTTCGTTAAAGTTGCCGTCCACATGAGCCGCTGATAGCCCTGAGCCATCAGCTAAGACTACTACTACTTTGTCTTCACCATCTCGCTGATACCAGAACTCGGTAATATCTGCTGCTACTAATCCTTCTATTGGATTCTTAATGCCATCTTCTACAATATACAGGCGTACCCTTTGATCCACGGAAAGATATACGGTCATACCTCCAAATGATATAAGGGTTGATTGTGGCCCATAGTATAGTGAATCCGCCGTAAACTGTGGTGTTGCTGTTCCGCTGTCCTCTATCATGTTAGCAAGATCGCTGGCAAAGGCAGGCAGGACCATGATCGGTTCGCAAGTTACGATTAAGCCCGAAAGCGTACCCGATAAAGTTACCATCTTGCCTGACGCGGCGGCAATCGAATCAGGCAGAGCAACTTGGTAATAGCCGTTGAATAATTCAGAAAAACCGCCGGCGGCCCAAGCCGCATCAGGTGCTGCGGCGACTAAAGTTAGCAAGGTAACCGCGCCACCCGAAACTTGGAATTTAATTTGGCTACTGGCAAAGTCATCAAAAACGACTCCAGTTTCAGGAGCGCCCGTCGTCTGATTCGCGATGAACAGAACGCCGAAAGTTCCAGTCGTTCCTTTGGTGATAATCATTCGTCTGGTCCTGCTGCCCAGTCCAAGTGACCAGGCCATATTGTGTCAAAAAAATAAATCCAACTGGACCAATACCAATTCGGATTAGTTCCACGATAACTTGCCACTCTTGCCGAAAACGTCTGATTTGGATTCCCGCCGTGCAACGTGTTGATTGCTTGGCTGAACGATTCCACGTTATTTATTGCGTATTGTTTAAGGGTCAACGTCAGGCTCCGCTGCTTGTAGAGCTTGGATCTCTGGCAGTGTTTTTAGCGTGACGCCCAACGCCAACGCCTCACTCGCGGGCAAATAATTGCCAGTGAATACATTGGTGCCAATATAGGCGACTCCGCCAATGATCGTCGCTGCGCTGGTTGTGGTTGAGTCAAAAAACTCTTGCCAAGTCATTGCAATTAACTGCCCTTGATCGTTGGATTGCTTTAACCGATCAGGAGCCTGAGCGGTTAAATCGATATCAAAGAAAAACGGCAGGCTTAGGATGTCTCCTCCGTTGCCTGTAATCAGCGTCGCTAATCCTACGCTGAACATTTCCAAAATCACTTCGGCGTTCCAAGTGTACATTACACCGTCGTTAGTAAATCGCTTTTGGTTCGCAACTGCGTCGTTCATGAACAACACTAGCGGGTAGAACGGATTCGGGTCGCCCGTTAACAGGTCGCCAATTGTCGGTAGAGTTAATGCGTAAGGAGCGACTACCGTGATCTTTTGAAATGTTGCCATTATTGTAGCAGGGTGAACCTGCCCTCCTTGGTTGATTGATCAATGCCAATAACTACGTCGCCGGCGGCACCGTCGAAGCTATAATTCGCGAGCACGCCGTCACCAGGTACGTCTTTGCCGAAGAACACTGGAGCCGCTGGATTCTCGCAGAAGTTGATTGTTGATTCTGCATCATTATGCCATGCCCCTGCGGGATTGGTCAGTGGTAGTCCCGCAATTGCGTCAACAGTTGGATCGGATAGCGATGGTGGGATTCGTTGGTTGTCAAACCCTACGTCCGTCGTCGGAAAGTAGGGTGAATCAATGTGGCGTGATATCCTCGCATTACGCACCAACACCCCGCTAGTTCCATCACCAACAAAGAAGGGCGCTCTATTAACGGAATCGCTGGGCAACGGCATAAAAAGAATTCGTCCGTTGGAGCTTGTGGAAGTAGCGACCGCTTCTACGGTGATTCGATACCAACCGTCCGCCAATGGTGCCACCGCGATACCTGCAAACGGAACTCCGTTGCCTAGTGCCCCTGTTGCTAGGTTTACATTTCGAAACTCAGCTGTATTGAATGCACTAGATCCCGCCACCTGAAACCAGTTATACCCATTCGCCTTAACTTCAATGCTTTGGAAGTAGGTATCACCAGAGACTACGCTTAAGTTCTGCAATGTGAAGTGTGCTGCGTTTAGTGTCGTAGGCGTTAGAGTCGTCACACCAGATAGGTTTGTCATAGTCATCGCAGCTTGCGAAAAACTAGACCAGGTTTCGGTATTGAGGAACATGTT
>Ga0209491_10003612_pt1 | contig 25221 bp, 29 predicted proteins | sample BON02_FD_187213 | JGI IMG/M metagenome (GOLD analysis project Ga0209491, IMG submission 187213) | Freshwater microbial communities from Lake Bonney liftoff mats and glacier meltwater in Antarctica - BON-02 (SPAdes) (version 2) | ecosystem: Environmental > Aquatic > Freshwater > Ice > Glacier...
ATGATATTCATGATCAAACCGTTTATTTTGACCTAATTTAAAACAACTTATTCACCTGATAAAGGAATTGTCACTAACTGTCACTTATAACTTATTTGGCTACTGGTGCAATTGCGGATATACATATTCTATAGTAATACAATCTATATTAATTCTGAATTCTTTGAAAACCTAGCCACAAATACTAACTCTTTTATACTTACACCTATCATAGGCGTGAAAGCAAATTCTGTGGTCATCAAACAACTAGATAAAGCGGTTAAAAACCTGTTCTCTAAAGCTGTCTATACCGCCGGGCAACCAATCAAATCTCTATTCAAATGGCTAGTTGTAAAAACTGACCTTCAAGGAGCTAGTAATGTACACTTTATAAAAGGATTGCTTGTGCATATTTTTTGTAAAATTGCCGCAGCTCTTATTTACCTTATCTTTTAAATCTTTATTAGCATTGAAGGATTAAATATTTATAAATTCCACTTTAACCATTCGGTCAAAAATATCGGTAGGGAGACTATCAGAAAAAGAAGATGACTGAATTTTTACTTGAAACTTGTAGCAAATAGAGCCGAATCATCTAAAATCTCGATTTTTTCCATTGCTCCTTAACCATGCATCACCGAAACACCTCCAAAAAACAGCTTGAAATTCATTTACCCTTGCCTATCCATCAATATCTACTAAATATGAATTATCCGCAGCTGTATTAATAGGTGACAATTCTCTAACTTGATCATTTCCAGCGTTGTAACTACCCGAGAGGGATTAAAAACTGAAAATCCCTAAAAGAGGTACGATTATTCAGTAATATAAAATTGGCTGTAACACTGATCGATAACCGGCACCAGAATTATCAAATAAAGCCGCTGAACTATTTACAACAGATTCTATTGTGACATGAGGTTAAACCAACTTATTTCCAGGTAGAGTTGCAACGTTCTGAAAAGTGATAACTGTACCTACTTGCAAGGCTATACCAGATATCAGTTGGGGATTCTAAAAGTTGAGATTATAAGTACGACCACAAAAATCCTAAATCTAAATCCTATACACAGTTAAATAAAATATCCCCCTCAACCCTAGCATTCACAGAACTGGCTGACGTACATGCTCTAGATTGGTTATTACCTCAATTTTAATAATCTATAATAGGAATTATATCCCCTTGTTTCCCAAAAGTTGATCCTTTTGTCTGGGTTTGTCACGAAACTGGAGGCATGACCACTCACATTAACCAAACGCCCAAAAGTTTGATAAATCCGGGAAAGCTTCCGACACTCACACATAAAAAGTTGTCAGTAAAAGGGTGGGTTGATAGTCCATATTATATGTTTTTATAAATTTTCCTATTTCGTAATTTTTCTCTACTCTATTATTTATCAGATGCTTGATTCATAGCAACAAATGCAGCATTTTAATTATAGCTTTTCCTCTCTATCTTTAGTTTTGATGACTTTTGCATCCTAAAGTACATTTACATCCTTTTAACGCTAAGAAATCACAATTTTTTTTTCTTGTAATAGCTTTTTTAATTATATTTTATTTCTAATACGTTTTTGTTTGGCAAGTAATGATCCGATTTAGTTATCTCAGGAAGATACATTCTGTTTTTGATTTCTAAAAAAATAGTCAATAGCTTTCACATAATTGAATACTGAATGCATTTCCTTCAATCATCTTATATTAAGCTCTAGAAATTAAGTAATTAGCTTTTGACAAATACTACTATGGAATCACTTTCCCACAATCAACCTGAAAATCATTTTCTAACAGAAATTCTCTCATCCCAAAAAGAAACAGCTCTGTCTTGGAGAACTTCCACTGCAAAAGAGAGAATAGAACGCCTGAAAAAACTGAACAATTGGATCATCTCGAATCGAAAAGCTATTCAAAGTGCGCTCTATGCTGACTTCAAAAAACCTCCTGTAGAGACAGACCTATCCGAGATCTTTGCGGTCACTTCGGAAATAACCCATGCCATTAAAAATCTGAAATCATGGATGAAGCCCAAGTCTGTACCTACACCATTAACCATGTTTGGTACGAGTGGCAAAATTTACTTTGAGCCAAAAGGCTGCGCCCTGATAATCTCGCCTTGGAATTATCCTTTCAATCTGGCTATTGGTCCTCTAGTATCAGCACTGGCAGCGGGATGCACAGCCGTTATTAAGCCATCCGAACTCACTCCAAATACGTCTGCATTAATTGAAAGAATGGTTTTAGAGATTTTTGAGCCTTCCGAAGTAACAGTATTTCAAGGGGAAGCAGAGGTAGCAAAAGCTCTTTTGGAACTGCCTTTTGATCATATCTTCTTTACTGGAAGCCCTGCTGTAGGGAAAATTGTCATGAAGGCGGCTGCTGAAAACCTAACTTCAGTCACCTTAGAACTAGGAGGAAAATCGCCTGCGATCGTAGATAACGAAGCTAATCTGAAGGACGCTGCGGAGAAATTAATTTATGGGAAGTATATTAATTGTGGACAAACTTGTATCGCACCGGATTATCTTTTGGTTCATGAGTCTATTCAAGAAGAATTCTTGATGGAATTGAAAGTAGCGCTCAAAAAGATGTACGACTCTAACTATCAAGGCATAGAAAAATCACCTGACTTGGCCAGGATAATCAACGACAAACACTTCAGTAGATTGATTGGCTATTTAAAAGATGCATTAGACAAGGATGCGAAAATCGAATTTGGTGCAAAACATGATGCCCCAACCCGGTATATCGAACCTACTATAGTCAGTAATGTGACTAACGAAATGAGCCTAATGAAAGAAGAAATATTTGGGCCTATCCTTCCGATCAAAACATTCAAGAACTTAAACGAAGCAGTTGCATTTATCAATTCAAAGCCAAAGCCCCTAGCTTTATACTATTTTGGCAAAAACTCCAAGCATGCCGAGCTCGTATTGAGGGAAACTAGTTCTGGAAATATTCTAATCAATGACTGTGTACTCCATTTTTTGAATTTGGAGATTCCCTTTGGAGGAGTAAATAACAGTGGAATGGGAAAAGCCCACGGCCATTTCGGCTTTTTGGCTTTTTCAAATGAAAAAGGAGCACTGAAACAACGCATCGGAATCAATAATGCGACACTACTCAAGCCACCTTATAGCATACGGACCCAAAAAATAATTAAATCAATGATCAAATGGTTTTAAACTGCACTTAAATGAAACTATTTCAACGTATAAGTCTAATTCTTTTCGCTTCACTTTATTTGTGGAGCTGTAGTGATACCATAGAAAATCCAATCGAAAACGAACTTTCTGCAGTTGACATTTTTAATCAATCTTATGGAACTCAACCCAATCAACTTTTTGATATTTTTCTTCCGCAAGGCAGAAGTATCGATAGCACACCACTTCTTATATATATTCATGGAGGTGGCTGGATTAATGGCAGCAAAGAAGAGTTTCAACAGTTTAGAAAATCTTTCCAAAAGGAATTCCCAGACTATGCGATTGCAACTATCAATTATCGTCTCTTTAATTTTGCAACTGGTGCCAATAGATTTCCGACTCAGGAAAATGACGTGATTGAAGCTGTCCAATCCTTACAATCCAAAACTACCAATTGGAATATTTCAGATCAAATCATATTGGCAGGAGCCAGCGCGGGAGGACATCTAGCACTACTGCATGCCTATAAACATCAACCAATCGGCAATATTCAAGCAGTGATTGCCTTTTTTCCACCAACTGATCTAGTCTCACTTCATAGCTTCAATGCCATTACCCAATTGGGCTTGAATGGATTATTGAATGGGAACCCTCAAGATCAACCGTTTGCGTATCTGGACTCTAGTCCAATTAGTTTTGTACGCGGGGCTGTTGTTCCAACTATTTTCTTTCATGGCACCACGGATACCGTAGTACCAGTATCACAAAGCGATATGTTTGCAGAAAAATTAAAAGGAGTATCAGCAAGATATGAGTACGAACGAATCGAAAATCAAGGTCATGGATTCACTGAAGAAACTTATTCGCAGGCATTCAAAGATGCTGCAATATTTCTTGAGAAGAATTTGAAATAAAAAAACCCGGACTATGCCGGGTTACCAAGATATTCAGACTTTTTGAAGTCCCGTAGATTTTGCCATTTCTTTAATGGCGTTTACTATATTTTCCGAAGGTTGAAGCTGGATTTGATCCATTTGCTCTATTGTGCTCAGCATTTCAATATATTCTTGCATCAGTAAACTATCACTGTGTAAGGCTTGCAGTAAGAGTTCTTTTTCTACCTCCTTCATTTCCCGATAAATATACCTTATCAGGTCATTTTGGGTAAATTGTTTTGTCATAGGCAACGTTTAGATATTTCATTTTTTTACGTAGATGTATTAGGGCATACCGCATTCTACCTAAAGCGGTATTTATACTTACTCCTGTCTGATCAGCGATTTCCTGAAAACTCATGTCCAGGTAATGCCGCATAATCAATACTTCTTTTTGAGCTTCAGGGAGCTCCTGAATCAGTCTTTTCACCAGCTCAATACTGTCTTCTCTAATCTGACAATCCTCTGCACTCTCCTCTGCAAATCTTAAAGAATTGAGCAGATTTGAGCCATCCTCCATTACTATCGTCGGATAGCGTTTGGCTTTCCTGAAATAATCAATCGACAAATTATGCGCAATACGCATCACCCATGGTTGGAATTTCCCTTCTTCATTGTATTTGTCTGACTGAAGTGTTTTAACCACTTTGACAAATACATCCTGAAGCAGGTCCTCCGCAACTTTTCGATCCTTAACGATCAAAACAATGGTAGTATATATCTTGCTTTGGTACCGATCTACTAAAAGATCAAAGGCAGCATCACTGCCATTTCGATACTGAGCGATCAATTCGCTGTCCTTAGGACCTATTCGCTTGCTCATTTTATAAGTTGGTTTATGATAAACGTAGAGGTCTAGGCCATAGTATCTTGTCAGAGTAAATAAAATTATTGTGTGCTAAAGTATTATTTCAATTAGAACTGTCCAAAGAAATAAGGAAGATTTTTTCCCAAAAAAAGAATCTTCGAGCAAACCCAAATATTATTCCGCATTATCTTAAATAACGATACATTTATTTCAAAATCAATAGTTCTGAACGTCCGAATAGTCAATGATGATGCCAAAGAAGCTGGATCTTACATTGATATATTTACATTTTTGATTAATCCTATTCATTAGATTGGGCTTCATTTTGTACATTCGTAATCAAAGAACAAATAGCAAATCAATGGAAGTAAGCGGAAAAGTAATTCAAAAGCTACCCGAGGTAGGTGGTAATTCAAAGACTGGAAATGCCTGGAAGAAACAGGAATTCATCCTAGAAACGGAAGGGCAATATCCCAAAAAAGTGTGTTTCTCGCTGTGGGGTGATAAAATCGATCAATTTGGAGTGACTGAAGGGGAACAGGTCACTATTAGTATTGATGTAGAAAGTAGAGAATATAATGGCAGGTGGTATACTGAAGTAAAGGCATATCGAGTAGATCGAGCCGGAAGTACATCGGCGCCAAGAGCCTCTGCTATGCCAGATGTGGATACTTTTCACTCAGAGGGTGAAGAGGATAAACTTCCATTTTAATAAAACGAATATGTGGGATGATTTTGATGATGATGATTCGGCTTGGGATGAGGAAGATGAGGGAAGTTTCAAAAGAGAGCATGACAAAATCTATAATCACCCACTCATGAAAAAAGCCAAAGACATCCTAGCCCTAACCAGAGCACTGGTTGGGAGCTTGGACGAGGCCAGAAGAGAACTTTACGGAAGCATTATGCTCCAGGATGCGATGCTGATCAGTTCTAAATTCGCTGCGGCAGAGTCCAGCGCCGATTATATTTCTAAAATGGAAAAGGCTGTGTTCATCAAGGTTCATGCAAAAAATCTAAGTGGCATGACCTACCAGCTTGCCATGGAGGAAACACACGCTGAAGAACATTTGGAACTACTTCGCGCTGCAATAGAGGAATATCGAATACTTTTTCTGGACTGGATCAAACACTTGGATCCAAACGAACGAATAGATGACGGCTGGGGAATTTTTACTAGCTAGGAGAACCAAACTGAAACCCCAAATAAGCGCCTCCAATCATCAGGAGTAGCGTAATCCCGATTAGAAGAATCAGCACATTGAGGGGAAACTCCCAAGGTACATCCCCAATTTTAAATCTTATAGGCTTTTTCCAATCTATCATTATGTAGCAATTACTTATTCAGACAGTCTTTCCAACCTCTGGATTCAAGTTCAGCGGCAGATTTCTCTACTTTTTCTCTCAGTGATTTTTTGAACTTGTCCATCTTTTGAGCCACATTACTATCGAAAGCGCCTAAGATTGATGCTGCTAGAATTCCGGCATTTCGCCCTCCATTCAAAGCAACGGTGGCAACCGGGATTCCACTTGGCATTTGAAGAATAGACAAAATACTATCCCAACCATCAATTGAATTAGAACTTTTAATCGGCACCCCTACTACTGGCAAACTGGTCAATGAGGCTACCATTCCCGGCAAATGAGCAGCACCACCTGCACCAGCCACAATGACTTTTATCCCGCGGGCACGTGCAGATTCAGCATATTCAATCATCCGCTGGGGAGTTCGATGAGCTGAGACCACCGTCAATTCGTAAGATATTTCCAGTTCGTCCAAAAAAGCCGCAGCTTCTGCCATTATAGGAAGATCGGACTGGCTTCCCATGATAATTCCTATAATTGGATTCATAGTGTTGATTTGATTTTTAATACTTCTTTGATACGCTGGGCTCTTTTTTTCAAATTATCCACATTGTCATCGAGCAAAGTCACATGGCCCATTTTCCGAAAAGGCTTCGTAATTTTTTTCCCATACAAATGTATATAAACTCCCTTTTCGGCCATTACCTGATCTTTCCCTTCAACCAATACAGGGCCTGTAAACCCTTCCTCACCCAGCAAATTAATCATAGCAGCCGGGCATCTCAATTCAGTATTACCCAATGGCCAATTCATCACGGCACGCAGATGCTGCTCAAACTGTGAAGTAAAATTGGCCTCAATGGAGTGATGCCCGCTATTGTGAGGCCTGGGAGCGATTTCATTGACCAGTATCTCGCCTTCTTTGGTGACGAACATTTCTACAGCAAGTATTCCCACCATATTCAGCTTAAGGATGATTTTCTTAGCGATCTCACAGGCCTTTTTCTCAATTTCCTCGGAGATGTCAGCAGGAGCAAATAGAAACTCTACCAGATTTGCAGTAGGATGAAAAGCACATTCCACACTTGGGTAGACTGCCAAATCTCCATTGGCATTTCGCGCGACTGTGACAGCTATTTCTCTATCGAAATCTATCAACTTTTCTAATAAACCAGGGGCATCAAAGGCTTTGCCCAAGTCATCAGGCGATCGCAATACTTGTACTCCGCGTCCGTCATAGCCATCTTTCCCAAGTTTGTTGACAGCTGGTAGAAAGTCTGAATTCTTAATAACTTCCGCTTTATTTTCAGTTAGGATGAAATCTGCCGTGGGGATTTCATTTGCCTTATAAAATTCCTTTTGTGCCCGCTTGTCTTGGATAAGTCTTAGAATATGAGGCTGAGGATAAACTAGCTTACCCTCCTGCTCCAACTTCCCAAGTGCCTCTGTATTCACACTTTCAATCTCCACCGTGATCACGTCGCATTTTTTACCAAAAGCATAAACAATGTCAAAGTCTTTCAGCGAACCTACGGTAAACTCCTTTGCAAAATCCTTACATGGTGCATCCGGGTCCGGGTCCAAAATATGGATATCCTGGTTGTAATTTATGGCAGATTGGATCAACATCCGGCCGAGTTGGCCTCCACCAAGTACTCCAAGAATGCGGGAATTTGTCTGCATAGTTTTAATATTGACCAAAAATAAGATATTCTCAGGGATGGAAAAACCTGAATTATTTTTGGAATCGGATTCCCATCAGTTCCATCAATTTATGCGCATTGAAGCTTGGGCAGGCGCCAACCTTTAGTTTGAAGTCAAAATCAATTGTGCGATCATGAATTTGTGAGTGAAAGCTGAAGTTCTTAACGCCTGTCAAGCGCTCTTCCAACTCAGCCAATTCAATGTCATGGGTACTGATAATTCCCATTCCTTTCGTGTCCAAAACTTGTTTGATCAACGCTTCCGAGCCGGCGATTCGATCTTCGGTATTGGTCCCTTTTAATATTTCATCCATCAGGAAGAAAATCTCTTCACCAGATTCGATCCGATCGATTACCACTTTGATACGGCTCAATTCTGCATAAAAGGAGCTGACGCTTTCACCAAGATTGTCTGTGTTTCGCATACTGGTATAGAGTTGAAAATCTCCAAAGCCGAAGGTTTTGGCAAAAGGCCGCAATCCTAGGTTCACCAAAACGCAATTAATACCGACAGTTCGCATAAAAGTCGTTTTCCCACTCATATTGGCACCTGTAAGTAAAATTAAAGAGGTCTCATCTATCATTTCAAAATCATTGGGAACAGCGACTTCCTGCTTTAATAAGGGGTGCGCTATTTCTTTCCCGGATATGCCTCTATCTGTTTGAATAACCTCACCTGATGAACCAGATTCATGTTGAAAAGCACCTAAGGAAATCAGCATTTCCCAATTGGCAAGCATTTGAGGAAACTCCGAAAGAAACTTTCCATGTGATGTTTTCCATTTTTGAAGTCTGACATATAGCAGGAGATCAGTCCAAAGGAAGAAATTGAATGGGATGTAAAGAAAATTGATTCTATTCTGAATCCAGTAACCAAGACGGTCCAATTCTTCCAACAAGTCTGATGCCTTATGTGATGCATTCATAAATCCAGCAGAAGATTCATTTAAGATGGAAGATTCGAAGGTTTGTTTCTCAAGCTCGATGAGCCAGTATCGATAAGTTTTGAGCTGATTTCTAGAAGGCATGTGCTCTCCAGCTTTTTTCAATGAGCCAAATACGACGCCTAAAAAAACCATTCCAATCAAAATCCAAATCCCGAACAACCCCACCGGAATCAATCCCAAGTAAGTGACAGTGGACAAAATCAGTCCACCAACAGGTCCCAGTAACGCAAAAATGATAATCCACGATTTTTCTTTTTCCTTTTCCCCCAGCCAACTCACCCAAGTATGTATTGACTTTTCAGCATTATAAAAAGCCAACCCAACACTTTCCATGGATCGGAGAAAGGTTGGATTTGTGGATAACTCATCGATGGCCTCTCGTAAACGACTCGCTTTTTTTAAGTCAAAGCCCGATTTAATCAATCTAACAATGCATTCCTCGCCCTCCTTGGAAACTGTATGGTTGATCAATTGGAATAAAGAATGATCTCCAAATAAATCCAGATCGTTTGAAAAAGGGTGACCTTTATCCTGATGAGCTGACCCGGGATCAAAAGATTTTAGAGATCTGGCTTTTCTCAGTGCTCGATTGGCCTCCATTTTCAGCAAAGAAGTATAAATCGCCTCTTGATCTTTTTGCCAATTATAGACGATCACCAAATAGACGAAAGAGACTACAGTTAGAAGAAAAAGGATAAACCAAATAGGATTTTCTGCGATGGCAATAACGAAAAAGCCAATAATCCCAAAAAAAGCCAGTAACCTAAAAATCGATAAGGAAGCTGTCTTTCGCTTAATCTTTGCCAATTTCTCTTGCACTTTATCAATGCTAAAATCAAAATCCTTCATCGTCAAAGATAGAAATTGATCCAAGTCAAGATTCACAAAAAAGCTATACCTATCAAAAAACTTTATAATCTTTACGTCATACTTTTCGTTTTAAAGTAGTTATGTCAAAAGAAAAGCCAGAAAATAAGTCAATTTTTCTTCCTCAGGAGATAGAGGAGTGGGATCTTACTCTCGATATGGGGATACTTCCCAAGGATATTTCACTGACACAAAACATTGGTTGTGTGGGAGGAACCTCAAAGAAGGTCATAAAGAGCACGTCCGAGACAAAGGGGAAGTCTTAAAATTAAATTTTTACAGAAATCAATCAATGTTATAACTACTTTAAAACTTTATTTGAAACCACTATTCACTTTTTTCATTATTGCTATTTCCAGTTGTGAATCAGACGTAAATCCCCTTCCTGCTGAGCCGGATCTCTTACTCGTAGATGATGACTATCTGATCAGTCCGGCTTTTGGGGATCTTGACAATATCACTTTGATTATACTAAATACGAGTGGAGTAGGATTGCGAGTGAATCAGAATATTCCGGCATCTGAGCTTTGCTCTACTGCAAAAGTAACTTTAGACAAAACTGCAAAAAGCATCGTTGTCGACTTCGGCGCAGGCTGTACCAGTTCAAACGGAATCAACCGAAAAGGAAAAGTATTGCTCTCCTATTCAGACAGATTTATTCTAGCAGGGTCTAGAGTCATCGCAACTTTTGACAACTACTATGTAAACGGGAATAAAATTGAGGGAAAAAGAACTGTCACCAATGCAGGTCTCAATCTTATCGAAGGCACTATTTCCCTTATCGTAAAAATTGAAAACGGAAAAATCATTTGGCCTGATAACGCTTTTGTCACCGTAGAATCTGATCAAACCAGAGAAGTCAGACTTGGCGGCGATGGATATAAAGCTTCTATTTTGGGAAATTCAAAAGGTAAAAGTAGAGAAGGAATTGACTACACATCTGACATAATAGAAGCTTTGATCGTCACGGAATCATGTCTCGAATCAGGAGTGTGGGTATTGAGTACAGACGTTTTGAAATTTAATTTTGAAAACAATGACGTGACCGTAGATTATGGAGCAGGCACATGTGACAAGGCCGTCACGATTAATTATCCCGGCAGATCAAAAGACGTAATTTTGGACTAGAAGACTTCGAAATCAAAGCAAAACGGCTATTTTCACGGATAGCCGTTTTTTTATGGAAAAAAAAGTAATCGATGGATTTGAGCACATTCGCTATCAGAGTGCTACTCCTACTGAAGCAGAGTTGATCCAAAGGTCTCAGGAATTTTACAATGAAATGCAAAGTCGAAGGACTGTCAGGGAATTTGATAGCCGTACCATTCCAGTGGAAGTAATAGAGAACATCATACTTACTGCCAGCACAGCTCCATCAGGAGCACACAAGCAACCCTGGACTTTTTGTCTGATATCTGACCCAGAGATCAAACGGATGATTAGAGAAGCGGCAGAAGAGGAAGAAAAAATCTCTTATGGTACACGAATGCCTGAAAACTGGAAATCTGATCTAAAGCCACTTGGAACGAACTGGCAAAAACCATTCTTGGAGGAGGCGCCATACTTAATCATAGTATTCAAGCAATCGTATGGAATAGAGAACGGTGAAAAATTACAACACTATTATGTCAATGAGTCCGTAGGAATTGCTTGCGGTTTCCTGATTGCTGCTATTCACCACGCCGGATTGGCCACAGTCACGCATACCCCAAGCCCAATGAATTTCTTAAGTGCAATCTTAAATCGCCCTACGAATGAAAAACCCTATTTAGTAGTGCCTGTAGGTTATGCAAAAGCTGAAACTTATGTGCCTGCTATCGAAAGGAAAAGGTTGAAAGAAGTTTTAAAACGGTTTTAAATCAATAATTCATTAGGCTATTATCCAAGAATTATTAAAACTCAGCAGACTGTTTCACGCTAAAGTTCTAAAATGAAAGCCGATCAAAATTGATCTCCTTTCATTTTATTTTCTTTGGTGAATTACTCGCTGAGGAAAGGGAATCTCAATTCCATGAGTCTCAAACTCGGAATTGATGGCTTCCATCGTATCAAAATGCATGGGCCAGAGATCTGAAGCGCTCGACCAAGCTCTGATGACCAAGTCAAGTGAGCTATCCCCGAAGTTGCTCAATGCTACAAATGGTGCAGGCTCCTGAAGCACCCGAGAATCTTTGGCAAGAATATTCAACACAATTTCTTTGGCTTGCTTGATATTAGTACCGTACGCAACCCCTACAGTGATTTCTGTTCTTCTTGTAGATTGGGTACTCATATTGATAATATCAGAATTGGCAAGGATTCCATTAGGAATGATGACTTCTTTATTGTCAAAAGTGATGAGATGGGTGTAAAGAATTTGAATTTTAAAGACGGTCCCGGTATGACCTTGGCCTACGATGACATCTCCCACTCCAAACGGTTTAAATGCCAATATCAGTAATCCACCCGCAAAATTAGATAGTGATCCCTGCAAAGCAAGGCCAACTGCAAGGCCAGCTGCTCCAAATATGGCTAAAAAAGATGTGATAGGTATGCCGATAATCGCAGCCACGCCCATGAATAGAACTGCAAATAGAACAACGTTTGCGAAGGAATAGAGAAATTCGTTTAGAGATGGGCTATCTTCTCTTGTGGTCAGGTAGCTTCTTAAGCCTTTCAAAACTTTTTTGACAATGAATCTACCAACTAGATAGAAGAGAAATGCATAAATAATAGCTGGAACTACCTGATATGCTAAATCAACGCCTTGTCTGATTAATGCATCTGCAGTTTCTTGTGAAATTTCCATAGGTATAGGATGTTTGATATGAATAATCAAGATTTGATGAGAACCTGCCAGCGGAATGCCCAGTGCCAGGTCAGTTCAAATTCATTTATTCCAGCTGTTTTCAGTATTCGTTCCCAGTCTTTTCTTGAAAATGCTCTTAAAACAGAGACTGGTGCGTCATTTTTCACCATGGGTGATTTGCTAAATATAGCAGTCAAATACTTTATACTGTAATAGGCAAAAGGATGACGATGCAAATCATTGATGACAATACCAATTCGTGACTTGTCTTTCAAAGCGGTGATCAGGTCCACTAATTCGGAATCTGTAAAATGATGTGTAAAGAGCGTACAAGTAACGATATCTACTTTTTCTTCAGAAAAACGTTCCGAAAAAACATTTTGAACACTTAAATTTACATTTTTTAGATCCTTTAGCCTAGATTTTGCCAAATTGATAATATGTGGGTTTGCATCAATTCCTACAAATTTCACCAGACTAGACTGTTTTGAAGCCCAGTCGTGCATCACTCGGATGATGTCTCCACCCCCACATCCGATATCTGCAACGGTATATTCTTCTTGAGGATAGGAATCAAAAAAACTCTTAATTCCGTCAGTAGTGACATGATTACCTCCAAGCCATCTATTAATCGTTTTCAACTCGTTGAGCGTATGGGTTAGCATTTCACCCGAACATTCGAGATCATCCATCAACTCTTTTTCCTGACTTCTTTGAGAAAATCTACTCATGCTTTTCAAGGTGAAGTGTCTCTAAGGTCAATCCTGGACCAAAACCTAATGCCAAAATTTCTCCAACAATTTGCTCATCATGAAGCATCCGCTGAAGCACAAATAGGATGGTTGCTGAAGACATATTCCCAAAATTGCTCAATACTTCCAGCGCATGTCGATTTGCACTTTCAGAAATACCAAAGGCTTGTTGCACTTTTTGCAAAATCTGTTTTCCTCCAGGATGAATTGCAAAATTGGGGATTTTAGAGAAGTTGAATTTTTCCTCAAAAACAGACTTCAATGACTGAATGCCTTCATCCAAGAGGCTCGGAATATATTTGCTCAAGCGCATCTCAAATCCAAAATCACCTATTCCCCATGCCATATCATTTTCACCTTTGCGAAGCACCTGACTGAGATACGATTTTATTTTTAGCCCTTTGGAAGAATTCATAACCAATGCGACAGCAGCTCCATCTGCAAAAAGCGAATTGGCCAATAGATTATCCTCCGTATATTCCTTTTGAAAGTGAATAGTGCAAAGTTCAACCGTCACCACCAAAACTCTAGCTTCAGGTTCTGCTCTCACTATTTTATCAGCTAGCTTCAATCCACTAAAAGCTGCATAACAACCCATAAAGTGAATGCAATAGCGTTCCACAGTATCGGACATTCCCAAACGCTGCATCAATTCTAGCTCGACTCCGGGAGCCACCATTCCTGTGCACGAAACTAAAATCAGATGAGTGATATCTGTAAATTTTACTTCAGAATTTTTCAGACAGTCCTTAACAGCCAACTCACAAAGCGAACCGGCATGCTGTTGAAATACCTCCATTCTGGCTTTAGTGCTGGGAAAAGGTTCTAAATTTTTAGACTTTGGAAAAAAAGAATAATCGTTGAAATCTCTTTTTTCAAAATCAGTCAATACACTAAACCGAGAATTTATCCCGGATTTTTTGTACAAAAATTTAAGCTTTCTCGCCTCATATTCATCAAGTTGATGAGCTGTCTGCATAAAACCTGCAATGGTCAATTGACCTATCGGGGAACCTGGATTTGCAAGTCCGATGCTTACTATACTGGAATTCATTATATCAAGTTAAATGAATATTTCTAAATTGTGGGAATACAAATACAACCTTCGTCAGCAAATAAGGTTATTACCCGACCACTTTCCTTTTCATGATTTCTTCTTCTACGCTCAAGCATCTTAGAATTCCTTTTTCCTTATTCTTGATGCCTGTATTCCTATTTGCGCTAGCCCTGACGCCCAATCTCAATGAATCCAGGCTTTTATGGGTTTTCTTAGCGCTTCACCTTTTTCTTTATCCATCAAGCAACGGCTACAACAGTTACTTTGACAAGGATGAGGAGAGCATTGGAGGGTTAAAAAATCCTCCAAAAGTTACCAAAGATTTGTATTGGGTTTCTTTAGTTTTTTTTGGAATTGCAATTGGATTGGGTGTGATGATCAATTTGAACTTTGCCAGCATGATATTTTGCTATGGACTAATCAGTATGGCTTACTCGCACCCTGCTATTCGTATCAAAAAATATCCTTGGCTGAGTTGGATCATAGCAGGTTTTTTTCAGGGCTATTTTACGTTTGCCATGGCATACGCCGGATTGAGTGATCTCAGCTGGGATGTTTTTAGCAAAGTACATATTCTAATCCCAGGACTATTGACCAGTTTGATGCTTTGGGGAAATTATCCTTTGACACAAGTATATCAACATCAAGAAGACTCCAGAAGAGGAGACCATACACTGAGTCTTTTGCTGGGAATCAAAGGCACCTTTGCTTTTTCGTCATTCCTGTTTGCGCTGACCGGTGCTGCATTTGTCTGGTATTTTGTTAATCGAAATCAAATCGATGTGGTTTGGATTTACGCCTCGGCTATGGCTCCCATAATCGTGTTCTTCTTTATTTGGTTTAGCTTTATCCGAACCAATCCTGAAAAATATGCCAATTACCGTTGGGCAATGGGAATGAATACCATTTCGGCCTTGGCTCTGAATGCTTTCTTTATTTATTACTTTTTAGAAAACACACAGATTTTGCAAGTTTTCGGGTATTAAAAAGGCTTTCCGTGAGTATTTTTGATAATCTGTTTTGCTAAGAAAGGAACATGGGCAATCAGATGTCTGGTAAATCTGGATGCGCTCTTTGCACCAAATAATGCCTGAACATTTCGCCCAACATATAATCTTCTTTCAAAAATTTGTTTCCAGTGTGTGGTATAATAGAGCTCTATTTCCGCTCTGGAGTCATTGTTTATCAGTGCCTCTGCAGCTAGCTTGCCAGCTTGAATAGCCATAGCCATACCATTGCCGCAAAGTGGAGTAATCAACCCTGCAGAATCGCCTGCCATTAAGATATGTTGCTCCACAGGTAATTTAGACTCAAAATTAATCTCATTGATCACCTCAGGCTTATCAAACAAGAACTCACTTTCGGTAAACAGCCTTTTCAGATGTGGATTTTTCCATAAGATAACCTGTTCCATTTCTTGGATGGATCCAAATTCCCTGAGCTGATCCCTACTTCCCAGATAGCAAAGGTTTGCTTTATTTTCTTCAATGGCGTTGACACCACAATATCCACCCAAGAAATTGTGAAGAGCCACGGCATTACGATCTATTTCAGTTTTTACGTGGTACTTGACACCAATGTAAGGGCTTCGCTTTTTGATAAATTCACGATCCAACGACTTATCCAGCTTGGATCTTTTGCCAAAAGAACCGATCACATTGGTGGCTGTAAGCGCTGTGCCGTCTGCTAGTTGTAAATTGAACTCGTCCTCTTGAAAAGTTATCGTCTCCACCTGAGATCCGGTTTTAAATTCCGCCCCGTTTTCCAATGCTTTGTGGTATAAAAAATCATCCAAAATAAATCTGCTGATTCCAAAACCTCCAAGATCTAAAGGAATTGTCGTGCTTTTGCCACGCGTATCCGAAAAGATAAAACGATCTATTTGTGGCAGATCCAAGTTTGGAAGAAGATCCTCCCTTTTCAAAAAATTCAGCACTTCATTAGATAGGTATTCGCCGCAAACCCGGTGAACGGGATACTCTTTTTTTTCGATCAAAAGCACTTGCTTACCTCCTTTGGAGAGCAAATTGGCAGCAATTAAACCCGCAAGCCCTCCTCCAATGATCACATTTTCCAATTTTTCCACTTCGCTTTTGCCTTTAATTTGAAGATTAAACCGCCCATCAAAAATGAAGGTTCAATATCTACCCAATATTGAAATTAGATGTTTAATAACCTTAACAAAATTCACGTCTAAATGAGAAGTTCACTACCCAAATTACTTAGGAGATTTACTCTTATCCTAGGAGTCATGGGCTTTATGTTGTATTCAGGGGATACTTTGGCACAAAAAAAGAAGAAGAAAGATGCCAAAAATACTCCTGCTGCGACTGTCGCTCCAGCAAAGCCCTCTAAATCCACAGGCCCGAAACCATACGGCGAGGTGATTACCAAAGCTTCCAAATCAAAAGATGGATTGTTTAAAGTCCATGAGATCGAAGGCAAGTATTATTATGAAATCCCTGATAGCTTACTTGGTCGGGACATGCTTATGGTCACTACTATCGCTAAGACTGCCGATGGACTAGGCTACGGCGGCGAGCGCACCAATACGCTGATGCTCCGCTGGGAAAAAAACAATGACGACATTCTGCTTAAAGTAGTGTCAGTTAATAATTTTGCGGCTGATTCATTGCCAATTGCTATTGCCGTTCAAAACTCAAATCTGGAGCCTATTCTCCAGAAATTTGACATCAAATCCAAGTCAACAGACTCGACCGGTATCGTTATCGAAGTCACGGACTTATTTAACAAAGACGTGCAAGCACTCGGACTTCCTAGAAATCGCCGCACTCAATACAAAGTAACTCGATTGGATAGTGAGCGATCATACATTTCTCACATTAATACCTATCCGATCAATATCGAAGCTCGCTATGTCATGACATACGCCGCTACTGAGCCGCCATCAAATAGCTCAACCGGATTAATCACCTTGGAAATGAACTCATCTATGCTCCTATTACCTAAGGAGCCGATGATGCAGAGACTGGCAGATCAACGAGTGGGATGGTTTAGCAGGTCGCTTATTGACTACGGATCTGACCAGCAGAAAGCTGCCTCAAGAACCTTTCTAGACCGATGGAGACTCGAAGTCAAAGAAGAAGACATGAAGAAATTCAAGCGAGGAGAATTGGTAGAACCAAAGCAGCAAATCGTGTATTACATCGACCCTGCTACTCCAAAGCAATGGATTCCCCATCTGATTGCAGGCGTTAAAGATTGGCAAGTAGCATTTGAAGCTGCTGGTTTCAAAGATGCAATTATTGCGAAAGAAGCTCCCTCCAAAGAAGAAAATCCAAGCTGGAGCCCAGAAGACGCACGTTATTCCGTGATACGTTATTTCGCTTCTGACATTCAAAATGCCTACGGACCACACGTATCTGATCCTAGATCAGGTGAGATATTGGAGTCAGATATCGGGTGGTATCATAACGTCATGAACCTTTTGAGAAACTGGTTCTTTATCCAGACAGCAGCCATCAATCCAGCTGCCAGAGGCGTCAACTTTGACGATGAGGTAATGGGTCGATTAGTTCGATTTGTCTCTTCTCATGAGGTAGGCCATACCATTGGACTTCCTCACAACTTTGCTTCTTCACAAGCCTATCCAGTAGAAAAGCTTCGAGATGCAGCTTTCACCAGCGAAATGGGAACTGCTCCATCGATCATGGATTACGCAAGATTCAACTATGTGGCCCAGCCTGAAGACAAAGGCGTAAGCTTAATGCCGAATGTAGGCCCTTACGACAAATATGCGGTAATGTGGGGTTACAGGCCAATTCTGGATGCCAAAACTCCAGAAGCAGAACAGGTAACACTGGACAGATGGATCATGGAAAAGCAAGGTGATCCTGTATACCGATACGGTCGTCAAGGTAATAGCTATGATCCTACTGCACAGAGTGAAGACTTGGGAGATAATTCCATGCTCGCTTCAGAGTATGGAATTAAGAACCTCAAGCGTATTATGCCAAATCTGATGGATTGGACAAAAGAGGCTGATAAGCCTTACAAAGATTTCGATGATTTGGAAGAAATGTATGGTCAGGTAATTACCCAATTCAATAGATATATGGGTCACGTCAGAACCAATGTCGGTGGCGTGGCAGAAGTCTATCGCTCTTCTGGTCAAAATATCCCAGTTTATACCCACACTTCAAAAGACATCCAAAAATCAGCTATAACATTCCTGAATACGAATCTTTTTGCTACTCCGGAGTGGATGATGGACGAAGAGATCATTGCTCGAATCGGTGATTTTGGAGCCTTGGAACGTATCAGAGGTGTTCAGGTAGGCACATTGAACGGAATCCTAGAATGGGGAAGACTTGGTCGTGTCATCGAGAATGAAGCTTTGAATGGAACATCAGCCTATAAGATAACTGAGCTGTTCGATGATTTGAGAAAAGGAATCTGGACGGAGTTAGGCGCCGGAAGAGCTATTGATGTCCACAGAAGAGCTTTGCAAAGAGCGCATATAGAGCGTTTAGAGCTTTTGATGACTGGAAATGAGCCGAATCTACCTGCTGCTTTTAGAAGATTTGCAGGTCCACAAATCAACGCTTCACAGTCTGATATCAGACCGATGGCTAGAGGGGAATTGAAAACTTTACAATCTAGCGTCAGAACAGCAATCCCGAGAACTGCGGACAGAATGTCCAAGCTTCATTTGGAAGATGCTTTAGAGCGGATCAACATGATTCTTGATCCAATGTAAATTTTAAATAGACAAATTTATAAGGGGCATCTCAATGGTGCCCCTTTTTTGTGCCCAAGTATTTTCCTTATTTTTAGGCATATATTTCTGATATGCCAAACGCCCTTTCTATTCTAAAAAACCACAGACTAAGAATTACTGATTGTAGGTTGTCAATTATCCAAGAATTCTTGGACAAACAAGTTGCTTTAGCGCACAGCGATTTGGAGGATACATTGAATAGCCAATTTGATAGGGTGACTATTTATCGAACTTTAAAAACTTTTTTAGATAAGGATCTTATTCACAAAGTTTTGGATGACAGCGGTGTAACTAAATATGCCCTTTGTTCCCAAGAGGAGGAGCACCATAACCACGAACATGTACACTTCAAATGTGAAACGTGTGGAGAAACTACTTGCCTCGATTCCATAGGACTTCCCAAAATCTCTTTGCCTGAGGGATTTAAAAAGCGGGAAATGAATCTTCTCATTCAGGGAAGCTGTAGCAAATGTCAATAAATATCAACTGGCTCGGGTAACTTTCGCTTCACAGGACCTTCCGAAGGCCAAATAACGCCAGGAGGCAAGTCAATTTTAGGAGGCATTACGGTGTCTATACCGCCATCACCATCATCATTCCTGTTGTTTCCCCTACGATAGGAATTTTTGGACATTGTAGCCACAAAATAAATAAGTATAATATAGGCCACTCCGCAAAGGATCAAATCAATTATCAAACTGCTCATAATAAAAATTTTAGTATAATATAACTGAATACACCTTTTAAATCAATGGATTAATGGAATTGTTTTTTTTAGCTGATTCTTTTATGATTTAATTCGACTTGCTAAATCCCTTGGATAGGTGGATATTTGCGCTTTGAAAATTTAAAGTAATGATCGTAAAAACAAAGAAATATAAATTAGAATCAGGCACTTATATCAAAATGGGGCTGATCAGCATCATCAAAGAACAGTGGTGGGTCATTCCGATTGCATTATCCATATGCTTAGGATTTTTCTGGATTGCATCTATTTGGTGGTTTATTGGAGCATTGATCGCTTATGGTCTTTATATTATTTTCTGGGCAATCCAATTTACAGGTGTCACCCAAATGGAACAAAATAAAATGATTTTTGAAAAGATGTCCTACGAGATCGACAGTCGACAGATTCTGATGAAAATCAATACTAAGCAAGGAATGCCTGTACAATGGAATATGATCAAACGAGTAGAGATAACAAAAGATGCCTACGTACTTTACCTGTCCAAAGCACAATTTATACATTTGCCTTTTCGAATTTTCAATTCTGAGAATGAGCGAAAATTTATGGAAACCATCCTTAAAAGGAAAGAATTTATAAAATAAAAAAGGGCTACCAAATGGCAGCCCTCACTTTTTCAGTTTAAAACTGAATTACATTGGAGTTGGAGGAAGAATTACAGTATCAATAACATGAACCACACCATTGTCGGCCATAATATCGGCCGCGGTGACAGTAGCATTATTGATCATTACTTTACCATCCATTATTTTCACAGTAATTTCGCTTCCTTGTACAGTTTTGGCTTTTTGACCATTCGAAAGATCAGTGGAAAGAATCTTTCCCGGTACTACGTGATAAGTCAATATTGCAACCAATTTTTCCTTATTCTCAGGCTTCAATAGATCTTCTAACGTGCCATCAGGTAGATTTGCAAAAGCCTCATTAGTTGGAGCAAATACTGTAAAAGGACCATCGCCTTTCAATACGTCTACTAAATCTCCAGCTTTTACAGCTGCAACTAGTGTTGAAAGAAAGTCTGTAGCTACGGCTAGGTCTACGATATCTGCTTCAGCCTCGTGAACAGAATCATTTTTCGGAGTGAATGAAGAAGCGAAGACTAGCAGCGCTATCATCATTAAACTTGTAATTTTTTTCATGATAGTAAATAGTTTTGGTTACAACTACAACCAGCATGGTTAAACAATTGTTTTTCATGCCATTGTTAAGACTAAAAATAGCCACAAAAATGTGTACAACGGCTGATTGCTTGGTTAAGCGGAAAATTACTCTCTATTTTGAATAATTAATTAAGATTACGGCTTGAAAATTTTGTCACTATGCACATCAAATTGATCTTAGTCGGGAAAACCGACCACCTTGCAATCAATCAATTAATCAAAGAATATGAAGATCGTTTGGGTCATTACATCCGATTCGATCTTGATATCCTACCAGATTTGAAAAATACTAAATCACTCTCGGAAGCTACGCAGAAAGAAAAGGAAGGTGACTTAATCTTAAAAAAAATCTCTCCAGCCGATGACTTGATATTATTGGATGAAAATGGCAAAGGTTATTCTTCGATCGACTTTTCAACGCTATTACAAAAGAAAATGAATTCCGGATTGAAGCAACTCATTTTTGTAATTGGCGGGCCATATGGATTCTCTCAGGCGGTTTATGATCGTGCGAATAGTAAGTTTTCAATTTCCAAAATGACCTTATCCCATCAAATGATACGCCCCTTTTTTATCGAACAGCTATACCGGGCATTTACTATAATGCGAAATGAGCCTTACCATCATCACTAAATGAAATTACCTCAATCTTAAGTTTTGGATAAATAGTTGCTCCAATGTTACCGAATTGTTAATTTTATATTAATTTGGTAACAAGGCTCTCAGATATCCATGAAAAAAACGCTCGTCATATCATTCATTTTGCTTGTCCAAGGGATCAATTCCTTTGCACAGAAAGCATTAGATAAGAGCAAAGAAATCAAGTTTGAGTCTAGAGCAGAAGCAAAACACTGGGAGAAGGGGCAAGAGTCAACTTACGATTTATTCAGAGCTGTAGATGCACGAGAGAATATTTCCGAAAAGAAATGGTTTGACCTGATCTCTTACTTGGACCAAAAGCAAGCGAAGAAAGGAAATAGCATTGCACTTTTGAGAAGTATTTTTGAAAAAACTAACCGCAACCTATTCAAAAAATATGAGCAACATTCCACATTTAATGCCATGTTGATTGAAGGTACATTTGATTGCGTAAGCGGTTCGGCGGCATTAGCTATGTTACTAAATCGGTATGGATTCGATTTTGAAATCATAGAGACTGATTACCATGTTTTTATTGTGGCCCATTTTGAGGATGAAAATATAATTTTCGAAAGTACATTGCCAATTGGAGGAATGATCATTTCCAATACAAAAGTGATTAAATACCTAGAAGGCTACAAGACTACTACAACAGCACAATTTTATACATTAAACCAACGACTCGATGATCCAGAAAGAGTCTTGGAGGATAAATCAATTTTTAGAAAAGTATCATTAACTCAATTGGCCGGGCTTCAATATTATAATGATGCAATATCTCATTTCAACGAGCAGTACTTTTCCGCAGCCTCTTTACAGTTGAATAAGGCCCTTGAGCTATATCCATCCCCACGAATCGAAGGATTGAAGTCGCTCGCTATCGAGCAAGCTTATAAAACATTTGGTAAGGACATAAAATAATTGAATCGTTCGAAACGAATAAAAAAGCTGCATTTTTTTCTCTCAAAAAAGTAATCCCACAAATACGATGCAAACTAAAGCACAGGGAAATTTACAGTATCCTATCGAGATTGAACCTAATCAAATTCAGCTTTGCTTGATTTATTCTAATGATGATGACCTCCAGGGCCGTGTGCATGATTATGGGCAATTTCTTCTGGATCTGCTTCTCGGATCGTTACAATTTTTCCCTCAAATGAAAGATCGTATCCTGCCAATGGGGGATTAAAATCCATATGAACTCCCAAGTAATCAATCTTAATAATCTCTCCCTTGATTTGATTTCCTTTATCGTCTTGCATGGGAACTACTTTACCGACTTTGAGCGGTTCTTGTTTTTTAGTCCCTTGCTGCTTAAAATTCGATTTTGGAATAACGGTTTTACGCTCTTCATAATAATCACCGTAAGCATTATCAAAATCAATAAAAACAGAAAACTCGTCCCCGATGGATTTACCAATGAGCGCTTCCTCAAATTTTGGAAAGACTGAGTCGGTGCCAACCAGAAATAGGAAAGGGGCAGTTTCTGGCACTTCCTCCCAAGGCTGCATCCCAGTCTCCCCATTATCCGCTTTCAAGCGGTAAGAAATACCGACAACTTTATTTTTTTCGACCTGCATTATACTTAATATCGCATTAATAGAATGATAAAATTAACAAATGTACTATTGAGAACAAATGATTTTTTAGTGCTTGGAGCAGGGATTCAAGGAATTTGCATAGCACTTGAATTAGCTAAAAATGGAAAAAGCGTCACAATAATAGACCAAGATTCTAAACCATTTAATCGAGCCAGTTTACGAAACGAGGGGAAGATTCATCTTGGATTAGTCTATATGAATGATCCATCTTTTGCCACTCCTACCCTTATGCTGAAAGCCTCTATGCGATTTCGCAAATCATTAGAGAGATGGATAGGAGATCAGTCTTATCAGCTCGGGTTGAGTAATCCTTTTTATTATTTGGTAGCAAAGGATTCATTTCTCAATCCCGAACAACTCACGGAGCGGTACAAAAAGATGGAGGAGCTTTTTAAAACCTACACATCAGAGCATCCAGATTGGGATTATTTAGGAACAAAACCAATGTATTTGACAAAAAGAATTTCAGATAAAAAGTCTGAAGATCTTTTCGGGAAAGAAGTTGTCCAGGCTGCTTTTGAAACAGCAGAATATTCTGTAGATACCGAGTTGCTCGGCAAGCACTTGACTGAAGCTCTTTTGTCAAATCCACTCATCACCTTCTGCCCAAACCACCGCATAACGAAAATCTGCAAAGAAAACGAGGTTCTCTCTGTGACTGGGTTTATGGCAAATAAAGAATTTACGATCAAGTCAAAGCATGTGATCAATGCTACCTGGGAAGGGAAGTTTGCACTGGATAAATCGTTTGGTATAGCTAAACCGAAGGATCTTTTGCATCGTCTCAAATATCGTGTGATGGTGAAAATTGATCCAGAACTCCTGAATCGCCCTTCTGCCACAATGGTCATAGGTAAATATGGGGATGTGGTGATCAAAAAAGATGGGACAGCCTATCTTTCATGGTATCCGGCGGGATGTCTGGGCTGGAGCAATGAAGTCAGTCCACCGGAATCATGGAATGCGCCCAGCACAGGCAATGTCTCCAAAGAAGAAGCAGCCACACTTTCGGCCACTTATTTGGAAGAAATAGAGAAATGGTTTCCTGGGATTAAAAAATCCAAACCTTATCTGGTTGACGGCGCGGCAATTGTTGCCTATGGTAAAACCGATGTAGACGACAATCAAAGTATGCTCCACGACAGAACCAACATAGGGCTGAAAACATACGGCGGAAACTATCACTCCATCGATACTGGGAAACTAACCACTGCTCCGATGTTTGCAGTCGAATCAGTTGCAAGTATTCTTAATCTTATCTAATCTTGATCTATCCAAAAGTCATCGCATTAGTCACTGCATATAATGCTGAAGGCTTCATTATCCAAACTTTGGAATCAATTGTAGCTCAAACCTATCCAAACTTTGAAATAATCCTTTGCGATGATTGCTCGCCAGACAATACTTTTGAAATCTGTCAAAATTTTGCCAAATCCTACCCAAACCTCACTGTTCTTAGAAATAATAAAAATCTAGGTTGGTTTTCTAATTCTGAAAATCTCTGGCGGAAAGGAGTAGAATTAGGAGAATATTGTTTTTTACATCCTCACGACGATATCCTTTTTCCTAAGTTTATTGATGACCAAATCAGCGTTTTGTTAAAGAATCCAGAGGCCGTATTATCTATTCCAGGCATGAAGAATTCAGGTTCTAGTTTTTTGCATGACGACTCTTTCTGCTCGGAATTGTCGAATATATCCAATCCATCTAAACAGGTATTGTCTCTTTTAAATATGCAAGTAACAGGTTGGTGGGCAGCCTATCATGGGATTCACAGCAGTGTCATTGTTAAAAAAATACTTCCTGTGGCAAGACTAAGAATTGGGCATGCCGAACACATGATGGATTTGCTTTGGCTGATTAAGCTTTCTTTATTTGGTCAATTTATCTCGACCGACAAAATTCTTTTCCAGAAGAATTATAATTCTACTTTTAGACTCTAGTATTTGGGTTTATGATAGTACCTATCGATATCTTTTTGTCTTGTAGAGTGCCTGATGTTCATTTGTTTGTAAAGTTTTTCAGTGGTGTCTGAGTCTGTAAATAGGTGT
>Ga0209491_10003613_pt1 | contig 25215 bp, 22 predicted proteins | sample BON02_FD_187213 | JGI IMG/M metagenome (GOLD analysis project Ga0209491, IMG submission 187213) | Freshwater microbial communities from Lake Bonney liftoff mats and glacier meltwater in Antarctica - BON-02 (SPAdes) (version 2) | ecosystem: Environmental > Aquatic > Freshwater > Ice > Glacier...
TAGACCAGCGGCTGGCGCCAACGGCAGAGCAGCCGGCATAATGCCAGGATTTGCACCAGCTGCACCACCAGCTGCACCACCAGCTGCACCTGCCACCGCGTCATTGACAATGGCGTGGTCAGCCGCAGAAAAGTGGGTCACAGACGAGGACGCAGATCCGCCACTGCTGCTCGAGGACGCAGATCCGCCACTGCTGCTCGCAGGACCTCCCGAGCACGTAGATGCGGCTTTTTTGGTCTTTTTGGACCCCCCCCCTTCACGCTGCAGACCCCCCCCTTCACGCTGCAGACGCAAACGCTCGGCTGTAGCAGCACTGACCATGCGAGGTGCGCGAGGAAATGCCATGTCCAAGACGACACCCCCCCCTTCACGCTGCAGACGCAAACGCTCCGCTGTAACAGCACTGACCATACGAGGTGCACGAGGAAATGCCACGTCCGAGACGACACCCACCACGCCCACAGTAGCTGCCATGTTACCTGGCATATGCATCCATGTGTCGGCATGCGCAATCGCATTTGTCAACGCCTCGCGTGTTTCAGCAAGGTGACGGGTGGTCATCTCCAATCGCTCCCGAAGATGCTCGATGCTTTCTGGAATATCCCCGTTGATCGCGTCAGTCACCGCCAGTATGCGGTTTGTGGGCAAGTCGGCAGTCGCGACTTGCGCAGCACTTTCCTCCTCGGGCACAGCAACCTCCTCCTCGTGCACAGCAATCTCCTCCTCAGACACAGCAACCTCCTCCTCGTGCACTGCAATCTCAGGCAAAATGCCAGCATTCGAAATCGAGAGCTGATAGTTGTGCTCTTCCAGGATGTCATCAAACAACTCAGTAAACACTTCGTTGGCTGCGGGGAAATCTCCAGGGGCTTCTTCGTTGCGAAAGTACACCTGGCGGGCATTACGGTGGGTGTGGTTGCGATAGCGGTTCCACCAAGCCACATGCACGCTGCTCACGCTACCATCGTCATCAAACTCCACGCCGGTAATCGTTGCTGGATACATAAAGTAGTTGGCGCGGCTGCTGGTCGAAAACTCGGCCCAAACACGGTCTCCCACCGCGGGGATGCGATTCCTGTGATGTCCAAGATGACGGTCGCGACCAGGCACCAGCGCAGCACGCCTTATCATCGCCATGGACAGACCCGCTTCAACAATTGCACGCATCACTTCCTCAGAAGGATCCACGTTGCTGGCTGCTTTGCCGTTGCAGTTTCCGGTGCTGCTGCGAAGACTCCTGCGTCCCCCTTCGTCACCACCATCCATCGCGTTGACCGTCGACGCCACAAGAAGCACTGAAAGCAGCAAGAAACGAGACACCCCCGACATCTCTGCCTGCCGCCGGCGTCCCGAATCCACACTTGCGCGGTGTTTTCAACTTCGGCTGGCTAACTCGTGATACTTGATACAACAGACACCTATGTCCGAAATGCGTCCTTATATACCTCGATGACACTGTGCTGTACACGGTAAGACCGCTTTGCCAAAAACGTCGAGGACGTGCCAATCCACACTCGTCTACGTATACACATTGCGACTTCCGATTTTCGGGCGCTGCTTGGGCCAGCCTGTGCAACGTGTTGTTGTGAACAATCACTGTGTCGGCGAAAATATGTGGGATTTGCCAACTTTCCAGACGCCATGCTTATCGTGCCGGCACCTTGGCGTTGACATGCGCCCTATATAAGTGTAATCAGAGTCGAAGCAATCCAGCAAAACAGGATCATGTCGTCTTTTCGCATCCCCGGTCGTCTGTGCCCGACTGCAGGCTGTCCGTACTGCGTCGATCCGCAGCAACACACCGACAAAGACTACGACACAGAGTGTTTTGATATGGCAACACAACGCGCAGAAGGACAATGCAGCAACACCGCAGATGTTGGCAAATATACCCCAAGGCAAGAATCTCGATCACTAACGTGCACCAACCCAAGGCACTATCTCTGTAACCATTGCTTCAAAGGTTGGCAGGAAGCCAGCAATTTGCAGCATATACCGCGTGATTACACCAACGAATGCATACAATGCAACGAAACCAAGCTACCGCATCCGCGCACCCGCAATGCGGGCATGGCAGGACCGGTTACGGTCAGAGACAACGGCAAAGTGGCGCTCGTTGACACGGAGGTTTGGTTCACCAAATGGGAAAAACAAAAACCCATCCTAAAAAACACAACACGCAATTGTCGAACACTGGCGTGTGTCATGAAGGTTATGAAGCAGTGTTCCAGAATCAGCGACACAGAGGTTGCAGAGGCAACATGGATTGCAAAAACACCAAACGGCGCCAGACACAGCGGTCTTTTTGTCACCAACAAACGCATCGCCCCTGGCGAAATATGTGCAGTGCTGTGTAGTGATGTAGTTTTCTATAGTTCCAAACCCAAAGATCGACCGACCTATCATATACAAGCCATGCCAGGACGCCCGCAGCGTTTCATAGACTATTCGATCAACATTGACCAAACCATGATCGGGGCTGCGGCCAATTCACACTTCAAAAGGGGCGATCCCAAAAACAATGCTGTCTACAAGCAACTTCCCGTCGTTATTGATGACAATGCACACGCGCTCACCGTGCTCGTTGCACAAACTACCATCGCGGTGGGGGCCGAGGTGATGGTAGACTATGGCTCGGAATTCGACTACCAATTTGACAGACCTATGCGTGTCCACGGTCTTGTCTGAAGAATCCTATTTCCAAACGACCTGTGCGGTACCAAGTCGGGAGACGCGTATACACACGCAAGATTGTGTTTATTACCAAGATTGTGTTTATTATCACATGCATTCTGGGCGTCTCAGGGCGTGAAAAAATACTTTCGACGTCATGGTGGTGGTGTCACGTTGTGTTGATTTTGATGACTCGCTTGATCATCTTGCGCCCATATCCACCCTTCTTCTTCAGAATATCGAGGTCCTTCTTGGACCGGACGCCGCCCTGGTCATAGATTTTCCACTGCGATTTGCTCTTGCCAATGTCGACAAAAAACGCGTGCTTGCCGACGTGCACAATGTAGCTCGATTTCGGTGTGGTATTTTTCTTGAGCCACCCCAATAAGTTGGTTTTGGTCACTCCTTCGCTGGTGGTTATCTCCTCGAAACTGCAGGTGTTGTAGTGTCTCAATAAGCACACGGTGTGCGCAAACGAGATGCCTCCCTGTTTTTTGGGCAGCACGTTGTGCCACTTGCATGGGTCGATCGAACAGATGCGCTTGACCTCGGCAAAGAACGCATGCAGCTGCATCAGGTTAGCTGGCATGGCGAGCTTGGCAGCGTAGATCACGGCCAGAAGCCCACAGAACCCGTATTTTTCAAAGGCTTTGGGGCATTTCACAAGACTGCGGCGCGCCATTTCCGTCACAATGTGTTAGCATACCAACACCGCACAGCACGTGTTTTATAGCCCAAGGTGCCAGGAATAGACGCACAATGTGATTTAAGGGCCACGTGGACCTTAAAATCACAAGATCATTCGTACACGAGTGCTATGCTTGGTTGTCGAATGCGGTGCGGGGTTTGGCCGCTTGTGGCCGAATTGTGGCGCACATATGCTAGTTTCGGGCTGACTTTGCTGGACCGCTGTTGGACAAGACTACGCAGGGGACCAGTACATGGCGATGTGTTAAAGTCGAGGAGAGTGTTTTGGAACAATCGAGGTATTTTGTGCGCGGTATGGCGCGAAAGTGCTGGTATTTTGTGCGCGGTACAACGCGAAAGTATTGGCCATGGTACAGGAGTGTGCACATCAGAGTGTTTGCCTGTTTTGCGTAGTTTTTGGACATTTTTGGTCGGATTTCGCAATGCTGGTGTGTGTAGGAATGCTAGGTGTGAGAACACATCGACAGCATGTGTTGGTGCGACAAGAGCCCGCGTGGTATATAAATGAGAATACAAAGAGGGTGTATCGTTGGAATGCTTTCCGCGGCGGACGAGACTGCTACCCGACAGCCTGATGTGCAAACAAATTCTGAGAATTCAACGCAAAACCAGCACCATGTTGCGAAACCGGCCAGCGACACTCCCATCAATGGGAGTGGAGCGTCTGCGCAGGGTCTGGGCATGTCTATGCAGCCTTCAACCATTGACATGCTCAAGACCGCTGTGCAGGCATCCGATCCTGATGCCCTGACAAAACTCTTAGAACACATTGAGAGTCTGAAACACTCGAATGCCGAAATGTCGGAGACTCTGGAGGGAATCCAAAAGAAAAACATGGAAAAGTACCACGTCGAGGTGCAGGAGAAAATCCAGCCCTGGGTGACATCGCTAAACATTCCTGACGACCAAAAGGCGTCCTTTTTGCAGGGGATCCAGATGGCCTGTGAACAGGGCATGAAGAAGAAGGGCATTATTGACTTTCAGAGCAACCCTGCGTTTAGCATCGCGTGTGCGGCTGCCGAAGCGCATGGCACGGCCATCCAATCGGCAGAGGCCTTCCGCGTACAGCTGCTGGAAGCCAACAACAAGGTGGAGCGCATCAAGGAAGAAGAATCCACCAACTACAACAACAATCGCAACCGCCAGCATGCCATTCTCTCCTCTGCCCTCACCGACGATTCTCATAACCCAAACGATTCGTCGAAGAAGCGAAAGAGCGACGAAATGTACAATAGCAAGAGTGCTATGATGGACTCTGACGACCAGCCTGCCACCACATGCTGGACCACCGTGTTTAACAAGATGCTACCAGGAACTGACAGTATTAAACCCATGGGCGGTGGTTCGGGACATACTGGTCACTCGTACCGCTAGGATCGAACACCCGTGCATGTCGTGCGGTAGCCGCAGCTACACAACGCTATCCCACGAAAACACCATCTGCACGCGCGAAGCCTGGCTTATCCATAAAGACCCCAGCATCCCGACACGCGCGCATTTTACAGAAAACCCCAGAACAACACCGTGTGTTGATTAGCCGTAATAAAACGTTTCCTCATCTGTTCTGCGCCTGTTTCTGCGCCTGTTCTTGAACTTGTTTTGCGGGAATAGACGCACAATACAAGTCTATTTTGGACCTTGAGTCCACGATAAATCCACGAGGAAATCCCCCTCGTGCCGAAACATTGGCCTCTAGTATATAAGTGACCACGGATGGCACAACGAAACACAATCATGCGGTCCTATGCTTCGGCTTCGAGCATGTCTTATAAGCAGGCCACCGTGGGTGTTTTGCTGCTGTTTTTGTCGCTCGTTTCCGCGCAGAACAGCGCGACACCCGCAAAAGCGGCGAAAGCCGCTCCGACAAAACACCTCCACCGTGCAGACGACCTGCCAGCCGTTCCAGATGCCTCGAACCACCTGTTCAAGGACAATATTGGCAATAACAAGGCGAATGTCGGCATGGTAAACGGTGTGGTGAATGTGTCCAGCGCTGTGAGTGGCTCTAAACACCGCGACTCGAAAAAGCCCGCATACACCAACTCTTCCAATTTCCTCGTGACAAAGGTGTCGCAGCTAATGACCTCGATGTTCGGAAATATTACGCGACATTCGCCGGCCAAAGCTGTTGCAATCCCCGTGAAAATAACAGGGGACAATGCAACGTCAGACGTGCCCCTCATAGGCGGACTCAAGAGACCGTCCAAAACCGGCAACAGTGCTGGCATGTCCGGCAAAAGTGCTGGCACTTTCGGAGATCCCAAACACATGCGACGCAAATTGCACCCCAAGTCGGGTGTTGAGTCTACTGACCTTGGCAAAGTACCCGTGCCCCGGGGCCGTATGCTCACTACTTCCACAAAACTGCATGTGTTGCCACACACCAGGAGGGCCAAAAGCGCCCCAGAGGAGGCATAAGCACGCCCGTTTCGTATTTTCAATAAAACTATCAATTCGCACACTCACTCCCACCGTGCACAAAGAACCGTGTTTTGCAAGCAGGACGATTTATTTCGAAACAGGTTGCGGAAAATAAATGTGAAATGCAAACTAATTTGCCTTGATACTGGAATGTCCACCACTGTATGTGGTAATGGCTGGGGCGGCCGAAGCTGCCAGCTGCTTGCCGTTGCGCACGGCGGCGACTCCTGGGTAGTCATTGCCGTGGTGCCCAGAACCCGCCATGTGAATGGGCTGGCCATTGGTGTAGTTTGCCGTAGACGTTCCCTGGTACATGAGGCGACAGCTTGTGGATTCGTTGTTTGTGCACGCGAGGGTGGCATCCTTGACGAGCTGGTGATTATTGCAGAGCTCGAGCTCGATGTACATGGCAGAGAGCTTGTCCTGGAGCTCCTTGCGGGGCACTTCACCGTCAACCCGACCCATGGTTTTGCCTATGAACCGACCCACGTCGGCAATAAACATGTCGGCGGTCGCAAGCGCCGTCGTGGAGTTGCTCATGTTTGTAAAGTCGCACAGCAGCATGGGAGACGGGAGCCACGGCAAGACTTGGTCAAGACCCACCGGGACAATTGAACCGCCATCATACTCGGCATTGTAGTTGTTGGAGGCGTCAATAAACTGGCGCTTGCTGTCGGAACTGTTCATGTCTACAATCGTCATATCCTTGCCGCCCACGTAGCCATCGTAGGCGACGTCCCACACGCGGTGCAGATTGCGCTCGTTGAAAACAATGGCCCGCTCGTGGTACTTGTAGGTCATGCCCCAGACGCCGTGCTGTCCGTCGTCAAACACGCTCATTTCAGTCTGTCCCCACAGTGTGGCTCCAAGATGGTCAATGCCACCGCGGCCAATAATCACACCGAGCATGTAGTGCTCAATGTTGGGACGAATCAGGAGGAGCGTCACGGGATCGTTATCCGACGTTGCGACCTTTGCTTTGATGGTTTCGTTGTAGTTCAACGTGGCAAAGTTGTCGGCCATTTCGTCGTAGAGCTGCAGCGACACCAAGCCTTCCGTCTTGACAAGATAGAACTCGGCAACACGCACGCGGCGGCGCATGATGTCGCGAGGCGCCGAGCCTTCGTCGAGCGAAAACGCCTTGCTTTTGATGATTTTGAGTCCTCGGTACATGGGCATTTCGGGACCCTGTTTTAGTAACTTCTGGCCCTCGATGCCCTGTGTGTAGTATGATGTCCGTTCCTGTGTCATGGTTAATTGGTATGTTAATTTGCCGCTGCACAGCATGAAATCAGGGTCCTCGCCCCCCCAGTTTTTGATGAGCGACCGCGTGTCCTCAATGATAATGTCAAGCGAATTCATGTTCTTCTGCACAAATCCAAACATGTCAATGTAATCTCGGATGGATTTTGTCAGATAATCTTCCAAATAGTATCGCTCGCGCACTTGTGTTAGGTAACTAGGGGCATTGATCAGCGCCATGTGTACGTCGAGGTCGTTGGTGTTTTGGATGCTCCCCACAACCTGCTGCACTTGGTTGTGGAAATTTGTCATGCCCTCCTCACTCATCATAAAGTTGTGTTCCATCGTAATGGCAAGTCCTTGCCGCACAGTGTAGCCTGAGAAGCTCTGTTTTCGCTGCGTTAGTGTACGTGCAGCGGCTTCATAAGGCACGCGCGAGGCTAGCCCCTGGTCAAAGGTCCAAACGTTCCACTCAATCTTCCGGTCTGGATAATCCATATACATGTACGGTAGGATGATTGTCGTAAACGGTGAATTCGTGGCATCCGTAATAAGCCCATCCACACGATCGGTGATCCATTGATTCGGTCCCTGCGCACACCACAACCGCAACACCGTTAGATGCACAAAAAGGCGATTCGAGCGATTCGAGGCCATTTTGACTGTGCCACACACACACACACGCGCTATGCAGTAACAACACCTATGTCCATCTAAAGACCATACACATGCCAGCCCCGTGTGTTTTTTCACACAATACACCATGACATGCGCAAGTTGGGGAGCGGTCTCGACTTGCTGACGATTCAGCCAAAAAAGGCAATTGACACGCAATAATCCCCACAGGTATTATTGTCGGGGTTGGCAAGAAACGAAAACACGGGGCGTGTGAAAATGGAGCAGGGTCGACACCTTGAGTACGTCTGGCAAATGCACCCGCCCCATCTTCCGGTGTCGATTGGTGTCTGGCTGGACATTGTAGCCATCTGGACCAAACACATTGACCCAGTCTTCGGTGCTCGGATTTGTGACGTCCGTGCGCGCAATCATTGACATAGGATGTGCATTCGGTATACCCGATGGGTCACTCTGGTTCATTGCCGTCATATTGATATGACTCGGTACCACACTGTGTACCTCGACGCGTAAAACTTATATATGTTTGTGACGCCTTGATTAATACTATTCTGCTTTCCGCCAACACCGCCAACACACATGGAAAATACAAATTGTTCCAATAAACGACACTTTATTACAACTATCCTCCTTTACTGTGTTTTCGGAGCACCCTCCACGCACGCCACCACTCGTGCTCCGCGACCACACAGCACACATGACCACGAAGGATGACCACGAAGAAACGCCAGCATTAAGAAACATATGCCAACATTTCTGATGTGCGTCTACATATATGCGTACAAAACCTCTATACACGCACACATACATTGGCTCAATAAACTCGTGCTGGGCTGAAATCTCTATTTTCTATTTTCTTGATGGTCAGCATCCAAGAATGTATGTATCACAAACACAGGCGGAAAAATACACCGCACACGCTAACCTCTGGATCCACCCCGCTCGCGACGCTATTCGTGCCGTGCTGGGGGTGAAAATCGACTTTCCACGATCTCGGGGGTGCTGTGCATAAGCCGGTTGTAGTAACGTTGAATGTTGCGCTGGCGGAACTTTTTGGGGAAGCGGTGGCTGATTTTGTGATAGAACAAATACGATACCACGCTCTTTTTCAAATGAGACCTGCATGTAATGGCATAACTGGGCAAAACGGCCGTGTCCATGCTCTCCGATGCCGTCGTGTGCTTGATTTGTTCGTAGATGTACTTCCAGTCTTTGAGGAAAAACGTGTCGTATGATTTCAACTTCTTCTGGGGCATGCCGTAGTGCGAGCTGTGTGGACGCGCCAGGACTGTCGACATGGTAGGGCTGCGTTTGTCGGTATTCTGTTCCGCGGCGTGTGTTTTGTGCACGCACGCGGCACAGATGCGACACACATTGGCGCCGGACACCGTGCCCCGTTGGATTGTCATAAAGTCGTCCTCAAACTGCCATGCTTTGTGGTAGAGCTTGCCGATTTTGCCACGCAGGGCTTTGCGCAGATCCTGTGTTTGCCGGTTCTGGGTCATTATGAGAGGGAACCCAGAGACGTGCCAGCGCACCATACTGACAATTTGGAAGTGGCAAAACATGCGCGAGAAAACGCGAACGTTGCACCGGTACTCGACAAAAAGATGCCTGAAAAAGAAAATTACGGCCTCGAGCACGACGAAATCGGTGCTTCGCATTGGATGGTTCACCTTTTCCTTTTTAGCCCCCACCACGACCTCGCTCGTTGCGCACAGCACATATTTTAAGAGAGAGAGTTTATCAGTGACCTCGCTGCTGTTGTGCAGAAACGCGTTGCTGCGGTGCATGAACAGCGACGGCGTTTCGACTCGTTGCTGGGATTCGTGCTGCAAAATGGACTTTTTCCACGACGGCAGGCAAATAAAACACACCAGAATGTACTTGTCAACACAGCCCTGCCGTAACAGCCGGCACTGCTCGGTGTACAATAAACTTGCCTTGTCTGCGCAACAGTTCTGTAGCATGTCCACGAAAAGGCTGCAAAAAGACATCTTGCGCGTTCCAATGTCGGTGATTAGGATAGGCCGCACACAACATACGCAAAACCCCACATCGGCGTGCGTGGCAGCGTGCTGCTGCAAATGCTGGATTTGCGTGCTCCAGAGTTGCCGCACCGGGCGCACTGTACCCTCGTCGTCTTTGTCGGTAAAATCCATCTCTACGCCACAAGAACGTGCCACGCAAAGCGATCAAGCTGGGGTTGAGATATCAATGTGCTCTGTCAATATAAGACGAAAAAAGGGAAAATCAAGCCGCGTCCATCACCCAAAAATAGACACTCTGTCAAAATCGCCAGTTCGCGAGGTCTGATTCGCCAGTTCGCGAGGTCCAAAAAATATCCAGTTCGCGAGGTCCAAAAATATCCAGTTCGCGAGGTCCAAAAATATCCAGTTCGCGAGGTCCAAAAAATATCCAGTTCGCGATGGTAGTAAAAACCGAAGAGACAAATCGCCTATAAAAGCCCGAAGGACAGCTCGAAAGTGCCACCAAGCACACTGCATGCTGCCTTTGAGCCCAACAAGCGCCTTGGCCTTGCGTGCCATGGGCATGGGCTTCGAAATCATACTGAAGATTTCCTTGCTTGTCTTGCCACCCTGTCACATGTGGAGCACGCAGCAAGGTTTTTCGATTTTCCTTGCAGGCCTTTTCTTGGAGCTGGTGCTCTTGACAATCGTCTTGAAAATCATGCTCGTGCTCTTGACAATCGTCTTGAAAATCATGATGGTGCTCTGCCGTCGAACCAAAGACTTCGTTTGGCACTACTTCCATCTTCACTTCGGTGCCTACGGCCACGCGTGCCTCACAAGGTGCACCGCTGTGTGTTGTTCTACAGTGCAGAAAATCGTGCCGGCATTTCTGTTGGACTTGATGCCTCGGGTGCTTCAGAACGCCATTGCATACAAACCCCTTCTGTTGTGGTTCGTCGCTTACCGTGATGGTGAATTCATAGAGGTTTGGAGAACTGAGGGACAGGCGAATGCAGTGAAAGCAGTCAAGAAAATGGTGCCGGCATTTCTGTTGCATTTGATGCCTCGGGTGCTTCAGGACGTCTTTGCATACGACGAGCCTTTTAGGAGGAGGCCGATAGTGATTCCGGTGTATACTGTTAGTATTAGACCAATAATTATAGATCCTGATGGATCATCGCAGTCGAAAAAACTTTTGCAGCGGGGCTGATACTATGAACAAGTAAGCATCAGAAAAAAATGAAAAAACACAAAAACATCAAAATCAAGCCACCAGTCGTGCAGGGGGGGGGATTGACCTTGACACTATGTTCCCACTCTTTGTAAAAGAGCACCGGTGTAAGATAGTGGACATTTAAAGTGTGTGTGGACTATAATGTCTGGTTGAGTTGAGAGAGAGCAAGAACTGCTCTGTCACTTTTTTGTGCACTGCGCACTTTTGTGTGAACAATAAAATACCCTTTTGTGGAATTTCGTCGCGTGATTTGCGAGTTCTGTATCCACACACCGCGTTGGGTGTAAACGCCACGGTGGCAGATAGCGCATATATGGGTAGAATTTGGCAACCTGCTCCACCCAATCCCGTGGAAATGTCGGCATCGAGTGGGTTTCTCGTGGGGGCACTTGTGCTCTCTAGTTGCATTTCCACGGCATTGTGTATCAAAATATGCCCAGATGTGTCGTTGCTGACTGCGAGGGGCAATTCACTGGGACTCGATATGAACTGCAGCCAGCACCTCGAAACAAAAGGCGTGATGGAGATGTTTATGCCTCTGGGGATGGACCAAGAACTGTGGCCACTGTGTTCGGATCTCATGGTGTCGTCGAATAGCAGCGCTGTGCAGCAGTGTATGTGCTCTGCCGGATTCACCGACGCCACCTATGGCGACAGCACACTCGGGCTGGGAAAACTCGTGGGCCTGAAAAATATTGACATTGGACGCATTACCTGCAAGGAACCGTGTGCAGGTCCATATCAGAGCATCGCAAAGCTGCTAGACACAGGAGCATGTGCTTGTTGGAACCGACGGGGCTGTGTATTCGAAGAAAGAACTCTGCTACAGACGCAAGCATCGGGCAATATGCAACAGGCCGTACTGATCTTACCGGACACGGTGGTTTCGGACTCATACATTGTTCGCTGTCAGCAGTCCTTGTGCGCACAGAGAGTATCGCCGCAAGATATCATGGTGTGTGCCATGCAGGGCATTGAGTATACATTCTGCAACGAATGTCCCGCCGAGTGCATCAAACCACACCGCTCCTGTAGCATCCACCCCACCACACGTTTTTGCTCTGTCACATGCGACCACGGGTACATCCGCACAGTGAGTGAGCTTGACGCAGCATACGATTGTGTGTTAAAAACGGTGTGCCCGAAGCACCACTACCACAACGATTCGGTGGATGCGTACGGAAATGTCCTCCATGAAAGCTGTGTTGCGTGTCCACTCGGCCAAGATAACGTGAATTCCTACCACCGGGTACCTTGATAATGCACCTTTTTTGAAAACTACCACTGCTATCCCTCCTGCACACACGACAGTAACTTGCTCTTGCGCAGGGGTGCTTCGCGTGCTCCAAAGGCATGGTCAATACACACCCAGGGGCCCCGTGCGAGCAGTGTGCTCCAAACTTTATTCTCAAAACTGGGTCTACCAAGTGCGAACTATGCACTTCCATTGACGCCGACAAGATGGTCAGACCCGGAGCGTCCCATTGCAGTGACATGGTGTGCTTGCCTGCTGCTAGCCATTGTCTTGTACAGGCTGAAGCTGCGCTGGCATCCACTTGCACCCACGACGGATTTGGGTGGGCGCATCGACGAGCTAGCACATGTGATGTGTGTAGTCGAAATTTCTTTTCGCGAAAAGTACTTTCACAAAATGGCTTGGTTGTATTCAATCGCTGCGTAGAATGTCCACCAAACTACGAGACGACCGACATTGGTATGGTGCGGTGCTCAAAGTGCGAAGATCTCCACGTACGAATGCCAGGGGCAGCAAAATGCTCGCTTTGTCCGACGGGTACTTGCATTTCCCCCATATTTTCCTCGTTTTTCCTTACACACACGAGAATCAACACTGCCCACAAAAAAACCACCAGCCGATTTCATTGTGTGCAAACTCACACTGCTTGTGGCTTCAAACGGTCTGACTGATAATCAAAACAGGCACGCAGATGGATGCAAACGGCCAACAATGCGAGCCCTGCCCACCGCACAGCGTGAATCCTGGTGGATGTGTTGCGTGCACAAATTGCAGTTTGCAACACTACACCGGCAGCAAAACCCCCCCTGGCACTTGCGTAGCATGTGCTCGCGGCACCATCCGCCAAAAATCGTCAGGCTACACAAAATGCGAGCCGTGTCCTGCGCTGTTTTCTGTGTCTAGCGCTACACAGCAGTGTCAATTGTGCACCGTGCCGGTCGGGCTGGAATGCCCCGGACAAGACACCGGCCATGCGTACATAGATGACTGTTCGGGAGGCGAACGAGCTGCCGGAGAAGGCTGTGTTTGCGGATGCCGACCGTGTGAACTCCACGGATACAGCGGGATTGTCAAGAACTTTGTCTTGCTCCCAGGATGCCGCGCGGGCTGCGAGGCAGGGTACAAACTCCGGCATTACACCGACCTGAACCAAAAAGTGGGAATCCGCTGTGTGGCAAATCACTTGGTTTTGCAGGACCCCGATTTTGTGCTTTTCAACAACGGACACTACAAGATGACCCGCCGCGATTCCACAGACCTGACTGTGCAATTATGCCACACGTTTTTCTCCCTCTCTCTGCCACAACTCGAGTCGATTTTGCATCTCACGCCATCCGCTCCCACACACACTCCCGCCGACTTTATACGCGTCCACGACAGCGTATTGGCAAGTTACATCACAGACCCCAACGAGCTCTTGGATATGGATAAATCCTGCTTTTTCCGCTGTCTCTCGGGCTACGTCGCCGCGCCTTCGTTGGTCACAAGAATTTTCGAGTGTGTCCCTCAAGCCCTCCCTTCTCTCGAAAATACAATGGTGGAGTGCACCGCGCAAACACCTTCTTACCAAACATCATCATGCATGGCATACGGCGTTTAGCACAACAACTCATGCTTCTCAGCTACAAAGCCTCCGTGCACAGCACAGCAATGTGTGTTTCTCAATTATCCCGTTTTATTGTTAATACAAAACATTGACTTGAAACGAGCGTACATTTGCATGCACCTCTTTTATTCCTCACTGGCCGCAATGTCTACAGACTCCTGCAGTAGATAGTCCTGTTTGGCGATACAGCAGGCCAGGTCCCACCTCTTCTTGGCCAACTTCTGCGTATCCCTCAAAAACAACTTGCGCGAGTTGACGCGCTTGCAGTGCAATGCCATTTTTTTGGGCTGATAAAGTGGTGTAGTGCCATCGAAAAATTCGCGCTCCTCCTGCAGCACATGCTCCTTGTAGAGCACGGTGCCAAGATCAGAATACAACTTGGTGAGCCTCTGCTGTTCCTTCAAACCAGACCGGCGGCTCTGGGTGACCTTTTTTTCGAGGGCACTGAGCTTCGTGCATAACGTCTCCGTGGCCCTGGGCATGGGAGATAGTGGATGCAGAATGATGCGAAAACACGAGCCTTTAATGGCCAAACCTCACTTGTGGAGCACGTCGGATGCCAGAAATAGCGGCTCCAGGAACCCCCACAAAAACGCCTATTTTTGCCGAAATAGAGCTGATGCGAGCACGACGCCAGCAGGCCAGTGCTGTCTGACACGCAAAAGCATGCAAACATCAGTTTTCGGCCGCGCGCCACGCGAACCCCCCAGCACAACCCTGCCGCAGCGGTCGGACCACATGCGCCACAGCAAGCAGACGGTATGCTTGCGTGAAGATAGTATCGTACATGCATATTTTGGGATAAAAGGCGTAAATGCGTGCTTTGCTCGTGCGGGCAATCTATTGTGCGACTCAGACTGTTCAAGTCTTGGGCTTTCCGGCCGTGCAACAGTGTTGCTCACCATTTCCAGACAAAAAATGCAATGGTCCTTGGCAAGTGCCACGATTGTCAGACACGTGGCCGCAAAACGGTCGTTTTGATCGAAACGGTCGTTTTTGACCGAGAAACGTTCGTTTTTGACAGAAAATGGAAAAAGGTGTCTGCTGACAGAACACGGCCACGCTTTTGGATAATGACCGAAAATCGACCGACTTTCTGGTCTTTTCTGGCTTTTCTGATAAAACTTTCTGGTCGTTTCTGGTGTTTTCTAGACAAAATTGGTCGAAACAATCGATTTTGAGGGTCGAAGGGTTTTTTTTTGGCAAAATGAGTTCACGTGAATACTCACGTGAATAGTGGATAAATTGAAAGAGCGGATCAATTCGTACCACAGCAACCGTGCCATGACCGTAAGTTTGGGCGAAAATCCCACTTCTGTACCACACCATGCATCGACCTGGAATATTCGTGGTGTGCTAATCTACGCTGTGGATTGATTTGACTATGTGCAGGGTCATGTGGCCAGGTCGCTGTCGTTTCCGGCGCTGCGGCGAGCACTTTTCATGCGTTCCCGCAAGGTATTTATTTGCACGTGTGTCATGCAAAAATGTGCGATTGGCAGTTTTCCGAGGTCGCATGGGCTGCATGTATCTCTCTATGTCAACGCATGTTGTGCAGTGTTTTGTCTGGGCCGAGCTAATACTACATACGATCCAGAATATGGCGGCGGCATGCATGCAAACGCAGGTAGTTGGCAAGGATGGGTCGCAGTCGGGGATCATGCCGACGGTGGAGTGTTCTTTTGTCGAAGCTGAGTGTCGCGGCGACATTTGTGCCAAGCAAAACCCCAATACGCAAGTGCAGACCACGGAAGTCAGCTGCAACCCCAAGAACGCGTCGCAAGTGCTCTTCGATGGCGGCATGCACGCCGAATTGTGTGCGGTGGATATCGACTTCTGGATCGACCTCATTCACTCCGATGACACGAATTTTGCGTGCAGCCACGAATACTACCTGGCCGATCTAGACGCCGTCTGGGGAGTAAGTGTAGCCATACTATGCAATGATGTGAGTGTCCGCGAACCCACAGATGCTATTTTGGCCAAAAGTCAGCTGTTTTGTATGGTTTTGACATATTTTTCCTGCAGGATCCCTCGAATGTCGGAGAAGTGGCACGGGGCACAAATGTGGACAAAAACGTGATACACAACCCTGTCGACACCTTGAAAATCTCTTCCACGGACATCGAGCTGAGCACCACTACCATAAACACTGCTGTCATTCACTCGGTCTACATGTCTACGCGGAGCAAGACAACCCAGAAATGCACCACCAACGACGACCAGCCAACAGAGCACAACACCACAGCACCGTCTGCCAGCAATGAACAGAGCCAACATTCGTCTCCAGACAATGCCGAGTCAAGCAAGAACCAGGCGAGTGTTGGTGATGGTGGCCATGGTGGCGATGATGGCGATGATGGTGATGATGACGAAAAAAATAAAAGACCCCCGTCAAACCATTCGACACATGCGAATGACAGTATGTTCCATCTCGACCAACACGCGCGGGCAATGCGGGCTCAGGAAGAAGAAACGCTACACCTTCAGGATTTATTTCGACAGGCCATTGCTAGTGCTATTGAGTTGTCTTCCGATGATGATGATAATGATGATATTCCTCAAGTCCCCGTCCAGCAAGACAATCTATCTCATGCTTCCGTCCAGCAAGAAACTGCATCGGAAAACCCCACCAAGCAAGTCGCTGCATCTGCCGACCCCGCCGAGCAAGACGCCGCATCTGCGGTTCCTGCCGAGCAAGACGCTGCATTTGATGAACATGCCAAGCGTAACAAAGACAATGACTCGGTCCCAGTAAAAGACCCCACCCAGCAAGTCACTACATCTGACAACCCCGTCCAACAAGACACCGCAGATGCATTTCGTACCGAGGAATTTCTTTGTTGGAAGGCCTTTGTCAACAGAAACGTGCTCGCCAACGAACGCGAGCAGGCAAAAAATCAAGACGTTCGAATGGAGATGGACTTGGAGTATGCGCGCATCCAAGACTTGTTTTCGATCACAACTGAGGATATGTTTCCTGATTGTGATGATATCCACGGAAAATCGGACAGCACCACTTTGCAGCATCCTGCACTAAGCTCGCCTGCCACACCGAGGACACCAATGTCACGGCAGCCGTCACCCCGTACCAGCTTGTCCCCGGAATACAATGAAGCGGTGCATAACAGGCGCTTTCAGGCCATCATGGATGCGTTTAACGACCACACCAAGAACGATTTGTTTGCAGAAACACATGAAGAACTCGTCGAGAGAATGTCCTCTACCAGTGCGCATACACGTTCCATTGTGGTATGTAATGTACTTTTCTGCTTGTATTTACTCGCTAGGTTGTTTGATACATGCTAGTTTGGCATTTTGTCGCATTTGTGCACGCACCTGAAACTCTGCATATCACAGAGTGCGGATGCTCCAGACGACGGTCCATCTTCTTCCACACCAGGATTTATCTCGTCGGAACCAAGTGTCTGTACACCAGGCCCAGCTTCGCTGCATCGTGTTGAATGTCTAGACGCCGCCGAGTGTGTCGCTGCTTACGATTTTATAGGGCTGGAAACAAATGATAAAGTGGTCTTAGGTGGCACGTTTCTTCCTGAAATATGGCACACTCAAGATTCTACACACACAGCTACCGCCAAGCTGATTGAAGCAGTATCTGCTGCTCAGCTCGAAGACACGCAATATTCGGTTGCCAACCCCACATTCGCATCTCCATCATTTAGCACCATGGAATGTGTCTCTGCCCCCCCGTCGCTGGCTCAAGACCAAAGCGCGCAAGTTGAATTAAGTGCCATCACATCTCAAGACACAGCCCCTCTTCCTCCTGCTGGCAACAAGAGCGCGCAAGTTGATTCAAGTGCAATTACCTCTCAAGACACAGCCCCTCTTCCTCCTGCTGGCAACAAGAGCGCGCAAGTTGATTCAAGTGCAATTACCTCTCAAGACACAGCCCCTCTTCCTCTTACTGGCAAGGAGTGCGGGCAAGTTGAATCAAGTGCCATCACATCTCAAGACACAGCCCCTCTTCCTCCTGCTGGCAACAAGAGCGCGCAAGTTGATTCAAGTGCAAACACCTCTCAAGACACAGCCCCTCTTCCTCCTGCTGGCAAGGAGAGCGCGCAAGTTGATTCAAGTGCAAACACCTCTCAAGACACAGCCCCTCTTCCTCCTGCTGGCAAGGAGAGCGCGCAAGTTGATTCAAGTGCCACCACATCTCAAGACACAGCCCCTCTTCCTCCTGCTGGCAAGGAGAGCGCGCAAGTTGATTCAAGTGCCATCACATCTCAAGACATAGCCTCTCTTCCTCCTGCTGGCAAGGAGAGCGCGCAAGTTGATTCAAGTGCAATCACATCTCGAGACACAGCTTCTCTTCCTCCTACTGGCAAGGAGAGCGCGCAAGTTAATTCAAGTGCCATCACCTCAAGAGACACAGCTTCTCTTCCTCCTACTGACAAGGAGAGCGCGCAAGTTAATTCAAGTGTAATCGTACATGGCCCAGCCGCTCCATCTTTCGCTGAAAAGGATATCACGCAGGGTGTGCTTCGTTCTATTTCAGAAGCCACTATGACTTCGGGGCGGTCTACGCCACTGTCTCGTATCGAAGCCTCCTCTGTTGTCGGCTTGGCATCGCAAAAGAATTCTGGCAGCATATCCAAATCATGTCTCCAGAAAAAAGTGCGTGCTTCTATTACGTCACACCTTATGCCTCCAAACTCGACTGCACATGCGGAAACGGTGCATTTTATAGATTTCGTAGATTTTATGTGTGCTGCTCTGAGCGATTGACAGTAATGGATTAGTACTTACATTCACATGATACAGGACGCCACTACTGTCGATGATCGCGACAATCAGCTCAAATCAAAGCTGGACCAGGCTACGCTTGTTGGTGGCGATGTGCCCTATACAAGATCTTCAGCTGCCCGAGACAAAACGCCGACGAGTAGTCCTACCTCTCTGGTATGAATATCTTGCTGCGGGCTGATTGTGCACGTCGAATCCACAGTTCCTGGTGTTTTGTCATGCGCACGTGATACAATCGAGGTCTCTGCTGTTGAACTCATGTGTGGAAATCCACCTGGAGTTGGTATATATCTTGTTTTTGTGTAAAGCCTGTGTTTTGTTGACACAAGTGTATTCCGATGTTGTGTTTCATGTGAATATACACACAGAATTTGGATGCAAACGAATGCTCCGCGTGCAACCTGCTCGTGAATACCAAGGGAGGCAAGTGTGATGCGTGTTCTGATAAGCTCAAGAGCAGCGAAAATGGCCAAACGATCAGCAGAAAAGACAAAGCTAGTACGAAGAGTGTATCGCAAAAAAAGCCACCTCCCAAGAAATCTGACACCATGACGGAGACTCGTGAGGAATCAGGGGTATGTAGAGAGTTTGTTGTGACACGCGGGTTTCGAGGGTCGAACTGTGCAAATGCGTTGATTCCGTGCACATAGTCTGAACTTTGTGTTGGTGTGCAGAGTGCTTCGCAGAAACGTCACAAAGAGCAAGTAAACTCAGCGGTACAACGCACGCAACAAATGCTGTTCGGAAGCATCACCTCGCAGTGCTTTCCAAATGCCTCTGGTCTTGGCGTGCTCAGTCGCACGGGCAAGGTGTTTATGTTTGACGAGGCGCAGCAAGCATACGGCGTCAAGTGGGATACTGTAACGCCCGAGCAGGAGTTTCTGGATTTCTTCAGCTTGTCCACGCTGATGCCCCTCCTGCTTGATGACACCCAGAAACGAATCGCCTGGACTATTCAGCAACTTCGTGATGCTAAAAAAAACGACCACGCAGCTGCTGCACCTGTTGAACGCACGCCTTCTACCAAAAAATCCGACACAAAGAGACGTGAAAAGCCGATTTCTGCGGACAAGGCATCAAAGAAGCGCATGGCTGAAATCCCGACTGACACGCTGTCACAACAGCCGAGCAAGCAGCGAAAAATGCACAAGGCCAAAAAATCAAAAGAGGACAAAGAACCAAAAACTACCCCATCCAAGTCTACAGACGCCTCAAAAAAGTCACCAACACCCAAACATCGCACCACCAACGGCCAGTTTACAACCAAATCCAACGAGGGAGTGTGGCCACCGCTTGCCGACCCTATCCCTCAGCGGGATGCAAAAAGGCACAGGAAACTGGGTTTATCGACATTAGCTGCTAACATTCAAACGGCCACATCATTATCTCCCAAAGATATCGAGCTACGCGACAACCACACCTTCAAGCACTCGCTGAATTTTGGATCCATCCGCGTGATGTCCATGTACAGCACGCCCTCGGACAGATATCCTCTGGCGGCCTACCGTGGTGTTTCGTCTGGTGGGTTTTTCGAGTTCCACACTTGTCCAAACCAGCCATTGGCGTTGCTGACGCGTAGCAATGTAAGTGTGTATGTGCCACACCATGTCTGCACCATACGCCTTTGCACGCATCTCAACCAAACTTGTAAAGTCTCCTGGACAAAATCACCAAACATTTGTTTTTTTTGACAACCGTGTAAATGCTGATAGACATGACATCTCCTCCTGACATTTTGCACAACATTTTGCACAACAGTTGCTCGCGGCTACATTGCCGCCTGGACCAGTGGTGCGAACGTTGCAAAATGACACCCTGGGTTCGATCCGCGCTCGCCTCTATCCAAGCATAGACAAGGTCAACATTGTCGAATGGGAAAGCAAATTCGCTAGCTTGAATCGGCTGTGGCAAATCGGCCCTGAAAGTCGCTTTCCGAGCGACGTGTTGCTGCACATGCCAAAAGTCGATCCTTCCGGCGTCGCACTTGCATAGTCTGGTGACGCCGATCTCGACAGCTAAACGTCGTTTGCAGCAAGTCACTAGCATGAGAGGGAAGGGGGGGGTTTGAGGGGAAGGTTGCCCCATAGATGCCGAATGTGCATATTTTCCACGCAACACAGCGGTGTTGCAGTGAGTCTTCTACACTCGAAACTCGAAAACTTAAACGCTTGAATAAACAAGAGATTACCCAAAGAATATTTTGCGTTTGCCCTTTATTTTGAATACACAAAAACGCAGTGCCAGTCGGAATTATGCACGGTGTAGTGAGACAGGCGTCGGACATCCGTCGCTATGCAGGAGGCGAAAACTTGGAGTCTGGCAGGTATCGTGCGCGGAAACTCGCCAACGACTTATTCTTGGGCATGCGCACTGGAATTCGCGTAACAGCGGGGCGATGCACGGTGGCATGCCGGGAACGTGGACTTTTCATTCTAGATACGGTGAAAAGGAAGACCTCCTTATATACATTGTCTTGTGTTATCATTGGGTTTTGCATGCCACCACACCACTGTATCTATGTACGCACTCCGAGGACAATACATTGGAAAAAAACGAGACATCGGCAGGTTAAGAGGCTCATACGAGACAAGTTGGATTTCATGGCTTTATTGAGAACATGACTGTTTCGGATGTGGTGGCTGTATCTTAGGGTGATGTGTGGATCGGCGTGTCACATTTCACCTAGCACAATGGCACAGGACTGAAAGATATCGACATTGCCAGAGACTCCACCAGCTTCAGAAACAATTTGGATTTCAAGGTTGTATTAAAAAACACGACACCGTTTGGGGTATGTGGTGGCTGCATTTCATGGTGGTGTATGTGTCGGTGTGTCGCTTTTACGCAAGCACCATGTCACAGGACTCAAAAATATTGGCATTGGCAGAGACTCCGCCCGCGTTGGAGTCGAAATATGGTGCTTGAGATTTGATGCCAATCTGGAACATGCGCTCCACGGTATCCTTGTCATTGTCGATGATGAGCAGGTACGCACGCCAGATGTGACGCCAGACATTCATGCCCTTGTAGATCCGACAGACGATGGAAGTGTGCTCGCTGTTGGCGTCGGCGATGGCTGCCAGCGTATCCTCGGCACTTTTACCACTCTCGTCGACGACAGTCGAGCCGTCCGCAGAGACGATCTCGCCCTCGATTTTCTCCTCCTCGGGACAGTACGCCTTGGTTTTGTCAAAGATGATGGCGTAAGTCTTGTTGGAAGCGGCATCGGTGCGCAGGGTCCAGCCGGTGTACATGGAAAAGGAGTTACTCCTGCCCTTGACACCCTTATCGAGGGCGCTGGAGAGCCCGGCCGACAGGGCCAGCGGGGGGTTTTGGTCGCTGAAGAGGACAGATTCGTCGGGGATAATGACACAGTGCATGGATGCGGTCGCAGTGCCCTCAGCCATGCGGTTATACTGGTAATCGTCGTGCACAAACAAAATGTTGCAGGCGTTGATGTCGAGCATCCACTGGAAATAAAACTGCACCCACTCCAGGCCAGTTTCGTTGATAGTAAACATGTTCTCGGGAATGGAGATGCGGAAGCGTTTGCCGTGATAGATGCTGGTGGGATCCACCATCTCGAGCTCGAGGACCTTGTTGTTCGGCTGCATGTGCACACGATGTCCGTGCGACGCAGCCGGATTTCCATCGATTCCGCCAAGACGCGCGCAGACAATGGGTTTTTCCGTGACAACAGGCTTGTCCGCTGTGGCGTTCTTGGAAACATAGCGGACGAGCTTGGAAACAAAGGAAAGGTCATGGTCGTACTCGCTGACACGTGTCTTGACCGCCAACCTCTCGCTGGTCTGCGATTCGATCGAAGTTTTGTCGGAATAGAAAAACATGTCGTGGTACAGCCCCGTCATGGTGCAGTTGACACTATTGAGATGGCGGATGCTCTTGACGCCAATGCCATAGCCAGCCTCGCACTGCTCGCGCGATTTGATCACCAGACCAATGATGGCAAACGAAAACGGCTTGAGATTGCTCTCGGTTGTATCGTCGTCCATGATGCTGTCCTTGTTCTCGTTGAAAATGTTGCACGAGAGCGGAATGCCGGGGGCAATTACCCCAACACACCCCGTCGGCAGACCGCGCCACTTGGTCTTCATCATCGCGCAAGGATGCTGCTCCCACGTCTTCATGTCAAGATTCTTGACGTTGTTCACGCACGAAATGGTCACAAGCTTGGTGGGCCGGCCCTCTAGGAGCTTGCCCTTCTTGTCACAATAAACCAGGTTCTTGGCGTTGCCTTCGACCTTTTCATGGGGAGCAGAGTTGAAGCCCGCCTCGAGTATCTTGACAGGGACAAAGTTCACAGCCGTGAAAGATGACTCGCGCTCCTTGTTCATCTTGCTAGTGTGCTCCACATCGTTGGTGATCATGACAAGAACAAAAGACTCTGGCTTCGATGCGGTCGTAAGCACGTCGGGGGGGCCCTTGATCGACATGGCCACGTTGCCAGCGAGTTTGCGCGCCGCACCACACATAGTCAACACCGTCTCGGGGGTCATCTTGATCGTGGGCTTCGTGTCAATCGGCGGAGCCACAATCTCATTATCGTCCTGCTTGGTGTCAATTGGCCCATCCTCCATAGCCGGTGTGTTGATCGTGTCTTCACCTTCAATTGCACCATCATCCATACTTGAAACCGATGCTTTGCACTCATGCTTGGGCCGCTTGCTCTTGGGCGAACCCGGCACTTCAAGCGTAGTATCAAGCTCGATGTCGTTGCCCTCAGTGGCCTCCGGCGAATCTGTCGCAGCAGGAGCCGCCTTGGCAACAGCAACAGCAGCCGCAGCCGCAGCCGCAGCACGTTTCTTGCTACCCGAGTGTTCCGTACCCTTGGTAGCCTTTTTGTTGTCCGTGTCAGACATACTGAAAAGCTGGCAATGATTGTGTGGCACATTCCAGTGCACCTTCATAACCAATGCACCAGCGCACATCCAAAAATAGCAGACACTAACTTCACTTTTAGCAGTACCAACCATGCATCGTTATTGCCAAAATAGCACCAATATGCCGCAAACGCCTACCACCCACCGAGAAGCAAATTCTGCTACACACCGTCTGCAACCAACTATACCGAACAAAAATCAGAGAAACGACGGTGGCTGTGACATAGGTGAAGTGGGAATGCTTTGTAGACACGCTACGGTAAAAATGTCAAAACCTGGCTGGTTTGTTGGCAATTATGCCATCTCCACACATCACCGCCAGAACATCACTCTGAAACACACTCGGAAAACACACCAGAATCCAGGCGAAACGGCGTTTTTATGCCAATCCCAGCCGTTTTCAGGGGCGTTTCGGCCCCTGATTTGTACATGTTCGAGCCGCCGGGCGAATCCTGAAACGAATATTTCAGGGTCCTGTGAAGACCAAAACTCGAGTGTGGTGGGTAGTTGCAGAAACAGGCCCGAGAAACGCGGAAAATGGCGTCTTGAAAAGCGCCGGAAAGGGTGGTTTTCGGCCCAGAGACCAGCTTTTACGCCCTAAAAACGCGTCGGGATACACCTGTGTTCCCCGCTCATTTTCGGGTGAAACTCCCCTGTTTTGCCTGCCAATGTCCTATTTCCAGCCGAAAATAGTGCACCCGTTTTGAGTTTTTTGGGATGGTCACCGGAGTCGCCGGTGTCGCCGGTCTGTGGAATGTCTGCGACGAGTCGACGGAAGATGGAAAATAATTTGCAACACGGCTTTGGCGTCGGAAAACAACTCCATTTTTGAGCCCGATTATGTCCATTCGCGGGCCAGAATCCTGTCATATGCCCAGAAAACCCTGGAAATCGACGACCCTTTTTCAGAAAACAACAATTACGGCGCGTCTTGAAAACGCAGAATCCGGGCATTTTAACGACAGATACCCACATTTACACCCTAAAAACGCGTCGGGATGCACCTGTGCTCCGCGCTCATTTTCGGGCGAAACTTCCCTGTTTTGCCTCTCAAAGTCTGGTTTCAGGGCGAAATTAGTGCACCCATTTTCGAGATTTCTGGGATGGTCACCGCAGTCGCCGGTGTCGCCGGTCTGTGGAATGTCTCCAACGATCGACGGACGATGGAAACTAGTTTGCAACGCCGCTTTGGCGTCGGAACCCCCTCCATTTTCGGGCCCTATTATGGCCATTTGCGGGTCAGAATCATTGATTATGCCCAGAAAACCCCTGGAAATCGACGACCATTTCAGAAAACAACAGGTACAGGATGCCCTGGATTGATGGTTTTGGTGGCTATAATTGCTGATTTCAAGGTCAAGACGACAACGTTGTTGGCGAAAAAACACTCTTCGGAAAACACCTATCCCGAGCGTTTGGAAGCAGAATATGCCCGATATCATCGTTGGAACGAATCCACGCAATCTCACAATCACACCACGCAATCACGCAATCACACCACGCAATCACGCAATCACACCACGCAATCACACAATCACACCACACATTCACAATCACACCACACAATCACACAATCACACCACGCAATTACACAATCACACCTTACCATTACACCACGCAATCACACCACACAAATACGCAATCACACCACGCAATCATGAAATCACACCACGCAAACACGAAATCACACCACGCAAACACGAAATCACACCTTACCATCACACCACGCAATCACACCACACAAATACGCAATCACACCACGCAAACACGAAATCACACCACGCAATCATGAAATCACACCA
>Ga0209491_10003628_pt1 | contig 25129 bp, 15 predicted proteins | sample BON02_FD_187213 | JGI IMG/M metagenome (GOLD analysis project Ga0209491, IMG submission 187213) | Freshwater microbial communities from Lake Bonney liftoff mats and glacier meltwater in Antarctica - BON-02 (SPAdes) (version 2) | ecosystem: Environmental > Aquatic > Freshwater > Ice > Glacier...
TGCGTGGTAGGCCTTGAGCCTGCAGCCGACCCGTCGGTGTCTCAGCGTCAGAGTCAATACCGGGAATGGTTGTAGCAAGTTCGTCCACCGGCTGAGGGACGGGGGTTCGATTCCCCCCAGCTCCACAATTGGGTTCGCCCAGGTACGTCAGGATCCGCCATCGTGCGGATCCTGACTGGTTTACCAGGGCTTTTGTTCGCCAACGTGTGTGGACGTGCGTCTTCGTTTCTGGAGCGTTGCGCCCCCGGTAACTCCCCCTGAGGTACTGTTACTCCCCCGGTTACTCCCCCACATTCCTATCCGGAGTTCCGGCGAACAAAGGAGTTCGGCATGCCGAAGCAACCGCGAGGCAAGCGGATCGAGTCCGCGGATGGCACCTTCGAGGTCGCCTCGAAGAACGGCAACGGCGACGGCTCGGTCTACTTCGAGCCACCGTCCACCGAGAAGAGCGGGCGCGTGCGCAACGGCCGATGGCGCGCCACGTACCGGGACGAGAACGGCAAGATTCAGCGAGCGAACGGGAAGACCCGAGCCACCGCCGAAGGCAATCGAGCCGAGAAGCTCGCATCGATCGAAAAGTTGCCGCGTGCCGGTAGCCGCTTCTCCGCCGAGACGACCGTCGCCGAACTCACCGACTGGTGGCTCGAATCCGTGGCCAGGCATCAGGTGAAGACCTCGACGCTCGACAGCTATCGCAAGTTCGCCGGCTATCTCGCGAGCGACATCGGCACGCACGCCGTCGTCGACGTCGGGGCCGAAACGCTCACCGCCTGGCAATCGAAGCTGCTCGACCGGTACGCGCCGTACACCGTCCTCAACTGCAGGAAGGTGTGCCGGCAAGCGTTCACCGAGGCCGTGAAATTCGGCCTCATCCCGGCCAACCCGTTCGACCTCGTCAAGGCGCCACGTGCGAAACGGCTGAAAGCTGGCCGGGCCCTCTCCCCCGACGAGGCAAAGTCCCTGATCCTCGCAGCACAGGAAATCCGGCTCGGCGCAGTGATCACATTGCTCTTCTGCCAAGGCTGGCGCGTCAGCGAAGTGCTCGGGCTCGCTTGGGAGGATCTCAACCTCGACGAAGGGACGGCGCAGATCCAACGCGGCGCCGCCTACACCCCTTCGGTCGGCACCGTGCTCGGATCGACGAAGACTTCGGGCGCCGAGGGGATCCACTACCTCGCGCCGGTGTCGGTCGCTCACCTCCGACAGCGTCGTGAATCGCAGGAGGCCGAACGCGAGCGATTCGGCTCAGAATGGCCGACGCACTCGTTCGAGGGGCGACCGCTGTCGATGGTGTTCACAACGCTCGACGGGCGCTTGGTCAACCGACAGACCATCACGAAGGGGATCGCACGCGCTGCGACCATCGCTGGCCTCGATCCCGAAGGACTCGCCTCCCACGCTGGACGACGAACCGTCGTCACCGCGCTCTACGCAGCCGGCGGCCTCGACCTCGCCGACGTCGCCCGCCACGTCGGCCACACCGACCCCTCGACGACAGCGGAATACGTCCGCAGCCTCGGCCGCCGACCGAGCGATACGGCAAAGCGCGCAGCGCAGCTGCTTGACCCAACCCTGTAGCGGTGGGACCCTGCACTTGACGTTGCCGGCGAATAGCCGTTTAGTCACTGTCGACGTTGCGAAGCCAGTCAATTATCCTGTCAAACTCGCCGGCGGGGCCAGGCTCGGGCGGCGCGTCCAAGAAATCTGCATCGGGCCACAGGGAGCTCTCGGTGCTGACGAATTCGAGGACGGGCGTAGCGGACAAATCCGCAGCGAACTGATTACTGGATTCACCACTGAGTCGATCTCGAAGCAGGTAGGTCGTAGCGCTTGCAACTACGTCAGCGATCTGGATAGACGGATGCTCATCACTCCCCGCCGTGCCGAACGTGGTCACGGGCACAGGCAGATTGATCGTGAGTCCATCGCGGAACCTGAACTCAGTCGGAGCCTGGTCGCTGCCGTAGTAGACGCCGAGGCGCTCAAGCCAACCAGCGATCTCGTTCCGATGGTCATGCCGGACTTCGAAACCAGTGGGGTGAACTTTCGCCCATTCGTATACCAATGCCTGTGCAGCCGGCACACCGGGCTCGAGGACCGGTAACGCCTGGGCGTCCATGGAGTCCAAGAATTGCTCCCGCGAGTACAGCCACATCTCTTCCATAGCTGGGAGCTCAAGCTTCGCGTTCTTGACCGCTTCCCCCAAAAGATCGTAGAACCTGTCGACGGCGCTCTCGTCGCCTTTACCCACGGCCGCTACAAACAGCCGGTGCAAGTCGGGGAGAAAGGTCGGCCCGACGGCTGCGTCGCAGCAGAAGTGCCACACGTTCGCGAGGGCAAGGAGCGAACCATCGGCGTACCCATCGATCCCCTCGGCTGCCATCTGCGGTTCGATCAGTTGATCCACGATCTTGCAGGTCGTCATGAACGGCTTGTTGATCGTCACGGTCTTTACTCGATGCGCAGGTAGAGCGTTAAGAAGTTCGACGATCTGCGTTCTTCCAGCCGGGTTCTTTCTGGCCTTCACAAAGTGCAGCTCCGCTTCCGAGCGGCCGATGAGCTCAATAGCCTCATCCTCGTCGAGGTCGACCGACGCCAGCGTGAAGACAGGCTGGTGAAGGTCCAAGAGGTTTTGGCCCGTCTGCCCCGCCTCATCCATCGACACGATCGGGATTGACATTCACATCATTCTGTCATTGTCGAGTCGAACGAGACCCTGAAGCGCTCCCCGCCGCCCTCGACCGGGAACGCCGGGCCGCTATTCAACCGCCGGGGTTCGGGCGGTTCAACGAATCCCGGGACACCTCAAACGCATTGTCTGACGGCGGATCGCTCAGGTCCGCAAGGTGATGGTGACCGGGAGGTGGTCGGAGATCCTCGGTGACCCAAAGATTGGAACGCTGCCGACGATTTCGGGGTACTCGATGGCTTTCGGTTTCGGCATCGAGGCGCTCACGAGCGCATGATCGAGGCGGAACGGATTGCCTCCGTTCGAGCTGGTCCAGGTTGCTGGGGGACGCGTCCTGGCGTTTCGCTCGATCCATGCATCGCGCCAACCGAGCGCTTCGAAGTGATCCAGGTACTCCGAACACGTGAACGTTGCGCCGAGTTCGTCGCGATAGTGCTTGCCGGTGTTCAGGTCACCGATCAGCAGCGCCGGTCGGCCCGACACCGTCGGCGCCCACTCGCTCAGGAGAAATTCCCAGAACCGCTTCTTGCGATCTTTGCCAGGCTCGGAACCTGGTACGTACGCTGCGCCAACAGACACTCCCTCGATGCTCAACGCGGAAAACCGGTGGCCGTCGTCGTCATCGACGTAGGCGCACGGCTCAAGGACGAATGGTCGACGCGACGCAACGAGCACCGCTGCGTACCCACCGGCCGGGTCGGGCCGTTCGATCGTGTGAACGAATCCGCGAGCCTTGATCCGGCCGAGCACGTCGTTGGGAGATGTGGACCGCCACTCCCCCAGAATCGCCATGTCCGTGTTGAGTACTTCAAGCGCGTCAAGGATCCGGGAGACTCGATCGCCGCCGCCCTGCAAGATGTTCCACGCCGTGATTCTCAGCAGGCCCACCAGCTGACCGTAGTTGAATGTGGGCACATCGTGCGGTTACGCCATCGGCCGAAGTTGGCTCGGCCGTGCCGGCGCAACGATCGTCGCCAGCGCGCCGGTTCCCGTCTCGCCGAGGATCTGGCATCGGTCGTTGCCGTGTCGGAGCCACAGCAGCCCCGTCCACGCACAGATCGCGGCGTCGATGAGATCTTCCCGATGCTTGTACCGATGGTCCTCGATCGGGCTCGGGTCGGCGACGAGCGACTCGGTGGCCGGATGGGAGCGGAGCAAGAGCGGAGGATCGGCGTCGGCCAGAGCGTCGAGTCGCTTGATCAGGTCGTCAGCGACGCCGGCCCTGCGAACGCGAAACGGTGCCGTCCTCATCTTCTTCGGCTTCCGCTTGTAGACCGGACGCTCATCGTCGTACCCGAACTCGTGCGCACCGACGAGTGCGGTGTACGGATAGCACTCACTCACCGAGCGGCCGATGGTCGGGGGTCCACCGTGGCCTGGGCAGTACTGCCAGCCAAGTTCCTCCAGGCGCCGCCGCAGTGCGACCCCGCCGAGTCGTTTCGAGGAGAGATTGGTGCTGTTCGCTGACACCTTCCATCGGCCATAGCGCTGGCCAACCTGTTTCTCACAGAGTCGCTGTCCCGACTGGTTCGTCACGACGAGCGGAGCGTCGATCATCGCCAGGGTGTCGTCGGCAGCATGAGCGAGCATCCACGAGACCGTCTCGTCGACCCCGACAGTCCAACCGGCATCGACAATCGAACCGTCAGGGTCGACTGCGATGACTCCGGTCTCATTTGCGGGTGCTGTGGCAGTGCTGTCCACCCATGCGAGATCGATGCCGAGAACTCGCACCGCTCATCCGACCTGAAGAGCAGCCGGTGCGTGGTGTGCAATCGTTGCCGCCAGATCGTCGACTTGCGCTAGCAAACCGGCCGGCATCAATTCGAGGTCGAGCGCGTGCGCTCGGATCTCCACTCCGCTACCTCGCACGACGTGACTGGTCTCGGCTTCGTTGCCTTTGGCATACACGAGGTGTCCAATCGGCAGGCCGAGCGACGTGCAGTAGGCGAGCATTTGGTAGAGGTCGGCGTTGGGGTATCCGGCGATCTTCTCCGCCTTGTACTTGGCATCGATCACTGAAACAGGGTGGCCGCCGCGGTACCAGACGAGGTCTGGGTTCATCTTCACGGTCGAGTCGACGTCGAGCCATTGCGGGTCCTGTGGTCGCACTCGGCCATCGATGCGTTGGAGGGAGTCCCCCAGTGCGGCTTCGAGGAAGTCCTCGAAGACTGTCGCCATGTTGATGATGAACCCGTTGACGTCGACGACCCCTGCAGGCATGTCGATCGACCGGTGACGAAGGATCATCGCAGCGAACCAAAGCACCGTTTCGTAGTGGGCATTGCGGCGGTTCGATCGCCAGGCCGGGAGCTGTTGGCCGGGCACGACATCACTCACGTCATCGAGGAGCACTGTAATGGCCCGCAGACGGCGTGTGACTGAAGGGTCGAGCCCGGGAACGTGGCGCATCACTTGAGCGGCGGCACGCACCAGTTGGTTCTCCACGATGTCGATCGTGAAGTCGTCGTAGCGGACCAGCAGCGGTGTCACTTGCCCGAAGCGGCGGGTGAGCTGCTCGCGTTCCCGAAGCCGTCCCCGTACCACTGCGAGTTCATCGTCTCGCTGGACGTAGTCCTGTAACACGCCTCGACGAAGCGTGCGCTCGGCCTGGCGTGCGAAGGCGTCTGCGAGCACGTGAACGAGGTCATCGGTCGTCTCATACGGAACGAGGTCATCCTGCCAGGCGAATTTGCGGCCGTAGCCGAGGAGGAAGAAGATTCGGCCGATTGGCAGCTTCGGTTCGATGCGGACGGTCATGTCCGCTATTCGGGCGACCCCGACCTTGCCCGTTCCTGAGACCAGCCACGTTGTGTCGTCGAGAGGCTCAACGCCCACGATCGACGATGTTGCGAGGAGTCGCGCCTGCGACGGGGACAACGAGTGCGGGGTTCCCGGTCCTGTCTCGGTGACAGCAACAACTGTCATTCTGAGTCGTTGGCGGGCTCGGCGGTGGCTGCTGCGTAAAGCTTGTCGAAGTCGAACTTGGGTGCCATCGACGCCCATCGGTCGTAGTGCGTCTCCTGCAGCAACGGCTCGATCTGCGTGCGGAAGATTCGGCTCATGCGCTCGCGTGTCTGTTCCTTGACCATGAAGTACGACGGACCGATGTGGGCATCGCGATCCTCGATCGCATCGTTCAACAGGGTGAGCAGCCGAGCGGCCGCCGGCGGGTGACCGTTGCGTTCGAGCCAGTCCCCCAACACTGACGCTGTCGGCTCAGTCGCAGGATGCAACTCCTTGAATGCGAACCTCCGGCGCATCGCCGAGTCGAGCAGTGCGATTGACCGGTCGGCGGTGTTCATCGTGCACATGAAGTAGAGGTTCGGCGGCAACGTGAAAGGGTCGCCGCCGTACAGCACCTCGACACCGTGATCGCGGTATTCGAGGAGGAAGTACAGCTCGCCGAAGACCTTGGCGATGTTGGCGCGGTTGAGTTCGTCGATGACGAGGACGAACGCTTGGTCGGGGTGTTCCTGCGCCTCTGTAGCGAGGCGGCGCAGCGGGCCCGGTCGCAGTTCAAGCGAGACTCCCCCTCCGCTGTCGTTTGCGGCCGGCCGGAAGCCCTCGAAGAAGTCTTCGTACGTATACGAGGGGTGGAACTGCACGAGGCGTACTCGTTCCTCGCCGACAAGGTGCGCTGCGATCTTGCGCGCCAAGTACGTCTTGCCTGTTCCGGGTGGACCGTAGAAGACGATCTGTCGTTGTTCGTTGAGGAGGTCGACAGTTTCATCGAGCCACTCTTCACTCACGAACAGATCCTTGGCGACGTCAGCGCTGAGCAGTTCGAACTTCTCATGCGGCGTTCGAGTCGGCGCCGGGCTGGCTTCCACTTCATCCTCGTCGTCGACCTCCTCTCCTCCAATGAGGCGGTCGATCACCGACAATTCGGCAGTGAGGTCTGCGACGCTGGCGCTCGTCTTCAACTTTGCCTGCAACGCCCCGGGCAGCTCACCGAAGTCGACGCCGACGTCGGGGTTTCGCCACAGCACTTCGCGTCTCAGGTTCGACCTTCCACCGTCGGAGGTCACGTATTCGAGCTTGTCTGCGATGTCTCCGACGAAGACTCCGCCGTCTCCACTCGTCAAGACCAGGTCACCGGGTTTGATCCGATCGACGAACTCGAGGATCTCGCCGACCTTGCTGCGCTGCTCCTGATCCTTCAAATGCTCGTAACCCGTCTTGGCCAGGGCCGCCAGCTCGTCTCTGCCGATGCCGGGCTCGATCCTTGGCAACTGTGAGGCCGCTAGGCTGCACCAGCCTTCGTCAAGCCACTGCGGAACCATGTTGACCCCCAGAACGGACGATCCCCTGATCAGCCAAGCTCGTTGAGTCGACCGCTCGACTTGGGCTTTGTACTTCTGCTGATAAAGCTTCTTCGCTCGAGTGCGGAGTTCTTCCGGATCCGGATACTCCACCAAAGCCTGACGACCAGCGTTGGTAATCGTCCACAATCCAGCTCCGTCTTTGGTCATCCATCCAGCGGCTACAAGGTCGGTGGAACCCCATGCGATGAGATTCCACCATCGAGCTTGGCCATTCGAGAGCTCTTCCAATGCCTCTTCGCTCGTCGGGTGGAGTTCTGCCTCCAGAATCTCTTTTAGCTTGAGACGGTGTATTGACGGCCCCTCATCCCGCAGGTGCTCGAGAATCTTCGTCGCACCCGCGGATTGCCAATACTTCGAAGGTGAGGTCGCCATGCGCCAAGAGTACGACACAAGCCACAGGTGGGCGCTGTGACGTGGCGCTCGGCAAGAGCACTAGAGCTGCTTGACGGCTGCGACAGAGCGTTGAGTTCTCGGTCAACGTGTACCACGAACTTGATTGCATCGGATACACAAAGGCCACATCTTGATGTCACTCTGTCTCCGATGTCGCATGGCGGGGCCCGTGGCCGGGTCGGGGGTCGAGAGGGCTAGCGAAAGGAACGCCGGTTTCGGTGGCGGCGGTCATTGCGTCGTAGGCGGCGAGGATGCGGGGCGTCAATTCGGGGTCTTTGCGGTTGGCGATCGGGAACGTGCCGAGCACGTACTCCGTGTCATCGCGATCGAGCCCGTAGAGAAGGAAGAAGCACGCATCGAGTTCGGCGCTTAGCTGGGCGCGCCGCTCGATGTGCCACCGGAACGGCGGTCCGTCGTCGCCGAAGTCACGGGCGTAAGAGGACATATCGTGCGCTGTGTACGTGAGTTCAAGGATCCGTTCATCGAGCCATTCTCCAGCGGACTGGGTGCCGCTCCAAGGTGCAGTTTCGCTCACCCGTGACGGAGTCGGTGCAGGCAGTTGCTCAAGCAGATAGAGCGTCATGTGCACGCCACCAACCTTCTGGCGAGCGACGAAATCAAATGCGAACGATGACAGGACTGCAACGAACCGATGGGGCATTATCGTCGGAAACGCAAGCGGAAACGAGTGACCAGCGGCGGTTAGCGGGATCACCGCAGGGACCATCGTCCGCCAGTTCGTCGAGCTGGTGATATCAGAAAACCCCACCAGCCACGGCCTGTCCCAGCGGCCATCCAGTCGACTTTCCACCTCACTACCCGAAACCCAGTAGATCGGTTTTGCGAGCCGCCGCGGATCGTCCTTCTCCGTATTCGACAGGTATCCGGGCTGGTTCTTCCGTAGCGCAGCGTCACTCCGCACAATATCGGCGGACCGATGATCGAACATCGTCGTCATCTGGCCGACGTAGAGGGGACACATCTCTTCCTCGCCTCTCACGAAGTGGTTGCCCATTGGTACCCAACCCTCATCCACCAGCTCTTCTTGAGTGCGGAACCAACCGGCGTCCTCTGCCATGTGCCATAGCCTCGAGCTGAACGCCAGGCCCCAGGGGTTGCCGCCCTTGGACTCGTCGCCATGGCGGATCAGGATTGGGTGACGTTTATATATCGACAGCGTGATCTCGGCGTCGCGACGCGACCTGAACACCGGGCAAGTACCGGTGTTTGGGTTGAGGAGCAGCAGCTCGTCGGGCGCTAGCGCAAATCGAGCGTTGTCTCGGGCGAGATCGTCGGGGTGGTGAAGGAAGAAGGCGAACTCGGCGCGCTCCACGCGGTCGCCGATTCCAGACAGCGTCAAAAGACTGAATTTAAAGCGACTGTCCACCCCGACGAATAGCGGCAATCGGTTCTCGAAGTCGAACAGCGACACCAATGAGGCGCGTCTCACCAGGTCCTTGAAGTAGTGCTGCGTGGTCGCGTCCGTCGCAATGCCCGTCGGCACGATTACACCGAGGCGGCCGTGTGCCGCAACAATTGACCGATCGTGTTCGGCAAAGATCGCATACGTATTTATGTCGCCACGACCGCAGAGCGGGTAGCGCCCCGAAAGCCGGATGAGGTGACTCTCGCCGTCGGCCCGCCGCTTGGCCGCCTCGAACGCCTGATGCAGGGCTGGGTTGCGGTCAAGCAGCCTCATGATCAGCTTCTTTCGGGCAGCTGCGTTGGCAGCCGTCGCAATCTCGACATCAAGCGCCGCAAAAAACTCCTGCTCCTGCAACTTGATTCGCTCCCACGGCGGGTTGCCAAGCACACATGAGAAGCCGCCGGACCATCCTGGTCCGTCCTGGATAGTCAGGAACTCGCCGACTTCGAAGATCTGTGGGAACTCCAGGTGCCAGTGGAAGAACTTGTGCTGTTGGCCGATCTCGTCGACGAGTGCCGCCTCGGCTGAAGCGAGGAGATCCGACTGCCCAGCTTCGAGGCGAGTCAGCGTGTTGTGAGTGATCGCAGACCTATCCGTGGTCTTGATGGCGACAAACGCAGCGCACCACGCGTCCGCAACAAGCCGAGAAGTTCGCAGCGCTGGAGAGTTCTCCACCTCCCGAAACCGCTGGGCAGCAAGATGCACATCGGCGAGGCTGACGTTCGACAGTCGCTCGACTTCCGCGACTTGGGATCGCAACGACGTGTTGGCGACCTCAAGCACGTCGGCAGAGAACAGATCGTTGGTCCCTTGATCGCGCTCGGCCTTGTTCTGCTTGCGGAGTTGGGTAACCCACTTCTTGTCGTCACCGTCGAGCGCCTTGTACGCGTCGTCGGGGATGCCGGCGGCGAGCAGTGCGGGCGTGGTTCCGAGCAAGGCGTTGCCGACCTTTATGTGCCCGTTGAGGAAGCTCAGCGCCCTACCTGGCTGCACACTTTCCAGCCAGAGGCTGACTTTGGCGAGTTCGGCGGCCATCGGGTTGAGGTCCACGCCGAAGATGCAACGGTCCACCACATCATGCATCGCACGCTGTTCTTCGATGATCGTTGCCTCATCGCGATCGCTGCCTTCGGAACGAGCGCGCACGGATGCAAGTCGAGCAGCAATCCTCTTGGCGGCGGCGACCAAGAAGTGGCCACTGCCGCACGCCGGATCGCAGACGGTGAGAGCGAGGAGCGCCGCTTCCGGATCGGCGGCCCGTTCGGCCTCGTCGAGAAGTGGGTCGAGCGCGGAGTCCAGCAGGCAGTCGATGAGTGACGTGGGGGTGTAATACGCACCGCTCGTCTTGCGGTCGTTTCCGACCGTCGACTCCAGCACGAAGTTGCGGGTGCTCGGGTCGTAGTGCGGGACATACTCGAGGAGACTCTCGTAGACGCTGCCGAGCTCCTCGGCACCCAGGTTGCGGTAGTCGACGGTTCGCTTCGGGCCGCCGCCGGCCGGTTGCACGATCGTGAGATGACGGATCGCCGTGAGGAGGGGCTCGTTGCCCAACTCGCAGCCGATGACAACGTCGACCTCACCGATCTCGAACAGTCCACCAAGGCCCGGTAGGGCGAGTTCTGGTCGGCCGCCTTCGGTAGCGAGTCCATCGAGCACGAGGCTCACCGACTGCCACAAGTCGGCATGGCCGCTCCCCCGACGGCGAGTCGCAACGCGTCTCAATCGAGTCGTGGAGAACCATTCCAGGTATCGCTGCTTCGCCTGTTGAGATCCGTCGGGGTCGAGCAACAGGCCCCGGTCTTCGGCGACGAAGCAGAACAACAATCGGTAGACGAGTCTCAGCAACGCCTCGTGTACGTCCTTCGGGGTGATCGACCCCTCGGCAAGCTGATGGTGCAGGTCATTGGCGGGGTGGCGCATGAAGCCACTACCCAGCGCTTCGATCGACCTTTTCACGCCGGGGCTCAGCGCTTGGAGAGCGCGGGTGCCGGTTTCGGCGGCGTAGGTGCGCCAGCGTTCCAGCCAGCAGTCGGCGACGGTTGCGTCGTCGCGGCGTTCAGTTTCGAAGCGGCTCGAATGGCAGACGAGGAACAGCACGACGAAGTCGCTGAAGACCTCGCCGTCAAACATTGCTTCGAGATCGAACTCGACGTAGCTCTGCCCGATGAGCGTCGATGAGTCGCGCAGCATTCGCAAAACACGACCGTTGCTCACCATCGCCCACAGGGCATCATCGGTGCGGTTGAGATACTCCTGCACCATCGCGTGCGGTGCTCGGTCGGCAGCTCCCGGCTGTCCGGGGGTCTTGCGGTCGAGTTCGACACCCCATCCAAGAAGGTGGAGTGGCACGTGGCCAACGTCGAGCTCGAACGAATGCGAGATCGGGAACGAGCGGTCGTCGAGCACCAGGCCGCCCGACGGCGTCACGGGGACACGTCCGAATTGAAGTTCTCGGAGCAGCACGGACAACCACTTCTCACGGGTGATCCGAACCGCACGATCACCTTCGGGCAGTTTGCTGATCGCCTCTCGATATCCCACCCACGCTCCGGTGAGCACCGACCATGCCCGGTTTGCTGCCTCCCTCGGCGTGACCCCGTACTCAAGGTGGTAATCGTCAGCCCGCATTCCTTCGAGCCGGGCGTCGCTGACCGTCGCGCTCAACAGATCGGCCGGCAACGCTGAACCGACCGCTCGGATCGTGGTGAATGCACTCATGCTGCGGCTCCGCCGCTCGCGGGCAGCAACACGTAGATGCCGACGACGTCCACCGGCGTCTCGGCGCGAACGTTCAACCCACGCTTTGCTGCCCCTGCACTTCCGCGGACGCGTCGGTGGGCGTCAAGGAGTTCGGCAGCCGCTTCGTGGGCCTGACCGTCGAGATGCGGCGTCAGCTGATCGAGGCCATCGAGCACACGTTGCAACATGGACGCCGCCTGATCGGGTGCCGTGTTCCCGTTCGGTTCGGCATCGAGGAGGCCGTCGGCTTGATCGGGCGTCAGCCACTCCGCTAATGCTGGCGACCCCTCGAAGGCCAGAAGCCGAGCGTCTTCGGTGACGAGTGATCGAGTTCCAGCAGACCCGGGGAGATCGAGGTGGAAACGGAAGCGAACGACAAGCAACGTCGTCCGCTTTGCGACTGCGTCTGTCCTGATCACGCCGGCGCGTCGCGCTGGGCGACGGTAGCCGTCGATCGTGGTTGCGGAGTCCAACGCCAGGTCGAGGACAAACCGAGCAATGGCACCTACGTGGGGATCCGTGCGCACCAGCAGCGCCTCGGCCCTGGGTACCGGGAACTCAGCGTGGAACGGCAGCGGCTCCGAGTGCCCGGCTGGCAGCGAGTCACGAAGACCGACTGGCAGCGTTGTGGTGACTGCGGAGAACCCATTGATTGCTCGCCCGCCGGTGGTGACGGTGGCCCCGAGCGCTCGGAGCGCCTGGTCGGTGAAAGCCGCCACGTCATCACCGTCGCCCAGTGCTTCGCGAGCAGCCGTCACTTCGCGCAGCACCTCGGTCGGGTGGATTGCACCCTGGGCAAACCTTGTGCGGCTCGTGCGCTCGCGCTCGGCGGCACTTTCCCAGTCGCGGTGCAAGTCGTCGCGCTTCTCCTCCATGCCGAGATCGAGCGAGAGCTGGTTGAGGTCTTCGCGGCCCCGAAGGATGAGTCCTTCGAGCAAGGCTTCAATGACACCGTCGCTCTGGTCGGGCACCGGCACTGCGACGCCGGTTGCCTTCGAAATCGCCCGGTGCTTGCGCAGGAGTACGTCGAGCACAATGCCGTCGATCTGGTTGTCGATGCCGAACAACGTCACTGCACGCACGACGTCTCGAACCTGGCCGAACCGGTCGACTCGGCCCTCGCGCTGTTCGTGGCGCGTTGGGTTCCATGCAAGGTCGTAGTGAAGAACCGCCTGGAAATGCTCCTGCAGGTTCACACCCTCACTGAGGCAATCGGTTGCGACGAGTACGTGACGACCTTCGATCGCGGTCAGTTCAGCGATGCGTTCCACTCGCTCTGTTGCAGGCAGCTCACCCGTGACGGCCGCAACAGAAACACCTTTGCCGAGCGCGGAGTTCAGGTGGTCGGCGACGTACTTCGCGGTGGGAATGAAGCGGCAGAACACAATCGGGTCGAAGCCGTCGGCGAGTAGTGACTTCACCTCCTTGGTCAGCGCAGCCAGCTTGTGGTCCAGCTTCGGGCCGGCCAGGGCTTCGGCCTGAGTCGCAAGTTGCAGAAGTCGGCGTCGCTGGTTGAGGTACGTCTCGCCGTCGTCCCCCTCGGCGATCCCATCGGCTCCCGCCACCACGTCAGCAGCCTCCGCTGAGTCATCGATACCGGCGTCGAGCACCGTGGCACGACCGATCGCATCGACTTCCTCTGGCGTCGATGCGTCGGCGGCCTTCGCTCGCGTCCGGAGAGTGGCGGCTGCGGCTGCTGGTGACGATGCCAAGCTGCGTAGCAAGGCGAGCGCCGCCCACCAGCGCACACGCTGCCGAACAGCGATGCCGTCGGTGCCGACGACTTGCTCGCGGGCGTACTCGATGACCTTGTCAAACAGCGCCCGGTACTCCTTGCTCAACTCATAGGGCGCCTCTCGGGACTCGCGGTCCTTCGGAAATGCGGTGTTCTCATCGAGGTACTGACGTATGTCGGCTCGACGTCGTTGCACGAAGTGCTTGGCGAGATGCGCGCGACCAGCGTCCGAGTCAAGGTCCACCTTGGCGAGAGCCGGGTCGAGGAGCCCGATGAGGTTGCGGAATCCCTCTTCCTTGCCGGAGTGCGGTGTCGCCGTGACGAGGATGAGGTGCCGCTCGGCGTCTTCAGCCAGCTTTTGGAGCAGTTCGTAGCGCTGTGTGCGCGAACCGTTCGCTGTGCTGTCTGCCACTGCTCCGTGAGCTTCGTCAACGACAACGAGGTCAGGGCAGTGATTGATGAATTCCTGTCGGCGATTCGCAGACTTGATGAAGTCGGTCGAAATCACCACGTAGGGGTACTTGTCGAACAGCGATTCGTTGAGCAGTAGGCCCTTCGTGAGCCGAGTGACCGTCGACGGCAGCACGAGTTCAGCGTCGATTGCGAACTTGTCGCGTAGCTCCGCTTGCCACTGCTCGGCGAGTGCAGGGCTGCACAGCACTGCGAGGCGTTGGGCGTCGCCCTGCGCAATCAGTTCCGTGATGATGAGTCCGGTTTCGATTGTCTTGCCGATGCCGACGTCGTCCGCGATGAGCAGGCGAACGGTCTCCTGCTTGAGCGCCACCATCAACGGCACGTATTGATACGCACGCGGTTCTACGGCAAGGTTTGCCAGGGACCGGAACGGGCCCGCTGTCGACCGAAACCCGAGGCGGAGCGCTGTGCGGAGCATCCGCGCCGATGAGGCGTCGCCGAGGTCGGCAACAGTTGGCGGCGCAAAGCTCGCTGGTTCAACCGACTCCAGTGCCGGGAACACCGCCGCCGTGTCGTCATCGCCGCCACCGAGCGGGCGAAGAACAAGAAGATCTGCTTCGCTCTCGGCGAGCACTACCCATTCGCGACCGCGTGCCGACACGAGCGTGCCCGGAGCAAACGTGGGCTTCACAGCTATGTCGGTCATCGACCTGACCCGGCCCCGAACACGGACGGATGGCGACGTGCGACTGCCGGCCAGTCGTCGTCGTATCGAAGGCGTACGACGTGCCAGCCAGCATCGATGAGTCGTTCTTCTGCGTTCATGTCGCGCTCCGATTGATGTGCCGAATCATGCACGGGGCCGTCGATGAAGACGCCAACCGTGCCCGTCGGAAGGTCGTAGACGAAATCAGGCCTGGCCGCGGCCTCGGTGTTCGTGACCTGCGCCCGGTCGGGAAGTCGATGACCACGCTCGACGAGCCAGTCGATGAACTTCCGTTCGAGCGACGACTCAGCAAACGCTTCGAGGTAGTCCGCTGCAGCGGCTGGGGCGCGGCCGCCAGATCCGGCAGCGGTTGTCGACGTGGCGAGCGCCCACAGGGGACGCTGCACGAGCATGCGGTCGATGAGAGCGTGCTCGAACTGATTGCCGTAGCTGAGCAGGCAGTCGTAGCAGCCCCGGGCACACCGCTCATCGACGCCGTCAGCGCTCCCGAGATCGTCGCCGGTCACCGGATCGAAGTGTGCAATTTCTAGGGCCCTGGCTGCTGCCCGCGCGAAGGCATCGGGTTCGGTGATGAGACGGCGGAGCACGCCGGCGCCGCCTTCGGCTGATTCCGTCAGCAGGAACCTTCCGCGCTCATCGATGTCTGGCAGCCATTGGGAGGCCAGCTCAGAATCCTCCAGCTGAAACTCTGCCTCGATGCCGCGTTCGATCGCGTACCGCATCGAGATGGCTTCCTCGTCACCCATCTCGCGTGTGAACCGCACGATGAGCATGTTCCGCGTGTCTTCGACATATGGCGTGACCTTCGCCTTCGTGCTCACGTCTTCGGCGCTCTCAACCTCGTCGCCATCGCCGGAGTCGGCTTCAGATGCCTCGCGGTCACTCAGCCAGCGCCCCTCAACCGTGTGGAGCCAGAAACCCCGATCCTCCTTGACCTTTCGTCGCCGTCGGCCAATGTTCGCAACACGAATCGTCGCAGCATCGCCGTAGGTCAAGTCGAGTAGCGCGTTGCCGTCTCGGTCGTTGACCAACGCGTTCAGTTTGCTCGGTCGGTCGCCGCGCGTGTTGAAGCGGTAGCTCACCTCCAACTCGAAACCGCTGCGGCGCCGCTCCTCTTCGTCACTGGAGATGCGTTCGCGTCGGCGTGTGTGAACGGTTTGTAGGCGCATCAGGTTGTAGGTCTTCGCTCCGAGGCGTATGCCGCACGCTTCGCAGGTGTCGACACCAACTCCTTCGAGATGGTGGTAGCCGCACGCCTCGCAGCGGAGTGCGGTCTCGGTGGCGATCTGTGTTGCGTCGCCCGCCTGTCTCGGTAGCTGAATTCGGTTGACCTCGAACCGGGCCCCGTCGTGGTAGATCAGGGCGCCCGGGCCGAATTCGCTGATCGCCAGGAACCGCGGCCGCTGCAGGTAGTCGCCGCCTTTGTCGAACCCGACTCGTTGACGGCTGCCCGGGATGTAGGCAGCAAGTGGGAGGCGCGGAAACGAGTAGCCGGGAAGGAAGCCTTCAGACGCGAGGTAGCGGTACGAGTAGAAGTCGGTCTGGCCTTCGCCGGCGTCATCGTTACGAAGGACCGAGAGGCGATCGCGGGCCTCGCGCTCACGAACCGCCGCAGTTGATCGAGTCCGCTTGTTGACCGTTGTATCGACAGCAAGGATGCCCTGCTCGCGGTACTCATCAAGCGCCGCCCGATACAGATCGCGCCATCTATCGAATGCCGCATCAAGCCGCTCAGGAGCGAAGCGGATCACCGAGGCCAGCCAATCATCCGTGAACCACATTGGATCGTCGTCGTTCGCTCGCCACGTCTCCTGTAAGTCGCTCATCAACACTGCGGCGCGATCGCCTGCTCGGCGCTGAGCATCCGGATCGAGCAACGCCTTCCAGATGTCGGGCCGGATGTGCAGCGATGGAGCGTTGCCGTCGGCCTCCAAGACATTCGTGATGCACGACTTCATCGACTGGCCCGTCTCAGCAAGCCACACGGCCTGCATGTGCGAGCGGATCAGTTCCTCGTTGGCCAGGTCCAGCCGTGGTGCCTGCACAGAACCGGCAACCATCTGGTCGCTGCGCCTGAACCAGTACGTGTCGTGAGCGTTGCCGGTTGAGCAGTAGGTCGTGACGAGCGCTGGCTGTCCGCTGCGACCTGCGCGCCCCGAACGCTGCGCGTAGTTCGCGGGTGTCGGCGGCACATTTCTCATGCCGACTGCATTAAGGCTGGCAATGTCGACGCCGAGTTCCATCGTCGGCGAGCAATACAAGAGCTTGAGGTCGCCGTCGCGGAATGCCTGCTCCCGAAGCTCACGTTCTGCACCCGGAACCTGGGCGGTGTGCTCCTTTGCCATGAGCCCCGTCAACGTGGAAGCCACCGACCGATAAAGGTCGCAGAAAAACGGGTTCACCCGGGCCGTGGCTTCGGTGTCGAGATGCTTTCTCAGCGCGTCGGTCGCGCCCTTGGTGCCATCGCCGGGAATCCAAAGAATCGAACTCGCCCGAAGGCGATAGCCGGTCTCGGCCGGCCCACGACCACCTCGGCCGAGGGTGACATCGACCAGCGCAAGCACGTTGTTGTCTCGCAATATGGACAGCATCGATTCGATAGCCGCCTGTGCATCATCGACGGAGAGGTGCTTGCCCAGTCCACGGATGCTGTGCAAATAGCGGCCGAAGCCGCCCCGGCCGGTCAGGTTGAGCACATTTCGGCCCATCCCCGGTCGACCCGGCCGCGGAATCACCGCTCCGACCTGTTCGGGCTGTTCGTATTCGCCGATCTGCCATTGCTCGTTGAGGTGCTGGCGCGAGTTGCGCTGCAGCTGCTCGAAGCCTGCTTGTGTCAAGCAGTCGACGTCGATCGCCAAGACGCGCCGGAACTCGTCGAGCATGATCTCCATCAGCTCGGATCGCATTGCTGGCGTCACCGCCAGGAGATGCTCATTATCTGACCACAGACTGTCGATCGCAGCCAGCTCGTCAAGACCTTCATACTTGACGCGCAATAGCCCGACCTGCTCGAGGTTCGGCATCGTGACTCGCCAGCCCCGCTTCAAGTCGACATACAACCGGTACTCGACCACCTGGCGGAGGGCCTTATCGGTGCGATCGCGCCCGATCACCGCGTCCGGCGCGGCCGCGTACTCACTCGGTTGCATAGCCAGCGCCTCGGCAACGGACTGGGCGACGATGTCATGGGTCAGTCCCTCGGGCTGACCGGCTGCAGCAGTGGCAAGCGCACCTCGGAGCAAGGTCACCTGGACGAAATCGTTGAAGTGACCAGCCTGCAGCGCAGCGTCTTGGCGGTTGTCGACAAACGTCAGCAGCTTGCGGGCCTCGTCGGCCAGATCATCAGCCGCCCGAAGACTTCGCACGATGCTCGCGCTGACGACCGTCATCGCAGAAGAGCGACCCTCCTGATCAAGTGTCGCCAACTTGGAGAAATCGTTGCTCCGAACCTGGTCGTACGTGACGGCACAACGGAGGCAGAACGAAAAAGGTGTCGATATGAACCAGGCTGGAACGTTGCCGCCCGAGGGCCTACTGACGCCGCTTGCTTCCACCCAAACCTTCGTCGGTAGATACTTTCGTCGAGTCTTCTGAACGTCGAGGGTGCCGTCGTCGAATTCCTCGAGCCAGTGCTCGGGCACTCGACCTTCCGCCACCGGCTCCGAAGGCCACGGATGATCCGACGAGATATAGAGGTATCCGTTGACGGCATCGCCGCCGCTCGCGTCGGCATCATGTCGGGGGATGAAGACGTCCTCGCCGTGCAGCGTCGACTTCGCGACGACGTAGTACTCCTGCCCGCACTCGCGGCAAAAGCCGAGCGGGAGGAGAATCTTGTCCGGTTCCTCCGGGACACGCAGCTGATATCGGTCCGTCAGGTAGCGGTCACCTTCAGGGGCGATGCCGGCGTAAACGGTGTCGCCCTTCGACAGGAACTGATGCAGGCGAAACGCGAAGATCGGCCGGCCATTCGCTGCTCGGAGGCGCGAACCGGCGAGTAGATGTCGCTGGATGGCTGCCACACAGTCCGTGTCGCTCTCGCCCGTCACCTCGGCCAGTTGCGCTCCTGCGTGAATGACTGTGGCCGGACGCTGCCGGACCAGTTGCCCGGTCATCTCATCGACGGCGATCCCAAAGGTTGATTCAATCCACGCCGCCAGAGCGTCGTCGATGAAGTCTTTAGTCGCGTCCGGAACGGCCTGATGAATCGAACCAACGAGATCTGTCTTGTCTGGCGGATCCGATGGGGTCGACCGAATGAGCGTCTCACCGATCACGCGGTCAGGTCGGACCTCCGTGCCGAACAGTCGAGTTGCCACACCAGCAACAACCTCAGCGCGCTCGGCCGTGGTCCCGCCGCTGGCCATAGTGGCCGAGGTTCCGACGACCTGAAGCGCTGGAGAGTTACACGCATTGCGGACACGGCGAACGAGCATCGCAACGTCGCTCCCTTGTCGGCCCCGGTATGTGTGGAGCTCGTCGAGAACAAGGAAATCGAGTCCGTCTGCCGCACGGATCAGATGCTGACGCTCATCCGGACGCGTCAGTACAAGATCGAGCATCACGTAGTTGGTCAGCACGATGTCCGGGGGATGAGCCAATATCGCCGAACGAGCATCAGGCGACTCCTGACCGGTGTATCGAGCAAAGGTGACCGGTTCGCCATCCGTCGGATAACCGAACTTGAGGAACTTCTCAAGTTCAAGCATCTGACTATTTGCCAAGGCGTTCATCGGATAGACGATGATTGCCTTGATTCGTCGTTCGCTGGCGACGGATGTCGCCTTGTCCCGAATAATCCGATCGACGATCGGCGCGATGTAGGCAAGCGATTTACCTGAGCCTGTACCGGTAGTCAGAACGTAGGAATCGCCCGTCGCTGCCGCCTCGATTGCTTCACGCTGGTGTCGGTGGAACACGATTGGTCGGCCCAGACCGGCGTCGTTCTGGCTCTCCTTGACCCTGAAGACCTTCGCCGAATCAGGATGGAGCAAGCCTTCCGTCACCAATTCGTCGACGGACCCACCCGACTCGAAGTTGGGATTGAGGGAAATCCACGGCTGCGGCCACTGAGCCCCCGCACCATCACGCTCATCGAGCAGCTGCCGTATTCGTTCGTCGCGTGGTTCAACGAACGATGACGTGAACGCCGAATAGTCGGCAACTAGCTGATCGCGCACTTTGAAAACGTCCACTCAGAGCGAAGTTAGTCGGCCGCCGGCCTAGAAGACCTCAACGTGATCCACCCAACGGTGCTGATCGGCGACGGAAGCCTCTCGGGGACCTGAGCGTGTTCGGGGTCCGCCGAGCCGTGGTGGCCGTTGCAATGAGCGCTGCTCAACGTGAGGAGGTGGCGCAATTGCGGGCTTCGCGACTGGCGGAGCGGGTTGCTGCACTGGGTTAACGGCGCCAAACGCCTTCGGGGTGACGGTGTCGTTGAATGACTTCAGGTATTGAATGCCCAGAGCTGTCCGCCCCACCTCTCGATGCTGATGTTGCATTGGCAATCAGCAGTTACAGCAGCCGATTGCTCAGCGCAGATCAGTGCGTCTCAGGGCTCGAGTGGATCAAGGACCTCGTGGCGAAGTGCGAACCGTCGAGCAGAGCCGACGCTGTCCAGATGCTCAGTGTTGCGTGTCGGTTCGCGTCGGATTCGACGCCGGAGTACAAATCAATTGATTGGGATGCGTTGTTCGTCGAGGCCCAGGTGGGTCGCTGGGCGAATATTCAGCTGGCGGCAGGGATGCCGGCATCTTCAATCGAGCAGCGGCTGGTGTTGCTTCGCCGGATGTTGCGCGTTCGCCACGGTTTGCCGTCGCGCATACCAATGACGGGCAGCACGTCACGCGTGTATGCGCCATTGAACGATGCCGCTCGGGTGGTACTCGAGGCGTCGCTGTTGTCGGCGTCGGACCAGGTGCGCGGGGCATACGTGGCGGGGTTCGGTGCCAATCGGATCGGTGTCGCAGCAGCCGGTGGTCGCATTGCGGTCGACGCGTCCGGTTCGACGCGGCTGCTTTTAGAAGATTGCTCTTTGCGTGTCGTCATCGGTGTCGAAGCAGCTGCGTCCGGCCTCGACGGGGTCGTCCTCACCCGAGAGGCGTGGCAGCTGTTCCGCGAGCAGTGCCGTGCGTTGGGGATCAACGTCACCGTCGACGTGGCGCGGGCGACGAACGCTGTGCTGGCGTTGAGTGAGAACGACACCACGGTCAACCTCGTGTCGCAGTTCGCGTTGACGAGCCGCCGCATCGACAAAGCTGCGGGCTTTTTGCCAGCGGTGGATCAGATCAGTAGGCGTGATCTGTTGCGTGGCTGACGCCCGGCACCGTGACGCGCTGTGTCGCGTGAGGCCGTTGCGCGTTGTCGGATCGTGGCGCTTGGTTAAGGCCGCTCAAAAGTGCGACGAGCACGGTGTGGCCTGGCCAGCGATGACCGCGAGTGACGTCGCTCCAACTTTGGCGTGAGAACCCGAATTGTCGGGCCAGGGAGGCGCCGCTGCACGACTGTGAAGAGCGCCGCCAAGCGCACACACAGATGTGGAGCATGCGAGCAATCTCGAGCGATGTCGTGTCACCGTCGTTTGGGCAGTTGAACTCGGCGTTGTCGGCTTCGCCGAACAGGTACGGATGACGCAGATAGGCGCGCGGTGTGAGGGTTCGTCGTGCGTCGATGGGCCCTCGCAGGGATTGCACAGTGCGTGTGGTACTCATTGGCGTTGACCGTGCCGACCGCCTTGTTTGTCGCACACGACCACAGCAACCGGGTTGCCGGTTGTCGCGTCCCTTGGGTGGGACATCGCTGCAGTGAGGTAGTTGATTCGTGCGAGTGGCGCGTGTGCTGTTCGCAGCCCGGCACTCGCGCCGGTCCACGACCAAGGGACATCGACCATGACCGCCAGCAACTCTGACCAGCATCCGCCACAAGACGCCCACGACGAACCCGTTGCTGATTGTGTCGATCAGCCCACCAGCGGCGAAAAGCCGCCCGTCGACAACGAGGCGTCGATGTTCGCGACCGCAGCGATCAAACGACGAGTGCAGAACCGGTTGGTCAATGGTGCCCTGATCGTGCACTACGCGTCTCGCGACGTGACGTTGGAAGTCGACGGCGACGTCGCTTTGCGATTGATTCAGAAGTGGCAGGAGGGTGCGGTGGTCGGGACGCGCATGGACCCGGACTGGGCGTCAGCAGACCGGTCCTGGATTGGGATCGACATGGCCCACGTAAACGGTCTGAGTTGGCACCCGCGTCCGCACCCCCCGCACGGTCACGAAGGATCAGACCGCTTGTCGGTCGACACCCTCTACTGAGCGTCATCCGCCAGCGCAAGGGCACGCCGCCACTGGAGCGCGTGCATATTTGCGCTGGCGTGATCAGGCCGCTGCCCTTGCGTGTCAGCAGCATCGCGGGTGGGGGAGGCGCAATTTCGCCAGGTGCGCACCGTGTGTTTCTCCACCTAATACAAACCACTGAGCAAAGGCCTTTTAATGACCGTCAAACGAATTTCTCGTCGCGCATCCCAGCGCAAAGCCAAGGAACTGATCCACAAGCAGCTCCACCCGGACCCGTTACCGCCAGCGTTGCAGCAGCGCCTTGTTGAGTACACCTTGAGCGGCGTCGACGACATGACGTGGGCTGCAGTGCGGCCCGTACTGATCGATGTGATGCAACACAGCCACATTGTTGGCGAGGCCAGCTTCGGTAAGCACCTCGGTGTCGTCGCAAAATATTTGGCGTACCGCCATACGAACGTGATGTCGCTCGCGATTCCCGACGCGTTCAATATCCGCCAGATCGATCATTACTACTTGAACGCGATCACCGACGCGCAACAAACGACGCGCAACGACTACCGGTCTCGCCTGACAAATATTGCCAAGCGGGTCAACGCGGGATCGGGTGCGCCGTTGACGACACCCACGATTGGTCGTCGCAGTGTGCGACCCGGCTACACATCCATCGAAGAAGCAGCGATTATCCGTTGCTCGCTGCGTCAATCGAGCCGGGTGGTTCGTCGTCAACTGTGCGCAATCGTTGGATTGTGTGCTGGGGCCGGCCTCGACTCCACCGACCTGCGCCACCTCGAATCACAGCACATTGTTGATCACGGCCAAGACGGTATCGAAGTCACCGTTGCGGTCGGGCGGGTACGCACCGTGTTTGTGCGCCGCCGCTACGAGGAGCTGGTTCGGATCGGAATTGAAGCGCTGTCGTCTGGCCAGCTGGTCCTCGGTGAACACGCAGACCGGCGAAATATCACTACCGGCATCATCGCCCGTGCCGATCTGTACGACGCTCCTTCGCCCGACGCGTCTCGTCTGCGCTCGACGTGGCTGACTTGGCTGCTGACCCAACCGGTACCTATTCAGCTGATCATGCAGGCAGCGGGGCTCCAAACAGCACGATCGCTGACCGAATTGATCGCGCAGCTACCCGACGTCGACGCCGGCGCCACCCGTGACCTTCGAGGCAGCCAGTCATGATCAGCGCACGCAACATTGCCCACGCCGAATACATCATCGATACATCCAATGCCGTCGAAATTCTTGTTCGCGGGTACCGACGTACAAATAGAGGTCGCCCCACCAGAGTCGACGTCATCCGGCTGCTGCTGATCGGGTTGTATTTGTCGATCTCGCACAGAGGCAACGGCACCATCCGCTCCGCGCACCGGATGCTGACCGAAGAGATCAGTGTCGACGAACAGATCCGCCTCGGTGTCACCGAGCTGGTTGACGGAGTCCGCAAGGTCCTGATCACCGAGACCGACTTCTACAGCACCGAAAAGAAAATGTGTAAAGCACTCGCGTACACGACGACATCGGCACCAGAAATCGACGACGAAACACGTGCACATCGCCACAACGCAATACGCGAATACTGCGACTCGCTAATGGATGTCTCCAGCAGCGGCCCGAAGAGTACGTCGGTGGCCATCGACGCGACCGGTATCTGGTCGTGGGGGCGGCGGGGGAAAGACCTCTCCGAACTCGCCGAGAACCTCGGGGTCCCTGTCGGCAAACCCGACACACCCGACGATCCGGCACCGGTCTGCAAACCAATCCCCACCGAAGTCACCAACGACACCAACGACGCCACAGCATCGTTGGTGACTGGTTCGAACAATTCTGTGTCTGGAGCAACCACAGCCGGCACGGTCGAACTCGACGTCGAGAAACGTCGCGATGTCGATGCTGGAGTTGGCGTCAAAACCAAAAAGAGCGGCGGTGACGAAGTGTTCTTCGGATACCACGAACACACCATGGTCGCGGTCGCCGATTTCAGTGAAAAGAAAGACTCGGTCCCGCCGCTCATCACCAGGTTTGAACTGACAAGCGCGAACAGCGACGTCGTCAACGTCACTCTCAATCTGCTCGAGCGGTCACCGAAGCCGATCACCGACATCGTCGTGGACCGCCACTACTCCTACAAAACCGTGGCCCGCTGGAAGAAGCAGCTCGAAATACTCGGAATCAATCAGCACCTCGACCTACGCATCACCGAACACGGCTTCGCCGAATCCGACCGGCTTCGTTGGGCAGCTGGCAGCGCCCACTGCCCGGCAACACCCGACGAACTCGGCACCATCATCCGACCCGGTAACAACGCATCCGCCGAGAGCTGGAGGAACTTTTATCAACGCATTGCCGAACGCGAGGCGTACGCAATGAAACGCAACCAACGGCCAGGTGTCGACGGCAAGCACCAGGTGCGGTGCCCGGCACTCGCCGGTGCTGTCGGCTGCCCTCTGCGGCCCGGCACCGAAGCAGCCGCCATTCAAGACGGTCTTCGGATCGTGGACAAGCCACCGAACCAAGCCACCGACGGCGAACCGCTCCCGCTGTGCTGCACCCAGTCAACAGTGCAAGTCACGCCACCCAAAAAGGTCTACAAGCTCCAACAGATCTACTACTGGGGCAGCAAAAAGTGGGAACGGATGTGGAACCGACGCACCACAGTCGAAGGCAGCTACGGCATCCGCAAAAACCCGAACTGCGAAAACGTTCGACGCGGACACTTCCAGGTATTCGGGCTCGTCTGGATCCACATCGTGATGGGCCTCGTCAACGCCTCCTACAACACACGCATCTTGAACAACTGGTGCGAAAGCCACCCCGACCACGGACTCGACAACCACCCACTCCTGGTCAACAACAACAACGACCCCAGCGTGATTGGAACTATGGCGGTCACACCCGCCGAATACGCCCAATTGATGACGCTGCGAGAAGCAGCATGACCACCATCACAACCAGGCCGAATAGCTCGCACCTCGAGGTGACAGCCCATGCCTGGCTCGGCGGAACCGAAACCGCCGACGTTGCCGAAGGCGCCGTGCTCGACGCACTCACCTTCAAGCCCTCACTCGGACAGAACCAATGCGATTTGCCACACGGCAACCTTCACATTGACTGCGAGTGCAGCGAAGCCGGAGATCCCACGACCCGAGAGCTACACCGGATCATTGCGAACATCGTCACTGAGCTCGTCGAACGGCTCGCGCCGGACGGCAATTGCGATGCTCGTCTGCACCACTCATTGATGCGTTTAGCGGCTCTTCTCATTTGAGTGGGGACTGGCGTGTTCGAATGCGCGGTGGTGAGGGTCGTTCGGGCCAGGTGACGCCGCCGGTGTGGAGCAACACGCGAAGCCTGTAGTTGTCGAACCGACGAAAGCC
>Ga0209491_10003629_pt1 | contig 25126 bp, 17 predicted proteins | sample BON02_FD_187213 | JGI IMG/M metagenome (GOLD analysis project Ga0209491, IMG submission 187213) | Freshwater microbial communities from Lake Bonney liftoff mats and glacier meltwater in Antarctica - BON-02 (SPAdes) (version 2) | ecosystem: Environmental > Aquatic > Freshwater > Ice > Glacier...
ACGGTGTTTGGGTAGCATCTGTGTCAAAAGTGCCGTTAAGGACTGTACCATTTGAACTCTCTGGGATTTAAGCACCTCAAACCCTTGCAACTTCGTTAGTAATTATTGTACCAAACAGACTAAAGTTCAATTGGGACAGCTTCAACCTTGATAAAATTCTTCAGCGAAATGATTACTGTGACTAGATTACAGGCTTAACGCCACTTTCTGTACACTTGCTACTCAAACACCTTAATCTTTTCAACTAGAACGCGATCGCTGAAATTATGAAGATCTTAAATATTTTCCAGCATTTAATAAATATTTTAATGACATCATAAAAACTTCTCTTAAAGGTAATTATGATATATTAGATACATTAAAATAATCTTTTTAGGAGGTTAAAATGATTCTAGTGTGCGGCGGTATTAAGGGTGGGGTGGGAAAAACAACCTTAGCGACTAGTATGGTGGTCATGCGATCGGTGACAGGGCGAGATGTACTATTAGTCGATGCCGACGACCAAGCAACGGCAACCGATTTCACGGCAATTCGCAATGAGACACTTGCAGATAAAGGTGGGGCTGGCTACACCTCGATCAAACTCCATGGAGCGGCTGTTCGTAGTGAGGTGATGAAGCTTGTATCCAAGTACGACGATATCGTCATTGACGTGGGTGGACGAGATACTGCTGCTCAAAGAGCGGCTTTACTGGTGGCAGATGTCTATGTGGTGCCATTTCTCCCAGGTAGCTTTGACGTTTGGACGTTGGATAGCGTTGGTGCATTAGTAGAGGAAGCAAAAGCTTTTAACGACAAATTGAAGGCTGTTTGTACAATCAATCGGGCTGACGCTCAAGGTTCAGACAATCAAGATGCCGCAGAGATAGCGCGGGAGATTCCAGGTTTAGTCTATATCAATGCCCCACTTGGAAACCGAAAAGCATTTAGGACAGCCGCATCTCAAGGTTTGGCAGTCACAGAAATCAAACCCCAAGATCCTAAGGCTATTTCCGAGTTAAATAAGTTATTTAGGCATCTATTTAGCATTTAAATGATGTCATAATAACATTTAAAATATTTTATAGTAAGCTTAATTTAAGTCTAAAGTGAGGTTAAGATGACTATCGCCCGTAAGCCTAAAGCTACTACTCCAGAGAATTTTATCGAGCAGGGGGGTTCAGCGGCGATCCGACAGGACAGCGAAGCGACCGCACCTAGTTTCGAGCGAGTACCAGAAGAAAAGATTGAAGGTCAACGCGGACGACCTAAGAAGGAGAAGGTAGAAGAAGTTGGTGTCAAGCTCCGCCTCCAGGCAAGTTTGCTAGAACAGATCGATGCTGAGGTGAATAGCCGACAGCCTTCACCCAGTCGGCATCAGTGGATTTTAGAAGCAATTTATGAAAAGCTCGATCGCTAAAACTGCAAAATCTCCGATGTTCAAAACTGGCTTCCAGCAACCTTTAGAATGCTATTTTGTAGATTTTTGGTCGTATCCTGTTGCGACCCCAGGGGGGTCTTTAATTGGAGCATTTGGCTATTTTAGCCATCTTGGCTCAATCCCATATACGTGCCCAACCACATAAATCATAATCTCGATCGAGTCCACGATCGTGGATTTATGCAAATAACCCCGAATCAGGTTGCCTATGTGACAGATAGTGCTGGGACTCAGATATGATTCTTAAACTAAATCTGCCAACTTACTCGAAACCTGACCCTGGACATTTTTTCGCCGATCGTCGTAAATCACCAAAGTTTCCAACTTCGCATGACCACTCAATAACCTAGCATCCCGCACATTCCCATCACTCAAATCCAAATAAGCCGTAATCGAACTATGTCTGACTCGATGGGGTGACATCCGCTTATCAACACCCGCATCCTTTGCCAATTTTTCCACCAAATAGCCCAAACTGCGTCCCGATAACCGCTTGCCATCGGAACGATTATCTAACGCAATAAATAAAGGTTGATTCTGCTCTCCGCCTCTGACACTCAACCATTGGGTCAATGCCGAGCGCGTTTTTACAGCCAAATCGATCGCCTGTTTTTGAATCTTACCCTTGCGAATAATCCACAACTTATCAGACTGAAAGTCCTCAATATTTAGAGCAGTAACTTCACTCCGCCGTAGCGCATTATCCCACAATAATCGCATGATCGCATAGTCCCGTTTCCCCCCAATCGTCTCTCTATCGATCGCCTCAATCATCACTCGATAAACATCAGGAGCGACACCAGAAGTATCCCGATATACCTCCACCTTTAAACTAGCAACATCCTCCAAACTAAACTGACACTGACTCAATTTACGGGCATGATTGACCAATGATTTAATTGCCGCCAACCTTGTATTAATCGTATTTGGTGAGAGATTTAGACTCAATAATCGCGACCGATAACTCAACACCACCGCAATCGCTTGTGCGCTGGGTAAATTCAAAAACTCGCGAATTTGGTGAGGGTTCACCTTAACTCCGGTCATCTGCACAAAAAAGTCATTCAAAGCCGAAGCATAAGTCCGCTTGGTATGATCGGAAATTTGCAGTTTGAGAAATTCCGCCCAAATATGATCGTCGGCCACCAGCGATCGGGCGATCGAGCCAATCGACGATTTTGTAGTGTTCTGAAGTGAAGATCCCGCTGGATCGATCGCCGAGTCAAAAATTACAAGATTACTATCAATCACGGTCGATTACCTCTCCAAAAATTAAAGAGTTCAAAACTACTAATGAATGTCACTGGCCAGGGTGTGATTCCGAAAAGAGCCATTATCAGAATCAAACTGGTTGTTAACTATTGTCGCAGATTTCTTACCCCCATTGCTGTTTACCGATCGTCATGTTTCAATTTGAAGTCCTGATAAAAGTAACTATCGGTACCTCATCTTTAAAGCAGAGCTTACACTCGATGGATAGTCATCAGCGAAGACTGGGTTAACTCACATCTTGCACCAATACAGAGGAGAGTTGACTAGTACATAAAAACTGATGCTATTTGGGATCAAAAAACTTCGCCTTGATGCCATTGTCGGTATCCCGAAAAACCGGATACTATTCGATGGAGAGGCAATCAGAGGCATCACGAAAAAAGGGCAACTAGTAGGCTAGAGCGGATTTAAAGATACATTAACTGCCTTATGGTTCTACTTGTACCGAGACGGCAAGCTAGAGAAGAGGTTTGTGATTTCTACTCGTCCGCTTAAAGGTTCGACTATTACTTGGTGGGGTCGTCGTCGCTGGGCGATTGAGGGATTTTTTAAGACTGCCAAATATCAATTTGGGGACAACTAGCTTTGGTCGGTAAACTCTACTGGGAGTCTATCGGTGGCTGATTCTCAGCCTTATCAGTTTTGTTCTGGTTCATTAGATCTAGTTGTCTTCTTCTTGGGGTTAACCAACTGGGATGCGAGTGAGTCAGAAGATGGAGTTGGTTAGATCGTTATTGATTCCGATTCTTTCGCGAGCGGGGAGCTGCGATGGGAGACGAAGAATGGTAGATTATCTTCCCAGTAGAGGCGATTTTATCCGAATCGACTTCGTTGGCAAAGCCTCTCTGAAAGAGAATCCTCAATCCGGTCACGAACAGATGGGCAATCGTCCGGCTCTGGTAGTCAGTCACACCGAATTCAACCAGTATCGCGGCTTTGCCCTTGTGTATCCCGTTAGCAATACCAAGCGGCGCAATCCCTTCTATGTGACTATTCCAGCCGATTTATCGGTGACTGGGGTAATTATGACCGACCAATTTCGATCTCTGGACTATCGATCTAGACGGGCGATCTCGATCTTGATCGGTACTTGTCCAGAGGATTTACTCACTGAAGTCCTGAACCGGATCTACCCGATCTTGTTTTAATACGATCGCATTAGTCGGAAGAAGGAAGTGAGGTCTTTTCCCACTCGGCATCCTTACTCTTCTGGATACAGCGAACTCGACTGGATTCGCGGAGTTCGTCCAAGACGCGCCGGATCGTAGGCTGACTGACAACAGGGCAAGCGCGGATAATTTCCCCCACTTAATAGGATTCAAACTCTTTAATCAGCTTGGCAAAAGCTTTTTGGTCTAGTTTGTTGCTAGATCCCACTTGCATAAATAATGGAATACCCTCGAATTCTGTTGTCAATAAATTTAACGTGCATTATTTAAGATCTGGTCGATAGTCGCGCGAGTAACCATGCGTGATATTGATGGGGATTGGTTCTAAAGTTTCTTCGTCCTTCTGGAATCTTGTTGTAGTAAATCCTGCTCTAGTTATCCGTCTACCGATGAATCCTGTTTGATTTTTTCTCTTCTAATTGGAGATATTTTCCATGAGCTGACGGACTTGTGGCATGTTGTAATGGAAAAAGTATTTCCTAAAGTCAATCGCAGATTAGCAATAATTCAACATGTCAATATTTCATGTTACAACTAAAAGTATGTGAAAGTGCTACTTATTGTTGCTTTAAGTGCACCTATTAAAATATTCATTTCCATAGGTGCACTTTGAGAAGAACAAACGATATAGGAAATATTTATTACTTGCGCAATACGATCGTTACCAGTTATAGTTGAAAGTGAGTAATCAAGTTTTAGGAAATTATGAGCGGAAATTGGTCAAAACGCACCACTAATTTTAAGCCTGACAAACTTGTCGCCCTCGACAAAGCTGCCAGAGACCAGGGTTACGCCAACCTACATCACACTATGCGATCGCTCACACTATCACTCCTAAGAGAAAACCCCACAACAGCATAGGAACTGTTGCGGGGTTTTCTGTTTTGATCGGACTAATAATGCTAGAGCCGTCTCCAGCTTATTTCTTATCAATAACTCTACTTCAGTGCCAAGTTTAGAGGCGCAACACTAAGTAGACCAAGCCAAAACGCTCTAAGGAGAGTCATCCTTTCTTTTGTCTATTCTTACATTTTGAATGGTAAATGTCGATTACTTAATCTAATAATTTTACCATTGACCTGATATTACATCGGTAAGAATTACGAAAGGATAGCAATCGAAAGCAATCCCAGCTTAACTTAGAGCGTTTTGGTTTGGTACCTAGCCAAAACCAAAAGAAAATGACAAAACCAAAATCTGCTTCCAAGAAAAGTCCTTGCCCGATCTGCGATCGACCAAATTGGTGCGAAGAGGATGACAGTAACAATAGTAAATGGGAAGTAGCCAAGGAAGAATGGGAACGATTCAAAGCCGAACAGGAAGTTAATAAGCAAGACGTCCAACAACAAAAATTTAAGGCTGGTTCGTTTTTCTCGATCGATGACTGGCGGCCAATCAGCGGAAAATACCGAGGCAATCTACCAGAAGTAAAACAGACCGAAAAAGCTCAAAGATTCTTGTCAGGGGGGGCACTCTAGATGTTCCCTCACAAGCGTTTACACGGAGTTCCGATCTTGAAAACTGCCCTGGCTATTGCTGTTTTAGCAAATCGTGGGAGTGAGTTTACTGCATATTTTGCCAAAATTGACTTCAGCTCGTCCGCAGATTTAGCTCTAGATTGTGAAGATTGGGAGACGTGGCGAGCGGCATATCCCGAAGTTCTCAGCTATGCCGATTATCGATTCACCCAGCGGTTCGCGCCGATTGCCGCTCGTCCGGCCAAAATTCGGTACGAGCGAAAACTGTCTTTTGGTGGCGTTGGCTACGAGCCAAGTAAGTCCACCAAGTGTAAGTCAATTTCGATCGCGCAAGGATTAAAAATTGCCGCTCGGTATGGGTTAGCAGATAAATACCGAGCGCGCAACGGTTTCCCTAGTGAAAATTTTGATGCCCTCGATCCTGGCTTTTGGCAGTGGATCAAGCATTTTCCCCAGATTGCGATCGGGGATTTCGGCGACATTCTGTACGAACCTGATTTCCGAGCCTTCGAGCGCGAATGTATCGTCAAGAGCGATATTCGTCAGGCGATTTTCGATCTGAATGTCGAGCGGATTATCAATCGCTCCGGCGATCGATCTGCAGTGCTAAAAGCATTGAATATTCCGGTTTCTCGCTCGTTTGAGGGGGAGGAAAATGGGGCAGAGTGGAATCGCCCAGAGAAGCGCTTTGGGGGCGAGATTTGGGCATTTCAATCGAGTAAGAGCGGCTTTTTTAACGGTAAGCCACGTATCGCTCAACTCGATCGACAGAAGGGCAAGCCCCGTAAATATGAAACTCCCCGCAAGCTCGATGGAGAGGAGGGGAATAAAGTTTTCTATCCCGATGTCGATCGAATTGCTTGCGATCTAATGTCCGAGCGGTTTGGAATCGATATCCCTGTTACGCCAGATAATTTCTGGGATGTAGTGCTGACTTTCCCACTGTTAATCCCTGTGGGTATTACCGAAGGTGCAAAAAAGGCTCTGAGTCTAGTTTCTGACGGTTTCCCCTGTGTGGCTGTTTATGGAATTGGCAACTGGTCGGTTTCGGGTAGTAGCTCACCTCGGATTCTATTACCGGAGCTGGCTGAGCTAGCGGCTGGGGGTCGCCAGATCGATATTTGGTACGATAACGAGGACGAGTCCGAAAAGGTGCTGGCCTTTATTAGCGTGCGGACTCAAGCAGCTCGATTGAGATCGGCAGCAATCGCGGCGGGATCGAATAAAAAAACTTATCCCGTTGCCTGGGATTCGGCTCTTGGCAAAGGGATCGACGATGCTAAGGCGGCAATTCGGAGTTTGGGACAAGAAGATGTGGGTGATTGGGTCGAAGCACGGCGGGTATGCGCTCGTGCGGCTTATATCCAACAATCGATCGCTAAGCTTTACACCCTCGATGAGAGTCGCAATGTCATCGATACTGTGGGTGACAGGTTCCCCGATCGTGATTATTATTGCGAGGGTCAGAATGCGGTTCTGATCGGCGATACCGGAGCGGGTAAAACCCACCAGATCTGCCAGTTGGTCAAACAGCAGCAGGAGCTAGGAGTTTTCATCGTCATCTTCACCCCAACTAACAATCTGGGGCGGCAGCTTGCCGAAACATTGGGCTTGGCTCACCGGAGTACGTCCGATTCAGATACCGGAGCGCGGATGGACATTGGTGACGTGCGGAAACTTGCGCGGGAAGTAGGTGGTTTAGTAATGTGCCCCGACTCTCTGCCTGTTTTTGGCGATTTAGTTAAAGATCGTGACTATATCGTGGTCTGCGATGAAGCTGCCAAGATTCTAGAGCATGTCGCCAAAGGCGATACTCTAGCTAGCCGTTACTCGCAGATCAACGGGCAGTTTACAGGGATTTTGGCTGGTTCTAAGTTCAACATTCTGGCTGAAGCAAAGATTTGCGAGCGAGATCTAATTACTTATGAGGGTTTCTCCGCGAAGTCTTCAGTAATTTACCGCCACAGACGCGAGACTGCCAAGCGGGAGGTTACTGTTTTGGTAGGGAATAATATCTCGATCGAAACGGCATTTTTCGATTGGATCGTCCAGTGTCTCGCCGCTGGTGAGAAGTTAGTTATCCCTTGCGACTCTCAGCGCAAGTGTGAGACGATCGAGCGGTTACTGCGCGATGAGTTTCCAGCCAAAAAAGGGGCGCGGAACGATGCGCTGACTAGTTATTTGTCAGATGTCGATCTGTTGACTAAAACTCCGAATCAATTTTTAGCCGCAGCTCAGTTAGATTATCTAATCTTCTCCCCAGCTTGTAAGGCTGGATGGGATCTGACTAGTGAGGGTTATTCGTTCGATCGCGTGTGCTGCCTATTTTCAGTGCTGCCAACATCGGATCACATTCAGATGTTGGCGCGATATCGCCCCCATGTCCCCATCTATATTGCTTGTCGGGAGATGATTCCTCAATATAAAGATGAGGTCAACTACTCTCAGAAAGAGTTAGCTGCATGGCATGACGAGTTAATGGAGTATCACAATTTTGCGTGTGGCAGTCCTCGCAACCTCAAGGAGCTGTCCCCGCTGCAAGAGATCTTGATGTCGCAGTATCGCTTCAATACCATCCGTAACGGGTTGGAGAAATCGATCGCCCGATACTCATTGATCGATCGATTGGTTGCCGATGGGCATTCGGTCACTGAAGTTCCTGTTTCTTTCAGTGATGCGAAAGAGTTAGATCCCGCTCTCTACGCACGACTCATCCGCTATCGTGATTATGTAAAATTGGCATCGAAGACGATCGAATGGGAATGGGCGGGTTTAATTGCGAATACTCCGCTCCGCCTGGAGGATGATTATCGGGTGGCGGATGCACTCGATCGGTTGGATGCGCCTACTCCCGACCAACGGGCGAAGGCATTCAAGATTCGGCTGCGCGATCGGTTCCCTGGGTTGGATTTGGATAATCAGGAGACGATTTATTACGGCACTTACAAACGTGGGCGAGTGAGTCGCGGAGCAGATCGCTACGCTCAATTGTCCCATCGCGAGCTGATGCTAGTGCAGCAACGGGAGCGAAATCTGTCCATGTTCGGCGAGACATTAATTCCCACCCATCGACTGCGAAATGACGGAGCGATCGTTGCTCTGCTGTTAAATTCGGGAATTCTGAATCTAATCGGGGGTGAGTATTCACAAGATTCGCCTGAAATGCTCTCTCTCTCTGCTTATTGCCTGAAAAATGCGAAATTATTCAGAAATCTCCTGAACTTATCATTTGTTGAAGGGTCGTCCCCGATGAAGGTTTACCAGCGATTACTACGGACAATCGGTTTAAGTGCCAATGAGACACGCAGGTCGGGATCGGATGGGTCGCGAGTTCGCTGGTATCGGGTGTTTACCTGCGCCGAGTTACTGCTTGAGGTCGATGCGCTCTCAGAATCGATCGAGGCAGCGCGGGAACAGTTGCGGATCTCACAGGCTGATTCTGAGGTTAAGCTGACGACTCATGAGCATGGGCGGGATGCGCTAGACACTGCTGCCAACTACTTGGAGAGTCTGAAAAATCCTTTGCCTGGGCCTGGGGCTGTTGGTGCTACTGCCGATCGGCTGCTGCGCCGTGAAATCAAAGCTGCCGACCGAGCCTTTAAACAACTGCGGGGCAGGGGGGTTTTGAGCACCGTTGAAAAATCTCAAGCCAAGATCGATCGGCAGCGGTTGAGTCTGATCCGCGATCGGGCTATGCTCGATCGCCTGGAGAACCGATTAGAACGGTTTACCAAACTGTATCAGGAGCGCGGGGCTTGGCAAATCTACGCCGAGGCTGCTGGGCGCAAATACGCTCAACTTGAGGCTGATGGGGCTACGTCCAGATCGACTATTAATGGAGGAGTACTCGATGTGGACGCGAAGCCAACGCTACCGATCGAGCAGGGTTCTAAGAATCAATTGGAACTAGATCTCTGGCTAAAAACTGGATAAAACGCTTAGGAAAAGAGGCAAAAGAGACTAAAAAACTTCCATTTAACAAGGAGGTTGGCTTTGAGTTAACATTCCCTGCCGTAGAACGGATGGCGAGACTCAGGGCGGGGGTCTTCTTGCGGCAGGGAAAGCTTTACCTACCAAGCCGGAGGGAGAGCAACCGCCACGCTGGTTATGACATATCCCCGACTTCTTTAGACACCCTCTTAGATCTAAAGTGACGAGCGGCTCTCGCGAGAGATCTGCGTGGTTTTACAATTTCCAGGCTAACCAGTTTTCTACGTTTCCCCCTATTCCCACCAATTATTGGTGATATCTTTCGTGAGGTCATATTCAGAAATTACCTGCTCGGCATACTCATCACCCATCGCCTTGGAATGCCCGATTAAGGTGCCAAATGCTTCAGCGATGTCAGACTTTCCAGATAGGCGGATATGTGCCTCAGCAATGTGCCGCAAAGCGTGAGGATTAGTCCATCGTGCCAACCCAAATAAGGCTTGTGTCGCCCCAGCAATAGCTCGGTTGACCAACCGCCAGATACTGGCTACATAGTGAGGCGTGCCAAAACTCTCCGGCTGATGCGTGGCGAGGAGAAAAAACAAATAATTGTGACCTTCCAAATTTTTCTTCGCTACTTCCCAGGCAGCAATCCGATTGTTAGCTCCTTGTAATCTCTGTCGTTCTTGCTCGATATATTCTTCAACAGATTTTGTAACTTTCTCCCCGACACCTCCTTGCCGAGCAGCTTCCAGCCGGGTTTTAATGCCTTCAACCCGATCCCCTCCATATCCCCAAAATTCCGCCCACGCTTCTCTGGTCTGGACTGATTCCTCAATCCTCGGTCGCCACTTGTAAACCCACATATCTAAATCTTCAGTTAAAATTCCCGGCAGTTTGTAGTGGCGCGGCTTACCCGTGGTGGCAGAAAGTTTGTGTTCTGTTAACTTAACAACATAGTAAGGATTACCATGTTCGTCTTCCTTACGCACTAAAGTCTCGCCCAGCTTCAAGTTTCTAATCTCCTGCTGACGCACGGGACAGTAAACTAAAATTTTCACAAGTAAAAAAGTCTGATAAGCTCGCGCTATTGCCGAATCACTCCGCTTACCGTGACTGAGAAAATCGCCAGTTTTTTGGTCGTGTTTGCCATAATTAGGAGCGCATAAACTGTGTAAATATTCCACAACTTGTCTTACTTCTGGGTGAGTTAGTTTCTTCTCAGCCCACTTTTTAGGTTCATACTGTTGCTTTTCTTGCTCGTAGATTTCTGCGTAATCACTTTGCAAGTTCTGCAATTCCAAAATTATCGGCACATCTGACCAGTTGCGTCGAGTTGACTTGTTATAATTCAACCACTTGGCAATTGCTACGCCTGTACTAACTATATTTATACCAGTTGAGTGGCTAACTTTCCGTTCTGTTGTAACCCAATAGGTATAGTCATCTAGTAAATTTACATCAGTAAGTAACTCTAAATGCCATTCCGCACCAGAATATTGTTGTCTATACCACCCTAAAAACCGCAATATTGATTGTTCATCGTGGCTAAATGTTGAGGGTTTAATTGCTTTGACTTGGGATCTAATTCCTCTACCTTCGCCCGATAATCGGCGTTCGTGAAAAGAACGCCGCAGATTTTTTCCTCCAGTTAAGCGAAATGCCTTAAATTCCTCGATTTCCTTAACTAGATGCGGTGGTAATTCATCACGTGTTAATCCATAGCCAGCTAGTTTACCGCGAGTTCGTTTAGCAGCAAACTTCTGTCGATAAGGAGCGACATCTGTATTAGTAAGTGTAAGTGGAAATAACTCCTGCCACCAAATTTGGTTTTCCATCCAATTCAGAAAACGCTTTAGAGCAGAACGATAATTATCATTTGTATGAAAACAAATATCTCCTCGATCGATCGTAGTTTGAGTTCGGCATTCAAAGATTATTAATGCGTTTTTAAGCTTATCAACTGTTAATTTACTACAATAGGCAGTAAATTCCTTAGCCTTGATATTCTTAGACTCAGGATCTAATTCTGGAAACACATATAACCTGAGGGCAATACTTAAATATTTCTCAAAATTAACGTCAATGTTTTGCGATTCCCGCGATTTACGCCAAAGTTGAAGGGCGTAGCCGAGCGAGTATTTGTTCATAATCTACCTTTTATTAGTATAATAATACCATAAAACTGGTTGTTTTGAACCATTCTCCGACAGTACATATTCTTTAAGCAAATCAAATGAAAATCGCTATAACCCATACTCACCATTAACTATAGTGATTGATTAAGCGTATGACTTCATCCAAAAAACGTATGAAGTCATACGCGATGATTTCATAGTATAATTGAACTGTTACCGCTCCAGCCCACGTCCAGCTATAACTTAGAAGGCAATTATTGTTCTAGGTATAACTTTCGACTCTTCAATCTCTAAAATTAAGATCTTAATATGCAGCGATATACTCTGAGCTATGCTCTTGAATTATGGCAAAACTCTCCAGAATCTCAAGGTATTGATTCTAACTTTCAAAAGTATCTTAGTATTGCCTTAAGACAATATGTATTACCTCAACTAGACCCGAAAGCTCAGAATTTGAACAGTAGTCAGTTTCAGACCTACAGCGATGAGTTTTTAGTTAATAGACTTCAAGATGCGCTCAAGATATTTGAGCGCAGTTTGGCGAGTGCTGTTGACAGCAAGGAAATTACTATTAACACTGGAAAAAATTATCGCTCGGCTATCAAGCGATTTTTAAAGTGGATGGAAAAACAAGGGTGGTGGCAGTCATTGTTCTCTGACTCCATTATTAAAGTTGCCCCTTTTCGACCCAAAATTGCTCCCAAATCTGGCACTCAAACTGGGCGTAAACTTTCTCTATATGGTTTAGCCAAAGATGACTTACCAGCGCATATTTTTAGCGAGCTTGAGAACTTCAAGCAATTTCAACTCGCTGGAGGAAGAAATGTCCGTCGCGCTATAAGTGAACACAGGCAGCGTAGACAGCCGGGGGAGGCTCGGAGACCTAAAATAGAAGCCATTAAGCCATTAACATTTAAAAGTCATGAAGAAGCGATCCTCCGCTTCTTTGGCTGGTATGTTGAAAATTATCTTTTGTCTGAATCACATTTAGAGTTATTAGCTTTGGTTAATAGCTATCTATTATCTAAGCCGCATTTAGAATTTTTAGCTGACTGCCATAAGCATTTTCTATCAGAATTATATCTCAAGCTTTTATTTAATTTTAGAAATCAGCTTTTGTCAGAGTTGCACTTAAAACTTCTCACCGATGTAGAGCTTCTAGATGACTACACCCATTGGGCAGTTACAACTCGCTCTGTTTGTCATTCAATTGGTGTAAATATGGCAAAAACAGCCATTGCTATAGCTAAGTGGTTAAATTATGACAAGTCAACTCGACACAATTGGTCTGATATTCCAGAAATTTTAGACTTAAAAGACTTACGAAATGAATTTGCCGAGGAATATAAAAATGAAAAACAGCAACTGGAAACAGATAAATGGGCATTGAAAGAACTCACACATGAGGAGGCTAGAAAAATTGTTGAGTATTTGCGAAAACTAGCTGCTCCTTACACTGCTATACGCTCTCTAGCACCAGACGGAGTTAGTAAGTATTCTAAAAAAAGAAACATTTCAGCCGTAGCAAGAACCTGGCAGATTTACTTGATTGTGAAAATTCTCGTCTACTGTCCCGTGCGTCAAGAGGAAATTAGAAACTTGAAGCTAGGCGAAACTTTAGTTCGAGAAGAAGATGAAGATGGTAATCCTTACTATGTTGTTAAGTTAACAGAACACAAACGTTCTACCACCACTGGCAAGCCGCGCCACTACAAACTGCCGGGAATTTTAACTGAAGATTTAGATATGTGGGTTTACAAGTGGCGACCAATAATTGAGGAATCAATTAAAACTTTAGAAGGATGGATGGAGTTCTGGGGTCATAAACCAGAGCAAATTGAGGGGCTTCGTCAGAAGCTAGCATCTGCTCAACAGGGAGTTTTTGGTAAGACAGTAAAAAGATCTCCTGAAATATATACTGACGATCTAAAAAATAGATTGAAATCGACAGAAGAACGTATGGCTGTTTGGCCGACAGCTAAAGATAATTTTGAAAATCACAATCATCTATTCTTCATGTTTGGAAAGAACCGGAAGAATGGGATAGAAGTGTTTGGTAAACCTCACGATGTCAGCAGCATCTGGCGAGTTGTGACTAGAGGGATTGCCCTCGCATCCAAGGCGTTATTTGGAGAAGAAAGGTGGACTAATCCCCACGCTCTCCGGCACATTGCCGAAAAGCACATTCGCCAACTTGGAAAACCAGATATCACTGAGTCTTTTGGGATGTTGATTGGACACTCGAAAGAAATGGGGGATGAGTATGCTCGTCAAATTACTTCCGAATATGAATTGACAGAAGATATTGTTGACGATTGGTGGCAAGAATAAGTTAGCGATTTTTGCTATGCTTAGACTGAAATTAGCTCCTAGAGCCAATAAAAAGTGTAGATTCCAGATCTACACTTGGTGAAGCCAAAACACTGAAACTCTCTTCTGGAGGTAATAGTAAGTGTAGAGCATTCGTGATAAGTTAAGCTTGAAAGCTATTTGTCAAGACATTTAGACAGGTATCGTGTTTTCGATCTAAAGCCCTGTTGATGTGGAACGAGTACCAACGCCGCCTAGAACGTGAATTGGAAGAGAAGGCTAAGTGCGACCGATTGGGAGTTACCTATGATGCTCCTGGAGTTCTCAAACCTAAGTGTGAAATCTCTGCTGACCGCACTGCTGAAACTCAACAGGTGTTACAAATCGATGCCGCTCTCCAGATCGAACAACCAGTTATCGCACATGTTATCACTCCATTACTGGAAGCTGAATTCGATTGCGACTCTGATAACGAAATTGATGACAAATTAGATAACATTGACTGGGACACGATCGCGACTGAATCGGAAGCCAAGCTGAAAATGTTAGAACTGGGTATAAGCATGAACATATCCAAACCTCAACCTCAAGTAACACCGCTGTCAGATGTCTACCGAGAATCCAAGTCAATCGACCAAGATGAGGCAAAAGAGTTTAACGTCTGGCTTAACGCTGCTAAGGCTAATAAGCTGGTTAGTTATGGCTATTCTGACCCTGATTATTTTGCAGTTGTGGTGCTAGCTGATGAAGTAACTGTAATGCCGTGGAAAGAGGCTAAAACCCTATTTGGAAATTTGGACTGATACAATGTTGATAGGGGCTATATACAGCACTATTAGCCCCTATCAGATTGCTATAGTCTACTTTTAATTTTGGGGCTAATTATGGGATATGTGAAGCCTGGAGAGGTAGTAGTGAGAGTACCGTTACCAGAACAAATGCGTGACGATTTGAGATCGATCGCCGCGCTTGATGGGATTTCGATGAAAGCTTGGATCGCGACGGTACTAAACACCGAATTAGCTACCCGATCTAATGAGTTAAAAGAGCTAAAAGTCAGACGGAGTAAGCTTCACACTCCAATTACTAGTCAATTACCAGATAAAGTCTAGGTAATAATACACAGTACAAAGGGTTTCAGCCATTAAATTAGTTTAATAATAGATAATTACTGGAATTTACTAGATTTAGATTTAGTAATAACGACTGAAACCTCTTAGAGAAGCCATTTATTTAACTTAGGTAAATACTTCGACTTCGAGAATCCTGCATCCATTGTCGAAAAAATATTACAAAATGTTAGTGAAGTATGTCGCTCTGGCGCAATGAGCTTTAAAGTAAACCTTACCCGCCTAAATACCCAATCTGGGGTGTTATACGAAATCCAGTCAGTCTGATAAATAGTTAGACCGCTGAGTTATCTGTTAGGGTGCAGTAATTTGACTTTCACAACTTTATTTAGAGGTATATGTTTTATGGCACATAGTGCGGTGGTTTTTGGCGATGGGAAAGATTTAGATCCCACTGTTCTGAAAGAGACGTTGCAAGCTCTTAAAGACGGCAAGGACATCATTATGGAGGGAATTGGTTTGGCAAATCTAAACCGGTGGTTCAAGGAACACCCTACGGACCCAAATAGTAAAGTTATTATTTATCAAGATGCCGACTATACAGGAGCTACAAGAGGTTTTAGGCTGAATGAGACAGTGACTAACTACCAAGATATACACTTCTCCGGAACTTGGAGGGGGACGACTTGGAGTGATAAGGTTTCTTCTGTCAAAGTATCGGGTAGTGTTGCCTTTGTTGTCTGGGAACATGCGGACTTTGGCGGGAATAGGCTCGTGCTTATGCCTGGTACTAGCGTCGCTGACCTGAGACATGTTGGTGGTGGATGGCATGATCAAGTATCAAGTTCTCAAGTAATCAATGTCACTGAACTTGGCACAATTTTTAATTGATTTAGCAAGACGATTGCGGTCTAACAGTTGCTTGGAGGGGACGGAACAAAGGTAGTTGGCTGTGTGGCGAAGGATACTAGCCGCCGCTGATTTGAGCCGTTAGGCGGCTTAGGTTGTTCGATTAGGGATAGCTACAGGATAAGTGTAAAAACCTGCAAGATAGCATTGTAATGATTACTCTGAGCCATTTCTGGAATTAGATATTTTGGCTATTTTAGGTCAAAAACGCAATGATAGAATGCGCCTTTGAGAACTATCTTGCAGGTTTTCGGGCGTATCCTGTAGCTATCCCGTGGAAGTGTCGATCGATTCAGTCAAACTTTTAAACTGAATACCATCCCGATCTAATTGCTCCACAATCTCAATCAAATTCTTGAGACCCACATTCCGCACTTCGGAAAAGTAGCATCAAAAAAGCCTAATTTTACGTCACGGCGATTGGCAGACTACGATTGGTAGTATTGCTAAAAAGTCGAGTCTTCGTGACTAATATGTGTCGTAAAAAGTGAAGTGCGGAATGTGGGATCTAATATTAGTCTAACAGTTACTATGTTAAAGTAACGGCTTTCGTTACCTTATCGATGGTGTTGTAGCGTGAGGAAGATTCGCTAGTCGTTGAGTAACGAAAACGGGCGTTTGTGAGAAGAGTATCAAGCCTCTTATTCGTGTATAGCTAATTGCTAAACGTGCTATATTTTCCCTTTTCTGTTTTGAGACTGAAAGCTTTTCCTTGTGGGAAACTACCGATCGAAACCATGAGCTTATTTTCTTACAGCCCCTTAGCGTAAGTTTCTGTACCGCTGCTCATTTGACCCCGATTCAGGGAACAATGATAAATGAGTACTTCAGCGATCGATATTCTCTATGCCAAGAAACACGTCGGCGGCTAAACCTGCATCAACTAGGGTAAGTAAGTCAAAACCCGCGCAATCAGCAGTGCAGATTAACTCATTTATTCAGTATGAGATTGCGAGAATTATCGAACTTTCCAGTATCGATCGCTTCGTATTAGAAGAGTTTGCCATATTTGTTGTAGACAACCATAAAAAGAAAGATCCAGTAGTTAAGCCGATTAAGGTAAAACCTTTACCATTGGCGCAAATTAAATCAGCAATATACCAGTATTTCTCAGTTAAAAATACTACCGAACTCAAGAAATCTGGTGCTTTCAACATGGCGATCGATGGCATGAACGATCTAAATTTGACTATAAAAGATGGATGGGAAAAACTTTATCGCAACCTCATCGGTATTCTCCCGAATGAAGAAAATCAGCAGGGTAATGGATGTATAAATGGTATTAATGTTTTCAACTATTTTAAACCGTGGCGGGTCTTTAGCTTGGATGCCAAAGTTGCCACGCCTCAAGACATCAAGAATGCTTATTATGGACTAAGTAAGATTTATCATCCTGACGCACATTCAACAGGTGACGCAGCCATTTTTGACCGCTTGACAACGATGTATAAAAGTATTAGTGCTGAAGCGTAGTCATGGCAAAAAAAACAGATGGCTTTACAATTCGAGAATCAGACTTAGCAAAAATGCTAGAAATCACCAGAGAGAAATTAGACGAGATCGTAATTTTCTTCGATGCCGACTCTAACGATCGGTGGGAGTTGCAAGAAAACGATCATTTTATCTATTTTAATAGAAGCTTAAATGAGCGACTTTTTTCAGAGCAAGGTGCTTATGCAATCGCCAAATATATAGATGAGATTCAGCCTCAAAATATTTGGACGCGGGTTAAAGAATTTATTACCAAGCATCGAGAAAAGATTCGGAATGCTTTTATCAATCAAAAAATACAGGAGAATTCTAGTTCTTTAACACTGAAAAATAATCGCCATTTTTTATCAAAAAAAGATGTTGTAAATATCTTCTGTACTAGTCACCGCAGGATCAACACGGCTTTTGAGGAAATTAGAAATTCAGATAGTCCACTGATACTGTATGAAGACTTTGATGATATCGATGGGGTTCGTCACTACTCATTTTCTGGTCTGAATAAATTGTCACGTCATCTAGCAAAAGCCTTAACTGTCATGAATCGACGGAGTTGGTGTGAAGCAGTAGAGATCGTAGGTACAAAAACATTCAAACTGATTATTGACGCTGAAACTGCTAAACAAAAAAGAATTAATACGGCAATGGATCGAGCTAAGAAGCGAGATAAATCTCGATGTCAAATTACAGGAGTAGAGCGCGACAGGCAAAATAAAGGTATAAATATTACTGCCCATCACATTTACGATCGACATCATTATCAGCATCTAGCTGATTGCGAGGATAATCTCATTACGTTATCTCAAGAGGTTCACAATGATTTTCATGCATGGAATGGTGGTTGTCGAAAATCTTGCACTGCTGACAATTTAATTGAATTTGTTCAGCAACTCCACTCAGATAACTATGCAGTTATCTTACGGTTGAATAAGATTAAGCAAATTTTGAAAGTATGATTTATATCTCTAAATTAAATCCGCCAGTACATCAGTCGCCTTGGGATAGCTACAGGATAAGTGTAAAAACCTGCAAGATAGCATTGTAATGATTGCTCTGAGCCATTTCTGGAATTAGATATTTTGGCTATTTTAGGTCAAAACGCAATGATAGAATGCGCCTTTGAGAGCTATCTTGCAGGTTTTCGGGCGTATCCTGTAGCTATCCCGCATTAGATCGGTAATTTAGGATGTAATCATAAAATTCACGGATAATTCATCTTATTTATCCTAATATGGTTATAAACAAGCTGAATTATATTATTGAAATAATCTCGTTTAAACTTTAGATGCCGTCAATAATATTTTCTAACTACAAACTTATAGTAATTAAATTATTTAATTATAAATTAGAACTTTTACACAATATTTGCTATTACGCTTGTTGATAATCAACTTGATAGCTGAACATATAAAATAATAAGTAAAACTTTTGTAATTTATGCTACCTAATTCACTTTTAAATTTTTATTAATATCGTTCCCTATTTTATCCTTATGTCAAACTTGATTCTTATGAAAGAAATTGCAACAGAAAGATTTCTCAAAGCTCATATAGAGGTTATGCAAGTATATAATGAAACTGCGCTTTTGGTAAATTCTTGTCATGTTGCAAGGGAGAGATATGAAAATATGAAAGACCCCAATTTTACTCATTTGAGTACAACTAGAGGAATTCCACCTGAATACAGACTCTCGGATTTTGAGATAGACTATGTATTCAGTCAAAACGATCTAATAGAGCAGTATAGGCAACATTTAATAGAGGCTATCTGCAAAAATTACTTAGTAAATATTGTATCAGTTTTTGATGTGGCATTGGAGGATATATATGAAAAATTATTACAATTGTATCACGTCGATATATCAGAAAAAAAGTTAAATGCGCTTGTTCGTGCCGCTTGGATGTACAATAAAGAAGAGAAAAGTAATCTAAGGAATTTTTTTGTAAATGATCTTGGACTTCAAGCCGCTGAAAGTGACGAAGGTAGTTTAGATTTGATATTTGACAGGTATGAAGAGATTAGAGAAATTAGACATGCCACGATCCACAACAATGGTTTACTTTCACCAAAAAACAAGAAGAAGCTGCAAAAAATAAACGAAAATTTACCTCCTGCATTAAGGGAAAATTCATTTGTTTCATTAATGAACACCGGTTTTATCCACAATGACATTGTGAAGCTAGATATAAAGGATTTATGTTTTTTGAGAGCATGGTTTTACAAAGTAATAAGTTGTTTTCTTAAAATATTTGAGAGTTAATATAAATTGGTATCCGACAGCTCCTTGACCGCATTGCGAATGAATGCGGCATCTTCAGGGTTTTGATAAGGATTGCAAAATATGATCCTCCAGAGATTCGTAACCCAGCTTGAGATACAATTGATCGCGATAAAAAGCTTGGTAAGCCGCCCAACTCACATAGATTCTGGCAAATGTCCGAAAACCCTACTCCGGCATTCCTTCAAACCTTTGACCCGTCCAGGTGCAATCGGTTGTCAGGGCAGCTCAGGGGTTATCCAGACATTGGAATCTCAACACCCTTACCCGCTACGATGATAACCGCCAACAGCACCAGGGCAAGGCGACCGATGTACTGGCGGAAGCTCGCGACCTGAATCGTCAGCATTTCGAGATCGCCTGAACTGATCAATTTTTGAATTCGCCAACAGTATCGTAATCCTGATTAGATCCGGATATGGGGTAAAGACGAGATACACGCAAAAATTATCATGAACGTAAGGAACGATATTAAGCTATCAATTAAGCTACTGTGAGATCCTCAACCAGTAAAGCTTCTAGCCTAGAATCATCTACAGCAACGATCGAATATTCCCCCACTCATAATTTTGAATGGTTCTCCACCGATAAGGTTGGACAGGGAGAAAGCAGAAATAGACTTTGCCTAAAAGGGACTTCGATATAGTTCGATCATGAGGCTGGAAACCCTGTCAGATCTCAGTTTCTCACTTAAACATTGCCTAGATTGAGACAAACTAGGCAATGTTTGACCAGCCTCAATCTGTACCTACTTTACAAAACTTTACGCTGGTGATAACTTTTGCGCGTATCTCGTCTTTACCCCTATTCCCGCAGGTCGGGTATCCCCGATACAAAAGTTTGTCCTCTGATACAAATATTTAGAGAGTAAGATCTGCGTGAAGTGCATTTAAGATATTCTACTGAGCAAATTCTGTCTTCATAGGGAACAATAGTGACAAGCGAATATCCCCAGACTCAGATAGATTTCGGTTAGCCAAAATAGCAAGTTGCTTGAGATAAAAATTAAATGTTTTAAATTGTATAATTGTACCACGCCAAAAGTCATATGAACAAACCAAGATACATACGAATTATAATCACCTGTTTTACCACTATTCCCACTCAATCTGAAAGTGAATTTATCGGTGGATCTATTATTTTATCGAGTGGGATTTTCACCCCTTTTAATGCACGATGAAGCAAACACCGGAAGACGAAAAATCGGGTTATGTATGTCTAGCATTTTTTGTATTGGCTTATTTGTTGAGTTTGTTGTTAGTTTATTTGCCTGTTGGTTTCTTTGTGGTAGTAGGACTGATCTGCTATGCCATACATTTACTTAATAAAGCTAGTAAACATGAACAGATAGATAAAAAAATACGTGCCATCAAGAATTCTAACGTTGTTTTTATAGAGAGCAGTAAGCTTTACACCATTCCACTTCAAGCCTCAGCTACGGAAATAATTGTTTTACACCCTACTTTGTCAGGTGGATACGAACCAACTTTGTCAGGTGGATACAAACCAATGATAAACTTCAAAGAAATAAAAACTTCATTGGCTGATATATCATTAGTTAGTAAATTTTCAAGAGATTCATCATTCTATACAATTAATCAAATATCATCAGTTGCAAAAGATTTATATTTAAATGTGGAGCCACAGAGAAAAGATTTAAAATCTAAATTATCTGAACTCAAGAGATTAGAAAAATTAGCATTGTTTTCTGAACTGTATAAACAACAAGCTGATTTATATTCTAGAGCTAGTCATCTAGTGAAAGAATTATTAGATAGTAGTGAAAAGTTAAGCAAAGAATGTCATAGCTTTGTGACCGATCTTCTAATTGGACAAGAGTTAGCACAATACAACGCTGATAATTTTCCAGATATTTTGATAATTCGGATGAGGTTAGATAGCCGATGTAAACAAGTTTCTGATCAGTATAAGCTTCTCAAATCTGAGATGGATGAGTATATGGAACTGAAAGATGAGCTATCAAAAAGTAAGGTTATCCCTCCAACTAAAAATAATCGGTAGCATCGAATGTTGATGACTATCGATCAATATTTAAATTGGATTAATCGATCATTTGTAAATTGTCATCCCGATCTCTATTGGTTCAACTCGCCTCGATGAAACTACGTAATTGCTATCGCAGACGGCAAACCGTTCGAGATTATAGAGCTTTCAAAATAAGATTCGATGACGTGAAATAATTTAGCTAGTTGATGGTCGATCTATTTTATTCGATCGATCGTTCTTTATATCCCACATTCCGCACTTCGGAAAAGTAGCATCAAAAAAGCCTAATTTTACGTTGCTTCGATTTTCAAAATACAACTAGCAACATGGATGAATCGGCGGATCTTCGCGATCGAAAAATTGAAGTGCGGAATGTGGGATTAAGCCGCCTAAAACTAAGGAAGCCTTAGCCGAAAAGATTTTGACGGTGGCGGATGTGAAGAGGCTGATTAATTCCACTAATACCCACCGCGATGCGTTGATATTATCGCTGATGTATGGGTGTGGGTTGCGGGTGTCGGAGGTGGTGGGGTTGACTTGGAACGATCTGAAACCGCACCAGGAGGGCGGGGGTAAGGCGACGGTGTTTGGGAAGGGGAGTAAGACCCGTGTGGTGATTATTCCGCCTAAGTTGTGGCGACAGGTGTTGGAGTTTAAACAAATCGACCGTGCCAGTCAGTGGCTATTTGTGAGTGGGAAGGGGAAACAGATGGAGCGGAGCGTTATTCACCGGATGATTAAGCGGACGTGTCAGCGGGCGGGGGTGGATGAGCGGGCTAGTAGTCACTGGCTGAGGCATTCTCATGCCACGCACTCTCTAGAGGCTGGTTGTAATCTGCGGTTGTTACAGCAATCGCTCGGTCATGCTTCGGTGACGACTACTGAGAAGTATCTACACATCAGTCCTGATAAGGGAAGCAGTCAGTATATTAATTTTTAGGAAAATGGTTTTAGTATCAATGGTGTGTTCAGGCAATTTTCAGCAAAGATTGTACAAACAATAATATTTTAATTAATGATCGTGATTTAATTAATATATTTTCTTACTATCTTTAATTAAATTTTTTAATTATCTTATCTAATTTATCTACAAGATCTGAAAGCAAAAATCCACTTATCTTTCTTTGCTGCTTTCTATTGTTAGATTCTATAATTATTAATTCTCTGATAGATTTAAGCCACTTCAGCTCTGGCTTGAGTTTTTCTCTATTTAAATCATTGTATCTACTTTCTAATATGTAAAAAATACTTTCCTGCTCACTATTTATCATACTTAGTAGTTGAGAAATAAAATTATGAGGCTTTACGTAAATCAGTAAAGGAACATCACAATATTTTTCTAAAAGTATTCCTTTTTCATTCCAATAAGCTTCACCTGTAATCATTGCCTTAAATTTTTCATGATTTTGTTGCATTGCGTCTAGCAGTTCATTGGCAACATTCGACCAATTTTCTTCTTTTAGATCTTGCCTAACTTTATTAATATAATCACATAGTGATTTAAATTCTTGAGATTCGTGACTATAATATGATGAATGTACACTTCTAGTATAATTCATGAATCTATCAGGCTTTGTTTTTAAATAATCGATATATTTGATTGATTCTATTAGTATTTCATTCCTATTTTTATTGTAAAATCCTATTTCTTCAAGCCACAAAAAGAATCCAGTAATACACTTAAGTATTTCTATATCTTCATATGTCTTATTACTATAGTTCGATTCAACTTCTAAAAGAATTTGATTAAAACTTTCATCGGACAAGCTTCGACATTCAAGCAATTTAGACCAGTTAGGGGTAACTGAGAAAGATTCACTATTTAATAGTGATTGATTTAAGTATTCCTTGTTTATAAAACCATTATCAAAAAAATATTGCCACCATTCCAAATCGGGAACACAAGTATAGAATACAGTTTTTTCTCTCCATTTTTTGACAAATCTAAGAAGCACATCTGAATTTTCATCAACTACCTTATTAGAATCAGCTAATAAAGATATAGACACTCGCCTTAATTTAGAAATGTCTGATGTAGATATTTCTCCAGCTCTTGTCTCAATAGAAAAAATAGTAAGGGTTATTAGAATATTTTCTAATAACCCTGGCTTGTTCTCTATAATCTCTGGCAAAGATGTGAAGATTCTCTCAAAGTCTTGGACAATATGACGTAAGGTTCTTAAATTTAAATTTTTAGATTCATCCATTAATTCATTTTTATGACCTTTGGGGGTTTTTGAAGTTTTTGTTATTTTGAGTCCTGTGATTCGATTGATTTGTTCATGTCCTTGAGATTGTTTAGATTCTTGGAATAGTTCAAATATTAACTTTCTATTTTTCTCTAGGAACAAAGCTTGCTTCGCTCCTTCATCTTCTAGGATACCTACAAAGTTATTATAGACAGCATCAAAGTCAGAAGAGATAACAAATGTCTTCCCTACTAGCTTCTCCTTAACTAAATCATATTTCTTCTTTCTGTCTTTATCTATTCGTCCTTCATTGGCAATCAAGATAATTTTTGAATTCTCTTGCTCTAAGAAAGAATTAATAAATCCAAACAAGTCATTGCAATCTATATCGCAACGTTCTAAATCATCAAATATTAAGATCGAGCTAGCTAAATTATTTTGAAGAAAATAACTCACAGGGAGTAGATTGGAAAGTTTTACTCTTCTAACTCCTTTGGCTATTTCAGATATAGCTTGATATACATATTTGAACGGTTCTGAATTAAATCCAGTATCTATTTTCTGTGCAATACTAATAACCATCCTTTCTTCTACTTCGGGAATACTCCTAGCACCATAAAGGCTAATATAAAACATTTTCGGTTTTTCCTGTATGCCATGAGATTTTCCCATGTTTATTAGTTTTTGTCTTTCAAACCAATTAAAAAATCCATAGACTCTTCTAAGGAGAAAGGGATACTCTGCTATAACCGGATCTTCTTTGTTCTGATCGCTGATATATTGTTGAATAAACCATGTTTTTCCACTTCCCCACGATCCTGTTAATAAAACAGCAAAATCAAATGTATTGCTTGGGTTGAGATAATAATCTAAATAAGAAATTACACGATCGTTGATTGACGACATATTTATATTTAATGTTAGATAGAAAGTTTGATATAGCAAAGACTAAAATCCACACTACCGCTTTTGCTCTATTGGAAATAGCTAGTACTATTAAAGTTAGCGGAGTGTAAGATTTTAGCCTCTATTCTTCTTACAACTTTTCCGCTTATTCTCCTCCTCAATCAAAATCTTCCTGATCATCTCCTCCTGGGGCTTCTCAAACGTATTGTAGATCTGAGTTCGTAACTGATCGACACTAGCCGAAGTCCGATTGGTAAAATTACTCCCAATCAACATTCCAGTCAACAAAGGTGAAAAAATCACAGCCAGTAATGCCAAAGGTGGTAGATTAACCGCATTCTTCCAAGGCTTTGCCATCGTCAGATTTCGTTCTTCCTCTAACTGCCTACCCAACTTCTCAAACTTAGCCAGTAGCATAGCATTCTGAGTATGACTTTGACATCCTCCCCAGGGCTGAAGCCACGGGGATTCTTCACCACGCCACAACCTACTAATAGGAAAATGGTCGCTGAATGGGGTTGACGATTCATCGGAGATTGCTACGTTTTAAAATAGTCTGACA
>Ga0209491_10003630_pt1 | contig 25123 bp, 14 predicted proteins | sample BON02_FD_187213 | JGI IMG/M metagenome (GOLD analysis project Ga0209491, IMG submission 187213) | Freshwater microbial communities from Lake Bonney liftoff mats and glacier meltwater in Antarctica - BON-02 (SPAdes) (version 2) | ecosystem: Environmental > Aquatic > Freshwater > Ice > Glacier...
CACCGAACGGCCCGTGAATTAACGGATACAGTTCATGCCGATGCCAAAAATTAAACGAACCACGAATCTGACGAATCGAACGAATCCAAATAAATAATTTAAGCTGTGGATTCCCTATTCCCTATTCCCTATTCCCTTCCTTCTTCCATTCGTCCGATTCGTCAGATTCGTGGTTCCTCAACTCTTTCTCAAAAAATTGGCACCAAAAAATCCTGCGCCATTCATCACATTCCCGCTTTCCGGCGAGCCTTCGGTTCATCACTGTCTAGCCATGCGAACATGGTTTTCAACACTCCTTGCACTCCATTCGCTCCATGCTGAGCTCCCGGAATCCACACCAAAAGACCTCACCGACAACCGACCCGTGAAAACTTACAAGCTCACTCATCCTTCCGGTATCTCGGCAATCGTCAGCGACTTCGGCGCAACCCTGCGGACCCTGTCCTTGCCCGACAGGGATGGAAAGATTCAGAATATCCTCGTCGGCTTCGAAAAAGAGCAACAATGGCTAAATAACCAAGCGTTCTTCGGGTCCACCGTCGGCCGCTACGCAAACCGGATCGCCGGTGGAGAATTCTCCCTCGACGGTGAAACCTACAAACTGGCCACCAATAACGGCCCCAACCACCTCCACGGCGGTATCAACGGATTCGACAAAATTATTTGGGAAACCGAGGCCGTTTCCGAAAACTCCGTCAAATTCACCCACCTATCCCCGGACGGCGACGAAGGTTATCCCGGAAACCTCAGGATCACCGTCGGATACACGCTGCAAGAAAACTCGCTAACTTGGAAAGCAACTGCCACCGCGGATAAAGCCACTCCCATCAATCTCACCAATCACGCCTACTTCAATCTCACCGGCGATCCGAAAAAATCCATCCTCAATCACATCCTTAAAATTAACGCATCGGAATACCTTCCCGTCGATGCCAGCAACATTCCAACCGGCGAGATCAAACCGGTCGCAGGAACCTCCTTCGATTTCCGCTCGCCCGTCGAAATCGGCACAAACCTCCGCATGGCCGAAACCGGTTTTGATCACAACTTCGTACTCGAAAAAAATCCGCTTTCCGCCAACGCCATCTTCCGCGATCCTGCCTCTGGCCGCACGATCGAGCTTTCCACTGACCAGCCGGGACTCCAGTTCTACCTCTCCTCCCCCTTCGGAAACGAATCCTCCGCCCTCTGCCTGGAGCCCCAGAAATTTCCCAATTCGCCGAATCAACCTAACTTCCCTTCCTCAATCCTCCGCCACGGCGAAACTTATTCCCACACCCTCACCCTACGCTTCCCAAAACCGGATTGAACCGCCGGGCGCGCCGTCATTTCTCAACCACCTTGAGCCTGATGAAACGCTCCACTCCCGCCGAGTAAGGGACCGTATCGCGGACGACCAGCAACTCATCGATAGCCATCAAGGTCACGGTCTCCCCGGAACCCGACATCCAATCCGAAAGATTCCCACAGACCTCCTCTATATGATCGACATCGTCGCGATGGAACCGACGCAGAACCGTCAACATGAGATAAGTTTCACTCGGCGGCAACGCCACGGGAAGAGCAGCCATCACATGCTCAGAGGCGACGACCTTGTTCGCTGGATCTGGCCCCAATGGAATCGCTCCCACCGGCTGGCTCGCTTCGATAGGGTCGACATTGCGGTAGATACTCAGCACGAACTCATGGCGGTTCACCTCTCCCGGTGGCCTGAAGCGGCTCTTCATCAGCGAGTTGTAACTCGACCGATACCAACCGCTCGTCTGATACATCGACCCATCGAAAAGCCCGACTTTTGCGTCAGTGGCCATATTTTCCGGAGTCGGGATCTGCGTTCCAACCTCAATCCAATCCTTCCACCGAATATTGGTGGGATTTGTCACGGCCGTATTGTTCGGAGCTTCGATAGTGTAATACATGTAATCAATATCATATTCATCCACCAAACCTGCGACCGAATGACCAATCTCATGTTCGACAATCCCGCGGCTGCTCGAATGAGCTGATAAGACCGAGATCGTTCCACCCGATCCTCCGGATTCCGCCTCGTTAACCATCACCACCGGCATGTCGTATTCCGGCACATGCCTTGCAAACGACGCCATAAAACCATCCCCCGGCAATCACTCAACTTCCAGTCACACGATCTCAAGCAAACTCGCACCATCCACCAAAGATAGCCGCACCTGAAACCCACCGGCCCCTCAGCCGTGAGCCTGACTATAACCGGCTTGCCATCGGCCCCTCCCTAGCCGTTTCTTCAATGTCCGGGCGTCCGGAAACATCTGCTGCCGAATTTAGTCGCCGAGACTCTCGCAAATCTGATGCAGCAGCCGATCGATCAATCTCATTTCACCGCTTCAGGCCGATCCAGAACAGCAGGATGACAAGAAGGATCAGGGTTGGAAAAAGTCTTCTCATAGCAAGCCGTTCAGAAATAAAAGCATGATCCAGATGAGAAGATTAAATGGAAAAAATCCCGTGCAAAGTTTTAAACCTTACGCCCAGAAACACTTACACAAGTGGTTGCCGTATTTTCTAGACTCAGCCCCCTGCGAAGTGAAGCTGAAGCCCAACAGCACTATGAACCCATCCCAGTCTCCGAAAATCGCCATCATCGGCGGTGGAGCCGCAGGCTTTTTCTCAGCCATCACAGCGGCAGAAGCCGACCCTTCCGCGAAGGTAACGATCTACGAAAAAGGAAACGCTTTGCTCACCAAAGTGAAAATATCAGGCGGTGGGCGCTGCAACGTGACCCATTCCTGCTTCGACACTGAGGAGCTCGTAAAAAACTACCCGCGTGGCTCGCGCGAGTTGCGCGGTGCCTTCCACCGCTGGCAACCCACCGATACCGTCGCGTGGTTCGCGGCTCGTGGCGTCACGCTCAAGACCGAATCTGATGGTCGGATGTTTCCCGTTACCGACAGCTCCCAGACCATCATCAACTGCTTCATGAAAGCCGCACGCGATGCCGGTGTCGTTCTGAAAACCGGAACCGCCATCAAGGAACTCTCTCGCTGCGAATCCGGTGGCTTCGATCTTGTTCTCAGCGACGCAACCCAAATCCACGCCGACCGGATCTGCATCACCTCCGGCTCGCTCAAAGCCTCTCCCCTCACCCGCGCGATCGAATCCTTCGGCCACACGGTCGAGCCCCTCGTGCCCTCCCTCTTCGCCTTCAACGTTTCCGACAAACGCCTAGATGGACTCGCCGGCCTCTCGGTTCAAAATGCGAGCGTAAAAACCATCCCAAAAAGTGCGATCCAAACCGGCCCTATCCTCATCACCCACCGCGGCCTCAGCGGACCCGCCATCCTTCGCCTTTCGGCATGGGAGGCACGACGTTTCCACGAAAACGACTACCACCTTGAAATCTCCGTCAACTGGCTCGGAAACACTTCCGAAACCATACTCCGTCAGATCTTCTCAGAGCATCGTAGCTCGTCAGGAAAATCTCTCGTGAAAACCAAAACCCCCGAGGGTATCCCCCGCCGCCTCTGGGAGCGCCTTCTCGAAAGCTCCGGAATCGCCACCGAAACCCAGTGGTCCCAGCTCCCCAAAGACAAGGAAACCACTCTTGTCAACCAACTCACCGATTGCCGTTTCCAAGTCTCCGGCAAAACCACCAACAAAGACGAGTTCGTCACCTGTGGCGGTGTCCGGCTCAAGGAAATCAATTTCAGAACCATGCAAAGCCGGCTCGTCCCAGGCCTCCACTTCGCCGGCGAATGCCTAGACATCGACGGCATCACCGGCGGCTTCAACTTCCAAGCCGCATGGACTGGCGGCCACATCGCCGGCTTGGCGATGGTAGCTCACGACTCCAGTCGCGCATTCTAAGCCACCACGCCCCAAAGGAGGCAGACGGTTATCGAAATATCGAAATTCAGAGGGTCCAGCACCTCTTCCATCTGTGAATTCTGTGCTATCTGTGGTTAAAATTTTCAAGACCCAAGCATTTGGCGATCTTGGCGACTTGGCAGTTCGTACCTCTCCCACCCTCACCAGGAAACACGCGCACCCAGAATCACATTCAGCCCCGCCTCATTCTGACCGGAGCCATGGTTGCGGTAATCCTGATCAGTAATATTTTCAATCCCACAGTTCAGATCAAGGCTCTCATTGACCTGCCATCCCGCGCGCAACGAACTCACCAGATAACCCGGTGTCCCTCCCGTCGGAATCCGCTGGTTGTCCTGCGCCTGATCCGCAGCAGTAATCCTATCCTCTTGATTCGCGCCAAGAACTCGTCCCTCCACCCAGTATTTCCCAGATTCCGCCGTCCACCGTAACGCCAAAGAACCAGTGATCGGAAGCTGCCGCGTAATCGGCCGTTCAGTCGAAGGTCCACCGATGAAATCCGGAGTCTCCAGCCTGCCCTCCTGCCATGCCGCAAAACCGCTCAAAGTCCACTGCGGATGAAAACGCCACACCCCTTCCAATTCGATGCCATACACATAGCCATCTCCACCATTGGTCGTGATGTTCGAAGTGCCGGGAGGCGCATCCCGCACCCCACTGATCACATCACTGATATCCGTGTAGAAAACCGCTGCCTCAAAAGAAAATTCTTCCGAACTGCGGCGGGCACCGATCTCGTAGGTCATAAACTCCTCCGGCTCAACGTCAGTAGAACCAAGCGCCGTAATCCCAGATTTCGACGCGACATTTCCAGATAGATCGTCAAGATTGGGAGCGCGGAAAGCTTGAGAAACCCCACAAAACATACTCCAGCTATCATCGATCCGGTATAGGCCGCGTAACGACCCGACCACGGAATCCCAGCTCTCCGATTCATTCGTCCGCGGCGCACCTGAGCTGTCGGTGAAACGACCTAACTCGGCACGTGCGTAAGTGTAACGCAGGCCGGACGTGATCTCCAAGCGATCACTCGCCTTCCATTGATACTGCGAATAAATCCCGAACAGGTCGTATGTCGAATCATCCGCAATCGGAAGATTCTCCCGCGGATTGGTGCCCGCCGTATTGTTTCTCGAACCCGAAGAATTCACATCGTCATGATAGTAGTCGAAACCGTAAACCAACCTCCCGGGACCCACTTCAGACTCGAGGCTGAGGTCGAAACCAATCGTCCGAAGGTCGATATTTGAGTAACGGATCGAGTCAACTGACGGATTGCGGTTCTGGAATTCCGAATCCGTCACATCCTGATAGGAAAGTGTCGCGCTCCAAGTTTTGATCGCGGCATCCGCGCGCGGATCCGTTCCCGCATAGCGCAGGTAGGTGAGCGAACGCTCTTGGTCATAGGTATTGGCAGTCCACCGCCCAAGAGCCGCCACATGTCCACCGTGTTGCCAGCCCGGATTGTTCAGTGTCCGATGCCAGCGCGAAACACCATCCTGATTCACATACTGATGCGCGAAGGTCAGCGTCGATTCCGGCCCCATCGCCCAATCAAATCGGAAATCCAGATCCTCCTCAGGGTAGCCAGTGCCTCTCATTAGCCCCACAGCGGAATCCTCGATATCGCCGAATTCCTTCGTGGAAAGCCCCAGCCAGACCCCGAATTTTCCACCAACACCAGTCTCCATTTCCAAACGACTGACGTGACTCCCCTGACCGACCGTGCGGTATTCATACGAAGCGGACCCTCCGGAATAGGTTTCACCCTCCGCCCGTGAGCGGAAATCCGATGACTTCGTGAACGCGTTCAAAGTCCCCCCGATCGCATCAGAACCATAAAGCACGGAACCCTGACTGAGAACCAACTCGATCCGATCGATCGAAAGCGGATCCACCGTGTTCCAATACTGCACCGGCCCGCCCCGAAATGTCGAATTGTTGATCCTCACCCCATCGACCATCAACAGATTCTGGCGCCCCGTAAAACCCCGTATGAATGGCGACCCATGCCCGTTGGCGGTCTTCTGGACTAGCACGCCCGGCGTGTATTGCAGCACATCTGGCAGCGTCCGCCTCGTATTTTCACGGATAAAATCCGAATCCAGCAGCTCGATCGAATACGGCGAATCTGATGCATCCAGAATCGACCGGGTGGCTGTCACGATTAAGGGCTCAAGGAAATCCTGCGAAAACACAGGCGCGGCAGCGAATAACAATGCAATAGATATGTGGATCTTCATAAAATCTGAATGGTCGGAACAATCGGACCCACTCGTCTTAGGATCATCCTCACATCCCAACAAGATCCAATGATGGTCAAAATTCATCCATTCAAGAAAATCATGATCACAAATTGATCTTGCCATCGGATACATATTTTATATCTATTGGTGAAAACTCCCAATCGCACTTAAATTGCTCATGGACAAAAACCGCCCATTATTTCTCAAGCCCCGCTCGCTTGCCGTCTGGCTGGCGACAGGTTTCGGCACCTTCGTACTGGTCGGATCGGTCGCAATGATGGGATTTTTCCAACATCTCAGCAGGGTTGAGGAGCTCGTCGCACTGGAATCACTCGGCCGCACCAACGCGCTTTTCCTCGATCAAAGTAATTTACCGCAAAGCCAACACATGGCCGATCAACTCGGGCGCGTGATGGGTGCCGAGGTCAAATTCTCACAACCTTCCTCAAAACCCGCGGACGCCAAAGCCACACGCACCGGAGACTTGATCCGGGTCGGCTTCCCTCTCGAAAATGGCCGCGAAGTCTGGTTTTCCCGAGACGTCACCTACCCCGGCGCCCGGTCCGTATGGAAGCGGCTCGACGCACGCCTCGCTCTCGGCTGCTTCTGGACCTTTTCCCTGCTTTTCTCGCTGTGGCTCGGCCGCAAAGTCACCCGACCCCTAGCTAAACTCGCCGCAGCCCTCCCCGATATCGGCGGGGAAAAACCACTCCAAAACCTGCCCGATTCCGGACCTCGGGAAATTATCAGCCTCGCCACCACCCTGCGCTCCACCCACACCTCCATCATCGAGGAGCGTGACAAACGCCGACACGCGGAACGACTCGCCCTACTCGGCAGGATGGCCACCAGCCTAGCCCACGAAGTCCGCAATCCCGTCTCGGCAATCCGTTTGCACGCGCAGCTGTTAGAGCGGGTTTGCGCTCCCGACGAAAAATCATCCGCTAGCCTGATCGTCGCCGAAGCCAGCCGCATCGAATCCCTCGTCAACCAATGGCTGCGCTACGCGAAACCCGAACCCGTGGTCATGGCTCCAGTCAATCTCCCAACCCTTGCAGAGGAGGCAACCCATAGCCTCGGCCCACAAGCCAAGCACTCCGCTGTCACCATCCAAAAAGAAATCGATCCCGAGTGGAACACCCATCCCGTAAAAGGCGACCGCGAACGCCTCCGCCAGGTCCTTTGCAATCTGCTCCTGAACGCCGTCCAAAGCATGCCCACCGGCGGCACCGTCACCCTCCGTATCCTCCCCGGCTCAATGGAAGTCGAAGACCAAGGCACCGGCTTCAGCACCGGTGCCATCGAACATTTCGGCGAACCATTTCACTCGGAGCGCGAAGGCGGCATGGGACTCGGACTGGCGGTTTCCAAAGAAATCATCGAATCCCACGGAGCCTCCATCATCGCGGAAAACCTGCCCGAAAAAGGCGCAAGAGTCCGCATCACATGGCCACAATCCACCACCTGAAATCATGGCTACCATCCTGATCATCGAAGACGAACACGCTCTAGGCGGTGCCCTCTCCCTCGCGGTTCACCGCCTCGGCCACACCCCCACGCTCGCGGCCAGCGGTGCCGCAGCTTTGGAAAAAATCTCAAAACAAACCTTCGAAGCCATCGTACTCGACATCGGCCTGCCGGATATCAACGGCCTCGAAGTCCTTGGAAAAATCCGTGACTCCGGCTCCAAAGTTCCAGTCGTCGTCATCACTGCCCACGCGACCCTCGACCATGCGATCACCTCTCAGAAACTCGGAATCGCCGACTACCTGATCAAACCCCTCGACCTCCAGCGCTTCGAAGAAGTCATCTCCTCTCTCGTCTCAAAAAGCATCCTGATCACCGAACCCACCGAGCCAACCGCCACCTCCCTGATCGGCGCAGCCCCCGGCATGCACCGGGTCTTTCTCGGAATCGCCCGCGCCTGCAGCGGCGAAATGCCAGTGCTAATCCACGGCCCATCCGGATCAGGAAAAACCCTCGCCGCCCGCGTGATCCACACCAACAGCGCCCGCAGCAGCTATCCACTACGACGCGTCGAATGCGCAACGATCCAACAAATCTCAGTCCTCCAAACCTACCTCGCCGACCCATCCGGCACCCTGGTCCTAGAGGATATCGACGCTCTCCCTCCCGCTCTCCAAGCCGCTCTCGCCGAGACCATCGGCCAATCTGCAAACTCCCTCCCGAGACTCATCGCAACGATGAACCGCGACCCACGAGAACCCGGCCGCACCGACTCCCTACGACCGGACGTATTCTACGCCTTCAGCTCCCTTTCCATCGAAATGCCTCCGCTTAAAGACCGCTCCGGAGACATCGCAGCCCTAAGCCGTTTCTTCCACGGCCTCCACAGCAACCCCTCCCGCCCGTCCTTCGAAATCACACCCTCCGCCCTCTACGCCTTACAGGCATACGCATGGCCCGGAAATATCCGCGAACTCCAACACGTCCTCGAACACGCATGGGCCATCAGCCGCGGCGAACCCATACTCCCCGGACACCTCCCCCCGCACGTCGCCGATGCACTTCGCAGCGCCGGTGGAAAAATCGTCTCGGGAGAACTGGAAACCGCTGTTGCCCGCTGGATCGATTCGCGATTGGAGATCGTCCCCGAGGAGTCCTGGCAATACGACACCTTCCTCGAAGAAATCGAAGCCTCGATGCTGCGTCATCTCCTAGAACGTTTCGAAAACCGTCCCACCCACCTCGCCACAGCCCTCCGCATGAACCGCGCAACCCTACGCCAGAAACTCCGCCGCTGCGGGCTGTCAACCAACCTCAGCTAAAAAAAACTAAAATCACCAAACCTAAAATTAAGATTGTTATTGAGATTCGTTCGCAATAAGCTAATGAATGGCGTATTTGCTGAGACAAACTCTCCTTCACCAAGAGCCGGACTTGTTTTGTTTGCGGCATTTCGGAGGGGTTTCTGGTATTTCGGAAGATTGGGGAACGAGTCTCGGGGAAGCCCGACAAGTCTTCTGCCTGAACCTCGGCGGAGATCTGATGATTTTCTCAAGCAACAACCGGCAGCACCTCGTGGCCGGAACCATGGGTATGTTCCAAGTAGAAGCAGGCTTGAAAGCCACCACGATGCTGACATCGGAACGGGCATTTAATTTCCTTGTCGTGGAGATTTCCTACGAATGGATAGGCACACACTTCGCGGTGGGACTGGACTCATTGTCAGTAGAAAAAGCGGCGGTCTGGAAAGGAAAAGGCCAGCAACGTCCGCTCTCGGCCAGAATCCTGAGCACCAAAGAACGATCTTTTTGTGCGGAAATCGTATCTCCGCCAGTTGATGGAGTGGCCCGGGAATATTGGTATGCTGCGAAGGTTCTAGAGTTTCTCAGTTTACAGATTTTCCGGGAAAATACCTTGCCCTTCTGCACCAGCCAGAAGACAGCCACGCGGGATCGGGTGGCGAAAACCTTGTCACAACTGCACGACCATTTGGATGAGCCGCTGGATCTTCACGCCCTCGCAGAACTAGCCAACGTTTCCCCTGCCACCCTGAGCCGGCTGGTGAGTCTGGAAACTGGAATGACACTTTCACGCCATCTGCGGGCAATGCGCATCGCAAGAGCCACCGAGCTGATCCGCGACGATGGCTACAATGTAACCAGCGCGGCGGTTGAGGTGGGCTACAGTAGCCTGAGCCATTTCACCAAAGCGTTCTTCGAAGAAACCGGCCAGAAACCCTCCGAGTTTCTGTAAACAGCTCAAAGGTGAATATCAGCCATCGGTGATCGACCATTGGGGGTCGTTGGCTTCACGTGCCCCTTTTGCCCAGATCCGCATGTCCTGAACTTGGGTTTCGTTAAGCAACCGGGCAGAGCCGTCGAGGAACGCACCGACCGCCTTGCCATTGTGGCGGTGATCGACATTTCCCCACTTGATCGAAGCCTGTTTTTCATCGAATGAACTCGCCCAGCGCCGCCCCTTCAAATAAGGCGAGCGGACGTAGAAATTTCCAGCAATGGGATCTCCATATCCACTGTAGGAACGTGCGGAAATGAAGACGACTTGCTCTGCCATGGAGTCCGCATCGCTGAGCCTCTCGATACAGAACTTACCATACTGCTCGGCATCTCGCTCTGGATCCGGCTCGGCCTCCCGGAAATTTCCACCCACGAATGTGGCGTTGATTCCAAAGCTGGGATGAACCGTCGCTTTGTAGAAATTGTCCGCCCAATCCTCCGCTTTGTTCACACAGACGGTGCCCGAAAAATTGTGGCTCAGGCTCTCCGAGAGGCGGGCCGGGTAGCGCTTGGAGACAAAACCGGGCCATGCATTGCCCTGCCCGTCGACGGCGGTGGAATCCGGGTCGAGGCCAGCCATGAGCCTGCCGTTATGATCCGCTGCATTTCCCACATAGATTGCGACGAGCTGACGGGCAGCATTGACTTCAATGACCGCCTTCGCGGATGAAATAGCCTTGCGCGCTCCTACTGTGGCGATGGCTGCCAATGATGAAATAATTGTCACCACAATGAGAACTTCGATCAGTGTGAAGCCTTTGCGTGGATACGACCGGGGTGATTTTTTTTTGCTGGGAATCGACTCGGAGAAGTCTTTCGCGGGCATTTTTTTACATTCTTTCTCCTGCCTCTCAGGAGTTCTCTCTTTGCGGATACTGTGCATCCGCATGGTATTGAAATTAATGTTCACTTTATTTAGAAATTCAGGGGCTTACGGGGAGTTTCTCCTACGGCGGAGAACGAGAAGAGATGCTGAAATCGAGAACAGTATCGTCGAATTTAACTCGGGAACCACCGTCACAAACGCCCTGTCGGTAGACGCCGTATCAAGCACCACCTGATCCAGACTCATTGATGATCCCGCCGCTGCAAACGTGATTTGATAAGAAACCGCATTCAGCCCCGTGAGATCCCATTGGTAGGCCACAAGGTCGTCAGTCGATGTCGCCGGCCCACCGGGAGTCATGATGTTCGTGGTTGTGGCCTGATGCTGGAAGCCGCTGCTGGCCAGTTGCGCGGAGGCGGAGTTGTTGTCAAGATAGGTCAGCGACATCGACGAATAATCAATAGCGGTGCCAAGCGTAGAAAATTGAAGCACGACGTTTCCCACGAACGCTCCAGACAGAGCATCGACATAAGTAGGACTATCGGAAATCGCGAAACTGAGCGTAAGAAATGGCGAGTATATGTTTCCACCACTGGTGAGAAATGCACCGGGGGTATTCTGGGTAATCGTCGCTCCGCTGGCTCTTGCTATGTCCCCCGTATTAAAACCCGGGACGTTTGCTTCCGTGAAGACGTCCCATTCGTTAACTTCCGCATTCGGAAGTGCGCGGATCGCGGAGGTATCGACATATGTCAGAGCCGCGTGAGATACCATAGGGAGTAGGGCGAGAATGATGATTTGTTTTTTCATAATTTGTTATTTTGGAGATTGATTAATGACTATTTGAGAATGAATGGGGCGATGGAGTCCGAGACTTGCTCAAGGCTGACTTCGTTGCCCCCGGTCGCATTGCGCCTGAGATTCTTGAGCACCCGCCCAAAGGTTTTGCCTTGGTTTTCCGGGCGCAGGTTCACACCACTTCCGCTATCCGCGACGCGCCTCCAAGCAAGCGCTACCGGTTTCCAGAACACCTGATTCTCCTGCCACCAGTCTTCTGCTGCGGGGAGCGATTCGGGTTCGGTTTTTGAATAGATATTGAGCCCGAACTCGATACAGAGATCGCTAGCCTCCCCGTCGTTTTCGACGCGTTTTCGATTCAGTTGGAAATGAGACCAACCGGATGCAGTAACGATGTGCCGGTTTTCCGCTAGTAGAACCTGATAGTCGCTCCGTTTCGTATACTCTCTGCGCGGCAGTGGACGACGGGTTGTTTGCGAGACCCATTCACTGGAATCTGCGGAATGAACCCATATGCCGTAGCTCTCATAGCGCGGGCTATCGTCGGTCTGGGTGACCAACTGGCTCCAAGCTCCTTGCGTGATTTCAGACGCGATTTTTTTACTATGCCAGATTTCCTCTCGATCATATTCGAGAAGAACAGTATCCTCGAAAGTCCAGATCTGGCTCCAGTGTTTGATGATCGTTGTGTCTTCTCCGGTGCCTACGACCAACAGGTGCTGCAGGACAATTTGCTTTTCTGTGTCCTCGACGACTTTGACGAGCTCTTTGGCGTTTTCATTGTAATCCTTGCGGAGTTCATATCCGGGAGAGATCGGGTAGACTTCTTTAAATGAGAAGTGGACTTCATAGGCTCCCGACATGGCTAGGATCACCTCGCGATCCTGTTGAAATTTACTTGTGGGGCTGGCCACCGCCGAGGTGATGGCTCCGAGGATGGCAATGCCTGTTGTTCGGATGTGTTTCGTAATCACGGAAGAAAACTAATCACCTCAAAGCAGACTCCGCTAACGGCGGCTTGTCATACATTGTCGCCTGCTTGTCGGATCAATGGTTTAACCACCATGGCATTCGTGTCAGCCTGAGGTGTAACTCTTTTATTTCTAGTGAGATAAATCTCGGATTCCGTGAAAAATGACTTGACCTGCCGGATGGTCGGTCAAAATCAAAATCTTCAAAGGCACATGTCCCACACGTTCGTTTCTCTCTTTGCCTGATCTGGATACCATCGCCCACAAAACCGATCTGGTGATCCGCAAAACCGCCAAGTTCACCCCTGCCGGTTTCCTCCAATCTCTTCTCGGCTGCGTGGTGACGGGGCTGGCTTCCTTCAACCAACTCGCCGGTTCCCTCAAGGATTTTACGGGTTCAGCCATGTCTCGCCAGTCCCTCCACGATCGCTTTAGCACCCGCTCCACCGCCTTCCTTAAGACAGTGCTCCACGATCTGATGGGGCAGCGTTTTCAGGAGAGCGCCGACGCCCTCGGAACCAGCCCCATCAGGCGTATCCTCATTGAGGACGCGTCGGGGCAGGTCATGCCGAAAAGCAACTCGGGCACCTTTCCCGCCCATGGCAACCATCACGGTCCTACCGCCGGGGTGAAAATCGATTTCGCCTTCGACCTGCTTGCCGGAAACGCCCTCTCCCACTCGTTGCACCAGGCTACTGCGCAAGACAAGACTATATGTAAGGACTTCCTTAAACGCAACAAACATGATATCATCGAACCTGAAGTCGTAGTAGGTGCGGATGGGGAAAAATGCCGCCTTGTTGCGGTGCGTGCGGCTTCCGATGTGGCCAAGGCTCGCCGTGCGCAACGTCGCAAGGGCGCGAAGAAAAGCGGCAAAACCGCCTGTCCCAAGGGCTTGATCAGGGACGGCTGGCACCTCATGTTGACCAATTTAACTGCGGCGCAGGCGGGGGTCAGCCAGCCCGCGGCGGTTTATCGGGCGCGCTGGGCGGTGGAAATCCAGTTCCGCGCATGGAAGCAGGCGTTGAACATTGGCAAGGCACTCAACCGCAGGAGTAACGAACACCACATGCAGGCGCTGGTGTTGACGGCGATGATAGCCCACCAGCTCGGGATAAAAGGGAAGAGAGTAGGAAACCTGATAGGATGGAACGTCGAACATCCATCATCGAACGCCCAATGGTGAATAAGGATGCTGGCTCGGCAGGTCCGGTTGTATTCGATGTTCAATGTTGGGCGTTCGATGTTCGACGTTCAAGAATACCGAGCCCGAGTCTATTGCTTACTCACGTACATTATGATCTCGGAATTTTCTTCTCTTCAAAATCACAAATTCTTGTGCGTGGCAGTATATGATAGACTCCACTCAACCTATTTCTTCAACGTATCCCTACGTAACCTTAAACCTCACGAAATGGCCCCTTCAACGCGTTCGAAGAAGAAGAAGAGCTGGCCTTTGCGGGTGACGGGTGCTTGGTCGTCCGACTCGGCATGGAACCGCACGCCGGGGGTGTCGAGCGGCCAGGTTCCGGAGGGGTATTGCGAGATGGTTTTCGACTCACCCTGCGGGTGAGTGCGGATCAAGGCAGGAAGTTCTTCCATGTCTTTGCATATTCAGTGTTCGCGTGGCTCTGGCTAGATTTCTATTTTCTTTTTTAGGTTTTCACTGCCTCGGGGTAGCCGCAGCGGTTGCAGATGCGATTTCGGAATCGCATTTCCTTTCGTGGCTGCTTTACGGTGGTGGGCACGGGGTGATTTTTTGGGGATTGGTCGAATGTGCGGCTATGGATAACTAACTGCCCCTTCTACTTCTAGCGGTTCATTTCCGGCATTGGCTCTTCAAAGCCGTAACCCGAATCGGTGGCGAAGATTAGGTTTTCCTCCTTTGAATGGAGCAAAAAAAAGCTGCTGCTGGCATTTTTTTGGATTTGGAAGCCATCGGTATCTTTTGGGAACCAGGTGGGAGCTTTGTAGAGATGACTGATTCTCACGTTGGACGAAAGCGTGGCGAGAGAGAACGGATTGCTCTCCAGCCATTCCAGCAAAGCCGGGCTGGGAGTGACAGCGAGAAACCAGCTCCAGCGCTTTACGCCAGCGGCGGGATCGGACCACTCGCGGCGCTCCGCGTGGAGGATCTTGTCATCGTTGGCGGGCCTGCGCCAAAAGGCTTTTTTAAAAACCAGTGCCGGATCCTCGGTGAGTGCTAGGCCAGCCTCACCCATCACTGCGGAGGGGGATAGCGGGGGGACCGGAACCGGGGCTGGAGTGAATGAGACCGCGCGGAAAATCAGAAGCGTGGCCGCGAGCACTAGGCTCCCACCGCCGAGCAGGAGCCACACCCTACGTTTTTCTGCCGCATCATCCTTCTCCCCCATTGCTTGTTTTTTCAATTCCCGGAATGCGAGTAGGTGCGGAGGAAGAGCTTGATATCCTGCACGCTTTGGACAAAGCGATCGATGCCGACCTGCTCGTTATTGAGCAAGGAGTAGGCGGGGATGACGATTTTCCACTGACTATTCCAGACACTACGGCCAATGAGACGACTATTGGTGAACTCCGCAGGCATGGAGCTGTAGAAATACGCGGCATCGTCCACGGCACGGAAGGCGGGATGTTTCCGCGTGATCCAAAGCTGCTCATTGAGACTACCCTGCGAAGTGAAAAGCTGGAGCGATGAGAAGGCAGTGGCACCCAGATTTTTCGGAAGCGGGATTGCCTGATCTTTCACCAGCCAGCTCCGCAAAGTATTGGTATCACCAAGTGGCGGGGCCAGCATGGTGTCCATGCCGACAGGGATGAGGTAGGCATATGGCGTAGCACTCAACGCATTCGCATCCGAGCTGGCCGGGCCACCCGCTCCCGGCGTTCCGAGAGCATAGGGATCCATGCCTTTGTAACCAGAGAAGACCAAGCCAGAGGCGTGGATCTTGGTCGCAAAGTTCGATTGCGTGTAGGCGTGGTCTCCCGCTGCAAGTGGCCAGCCGAAGAAATTCTGACCCGGCTGGATGGTGGTAGAGAAAGGAATCACGATACCGGGAACAAGCGATCCATCTGCCTTACGGATGTTATTGCAGTGCAGGGCGACGTCTGGATCGTTCAGCACATTGCTCATAATGTGCTGCTGGAGGACTTGCTTCCAGAGAAGATTATCATCTGCGGTGGGCTGGTCCGTGCGGATGCGGAAAAGCTCCTGACGCAGGGAAAATAGCGTGCCTTTGCGATCCGGATTATTGATTCCCAAGCGTCCCTTGACCACAGACCAATCATCACGAAGACCACCGAGAACGGATGCAATTCCGGGATCTCCGGGGCCGCTTTCAATCGGTGTTTTCCCATCCCAGTTCCCGATCGAGTAGGTCTGGATGATCTGGCCGATGTAGTCCCGGCCCTGAGATGAGTCGAGCAGGCCGGTCTCGTAATCATACGCCTTGGCGGTGAGGTAGGTGAAAGTCTGCGCGAGATCGAACAGTCCTTTGTATTGTGCGAGTTCAGCATTGCGGAAATCCCGGTAAACGGTGTCCCGTGTGCGGTAGCCTTGGATAACGGAAGCGGCCCGCTGGCGGAAGGTTTCCCGCTCAGAGAGGATGTGATCCGCATCCGCATAGAGCCGGGCAATCCGCTCCAGAGAGCGCTGCAGTTCCGTCAGGTTCCGCGACATTTCATAGGCATTGGCGAGGACGAGATCATACTGCCGCTCAAACTCGATGATGTGCTGCTTCTCCGAGGCTCCGAAATCGAAGCTTTCCAGCATCCCGTCAGCCTCCTCCCGAAGATCCCCCGCTTGAGATTCCAGCATCCCGATCTGTGCCTCCAGCTGCATCCCCACCAGCTTCTGCCCGTAGGAAGAAATCGCACCGGCATTGAGCGAAATGGAACGGGCGACCGATGTGGGATCGTTAGCGAAGCCGACCGCGACCGGCCCGATCTCGGCGAGCGCCTTGGCGACATCATCAATGTATTCACTGGCGATTTCATACGCCTTTGAGGCGCCAGAAAGGATCGATGCCGTCCTCTCCATTGCGGAAGCGTTTTTGCGATTCTCATCGGCGGCGTCTTGAGCGTTGTTGTAGCCGGTGCGGATTTCATCGAAGAGCTGGTACTCGCGCTCGAAGCGGCGCATCTGCACGGAGAACGTATTGTTCGATCCGCGGAGGCTGACCTGGGCTTGGTAACAATCCAACAAGGCCGCCTGCAAATCGCCGGTTTGGCTTCGTTTTCCGAGACCGCTGGCCACGGTATCTGAAAATTGCGCGACGCTGAGCGGATTGATCACGTAGGATCTGGTGACGAACTGCGCGGGGTCGTTGATACGATTGTAAACATTATCCATCGACCATTCTTTGAATGGATCATGGTTGAGAGGCTCCTTGAAGTTGACCGTGACCGTGGTATCGGTGGCGACCAGTGGCGATGGCCTGTCGATGAAATGCGGGTGGTAGAGATCCGGCCCGGTGTAGCCTTGCTCGTAGAGTTTCCCGGGGCCGATATCTCCGGCGTAGGGAGTGCCGAAGAGGTTGATCAATTGATACTGGTAGGCAGTTTCCTGGCGGGCGATCGCATCATTGTAATCGTCCAGGGTGGTATTCTGTTGGCGCAGAAGTTGATTCATCTTGCCCGCCTGATTGAAGGCGTTCTTGGCATTGACAGCGGCTTGAGTGGCGCGGTCATAGATCTGCTCAAAGTGAGATTTCCCGGCAGCGAGCTCGCTCGGGGAGATATCGAAGGCCATCGCATCCGCAGTCAGGCCGAGAGGATTGAGGTGGGCTTGCTCATAAGAAGAAAGTGAGAAAACCTGATTGGCACTGGTGATGAGTTCTTTAATTTCCGGCACCGTGGTGCGGTCGATTTTCTGGATGCCCTCGTTGACGGAATCGATATCCGGCAGCATCGCATTCGCGCTGACCCAGTTGTAGTAGGCACCTTGATAGACGCGGGAGGCCCACTCGTCGGTCCCCCAGTGGCGGGTTTGACCGGTGTTTTTGTTAAACTTCCCATCGCGCTTCTCGGACCAGCCGTTCTCTTCCCCGTCCTTGTGGTTTTTCCTCGCCGTGAAATCGAGAACATCGACCCCGGTGCGAGCCAGTGCGGCGGCGGCGGCGGCGAATTTCCGCTCGTCTTGGTAATCCACCTGCACGGTCTGCCCGAGAACATCCACCCCTTCGGTCATCGGAACCCAGGTGAAAACCGGCGAGGTCAACAGTTTGTAATAGCCTTTCATCGCCGTCAGGTAATGTCCGTATGCATCGCCATGCCCCTGCGGGAACATGTAGAAGGCATCGCTGGCATCGAGCGTGCCGTTCACATAGGGGCCGCTGGATTTTTCCTTGATATCATAGTTCACCGCGTAGATCGGCTCACCGGAGTTGATGCCATTGGTGTAGTTCCAGTAGAGGCGGTTGTAAGCAGGCGAGGTGGTGACTCCCGGGCTGAGGAAATCATCGCGTCCGCGTAGCAGTGTGAGTGTCTCATCCATCATGGTGGCGAGCTGGCCCTCAAAGGAGAAGCGCCCGGAGTTCACCTGATCTACACCGAGCTGGCCATCGATCATGATGGTCGGGTTTTGCGCATCGTCCCACGCCTCGTTGCCGAGTGTCATGTAGAGATCGTTCAGATAACCCGCGACCAGAAGCAGGGTGCTATTGACGGAATCCGTAGTGACTCCCGCATCGAGGCTCTGGTTTTTGACGCGATTGAGAACCGTTTCATAAATCTCGATCAGGCCAAAGTCTTCGATATTTTTGAGGCTCAGGGCGACATCGCCTTCCCAGCGCTTACCGGCTTGGGTGAGGATGCTGACATCCGTGCTGATAGGATTATTGTAGAGATCTGTCTGCTTTTGATTGAAAGGATTGATGCCATCGAGCACCCGCTTGACCCAGCTTTCGACAAGTTTCGGCTCCATCCACCCACTCCACGAGCTACCGGTGACGAGCTCAGCGGAGTCCTTGGCCTTGTAACGGAGGGTGAAATACGCATCTGAGAAAACCAGCAATGGATCGCCAAGGGCGGAGCCCGCGGAGCCCCCGATCACGATGGTATTAGAGTGTGTTCCGTTCGCCTGCTGCCATGGAGAGCCGACTTCTGCCACCTTGTCTTCAAGTGCGGGAACATGGATGCGGACATCGATGTTGCTGAAAGGGCCGTTGGCACCGCGCGAGGAATACAAGCCGACTTCGATGCTGTTCTGCCCAACGCGGAAGAAGGATGGATTGACCGAGAACTGGAAAGTTAGTCCGTCAGTTGCCAAGCCTGCGCGCGGTGCCTGCGGGGTAAGGCCTCCCGGAACAGTCGCACCGAAAGGAAGCTGGTAGGCGAGGGCGGGGACTCCATTCACATACAGAACAAACCCATCGGTAGGATCGAGATTGGCGCTGAAAATGACTTCATCAGGCACGAAATCCGCGAGTGCGAGTCCCGAAACGCTTTTCAGGATCTGACCGGCATTTGCCGAGCCGTCTGGGTAGGATGCGTTGTTGATCTGGATTGAGCGCGCGAGCTCATACTGAGTCGCCGGGTAAGTGAGCGGGATTTGCACGCTGGGATTCTCCGCCGGGTTGGTGAGGATGAACCATGTTTTCGTGGAGCTGGTGCCGATGACTCGCTCCGTGGAATATTCGTAGGTCGGCGGAGCCATGCCATTGACTGGGTAGGAGTAGCGCCACTCGAAATCGTAAAGATCTGGGCGGGCGGCGAAGTCACCGCTGTGCCGCAGCGAGGTCTGCTCATCGAGCGGATTTGAGGCAGAAATTTTCTTCAAATCGCCTTTGTAAAGCTGCGGTACAACCTTGACGACCTGCATCGCCACGGGCTCGCCCTGTGGAGTGAAGGCCTCACCATCGCCGAAGAGTAGGGTCACGAAGCCACTGCCTTTGCCAGGCGCGGTCAGCGCGTAGCTATCCACTGCGGTATCCGAAAATGAAATATCCGGCAGGCTCGCGGTGCCGATCACCCGTGTCTTACTGGAATCTACGATGTAGGTGCCGCGTTTCGCAGGATCTTCTTTAAAGGTCTCGACCGCGGTGGCGAGCGCGTCGATAACGGCATCCCAGCGCGCCTTATCGGGATCGGATAGATCGGCAAGCCCTTTGAGGGATGAGATGTCCGCTGGGCTGAGTGCGTTGAGATTGAGATAATCTTCGCCAGCGATTTCATCCACAAACTCGCCGATTAGCTCGAGGCCACCGATATCGCCGAGATTGGGATTGAGGTAAAACCTCTGCTGCAAATGCGGCTGGGCGAGCTGGAAGTAGGTCTTACCATTTTGCATCGTGGTCTTGAGCGAGACCGGAAGTTTCGTCAGACCTACGGCGGAGTTGTTGAGCAGGACGGTCTTGGCGCGCGTCGCATCGTGGAGAGTCACGCTGGAAGTCACGGTGCCGGTATTGGCGATGGATTGCTGATACAGGACGCGGGCGCTGGTCTGGCCGCGGACCGCTGGGAGGCCGCGCTTCGGCATCGCGAGAGTCTCACCGATGTTCAGTTCAGGCGGGCTGTCCGGCCATTTCGGGAAATAAAGAACGGTAAGCGGCGTGCCGGAGACGGGATCGCCTATGAAGTTTCCATTCGAATCTTTTGGGCGTAGATACGGCAGGGTGGTGCCGACTGCGGGCTGCGTCTGGAGACTAGGAAAATGGAAATCAGCGCGCATCGTGTAATAAAACTGCATCCCGAGCGAGGGATTGCCACCCGCGTGGGGGCCGCGATAAACCCAATCATATCCCTTGCGGTCCTTGTAAGTGAAAGGCGTGTAGGAGGCTGGCGCATCCACAGCCACGGCGGGATCTTGATCGACTCCGCCGGGTTTGACCTCGAGATTTTTGCTCTTTCCATTCGGCGCGATGGGCAGTGGCAGAAGCGGTAAAGGCATGGGCGAGCCCAGAATGGTGGCCGCCGTGACCGGATAGGAAAACCGGTAGGCCGGGCTTTCGCGCACCACTTCAAAGACCGAGATGGTCGGGCGATCATCGGTGGGATCGGTGGACTGGATGAGCACCCGCGGGAGCGAGGTGAAGGTGTCTCCGCTGGTGATATTCAAGTCATCCCGCAGCGCGTAGCCGCGGCCACCCAGCATGAGGGCGTGCTCTTCGTTCGGGTTATAACCCGGCTTTTTCGGATCCGGCTGGTAGTAGATACTGCCGGAAGCGAATTCTGATGGCAGGCTGCCGGTGCCGAGATTTGAGGCCAGCACGATCTGTGGCAGAGGCACGTCGATCGCGAAATCATCAATCGCGAAGGCCTCGTCGCTTGATGCGGAATCGAGAGATGAGCCGAAACCGACTTTTACGGAGCTGAGAGAGTGGCCGTTGTTCGGAACGATCTTGATGGCCACCTTAAATTCCTGATCGATCCAGTTTGGGTTGCTCCCTATATAATTTCGGTAGCCATTTTCGACAGGGATGATCCACCACGAATAAGTGGCATCTCCGTAAACTGCAGTGCCCTCAGCGTTCTGCGTGACTTGAGACATGTCGAAGGAGCGGTTGATGACGGTATTCCCATTGATGAACACTTTGAAAAACTCGTTATCCCAGGAGTCGAGGCGATGGAAGGTGAAGGAAACCACGGTGCCCTTGCCCTCGTTGTTGGCGATGGAGAAGGTCTTCTCCGTTGCAGCATCAGGGGCTTTCCCGTAGGGGCCGAGAAACTGGCCTTTCGGGCCGGCGGAAGTTGTATTGTCAGTCCAGCCAGAAGCGCCTGAATCGAAGTTTTCGAAGACGATTTGGTTCGATTTTCGATAGTCCACGGTATAGCGCGCGATCTTGGCAGGAGTGTAGAAATCGGAAAATTCTGCGGACTTCGCGGGCACCTTCTTAAACCACCAAACGGTCAGTTGGTTTTCCGCACCTTGCAGGGCATTGACCGGGATAATGGCTCCAGTGAGTCCTTCCTCCACGCTGGTCGCGAAGGGATCGATGTAGGCGTTTGGCGAGAAAGAAGTCCCGGCCGCGATGTAACCGGCGGCGACGTAATCGGGCGAAGGAGGCTGGATCCGCTCGCCGACATAGACGGTAGCGTTGGCAGGGCTAGTGCCCTCACCATCTTGGAAATCAGTGCGGCCATCCGCCTGGGTCATGAGTGGCACATACCAGACACCGCCGTTATCGCCGGTGAATTTGAGAAGTGTGCGGTTGAGCTGATCTCCGCCACTACCAAGGTTCACGATAAAGCGCTGGCTCACGCTATCGATGATGCCTTCACCATTGGGTGAATCCTGATGAATGATGGTGGGGACTTTTCCGCCTTCGAATTTCAAACCAGTGCCAGTGGCGATGGAGCTGCCTCCGGCATCCACTGTGTAATGCGCAAAACGAGTCACATCCGGGGACCAGATTTGCAGATATTTGTTCAGATACTTTGGCCAGTTCAGCGCCAAGCCCGGGGACTTCGCAGGATCTAGAGAAACGGCGGCATCCCGAGTCTCCATCCAGTAGAACGTGACGCGATCCTCGATATCATTTTCCCGCTCCGCGAAATAGGCCAAAGAACCATCCGGGCGTGGATTCGAGCCATAATAAGATGCTTCTGAGGAGTTGCTGGTGGTGACTGGCGCTGCGACCAAATTCTCATCTGGTTGCGGGCGAATCTCCATCCCCAGTTCGACGGTGAGTGTATTGGGTTGCAGGGACTGCTGGACATTGATGATGTCCGCGCCGAGGAATTCATGACTGCCATCCTCACGCAGGGCACCGAGATACTCGACAAAAACCCGACCTTCGAGGTTGTAGGCATGGAGCTCGCCGAGGCCGTTGTTTTTCTCATACCAGAGAGTCCGCAGGATCGTCGTGGCCTCCGCGTTGGGATCTGCTGCGGAGCTGCCGACGACGACATATTCCGTCGGAACGGTTGCGGGGAAGACATTGCTGAAAACTGGGTTCACCGTTACGATATTGCCAGAAGGTATAACGACACGCGGGCCATTGAAGCTTTTTTCCGTCCAGAACATGGTCCGGATAGCAGTCGAGGTCGCGGAGGAGACGGTGAAACGTTCTTTGTAGAAAACGTAGTTGTTGCTGCCATCCGGCACGGTGGAGCGCCAAGTAACCTCCACGGTTCCCGGCGTGTGGGCGTAAACCCGCCTAGCATGCGGACTGTAATAATAAGTGGCGAGGACACCCTCTGCCAATCCGGGCACGGTGGCCGAGATGCCAGTCTTGTAATCCACCGGCTGCGCGCCGCTGGGATTGGTCAGGATTTCACCGGGGCCCACGGGTTCCATGCGCCAGTAAGTCGATGGATTTGCGATAGTGGTTTGCACACCCGCTAAATTGATGATGGAAGTCGGCGGCTTGATCTCATCGCCAAAGAAATAGCGCGGCACCCCGGATGCGAAGGTGGTGCCTACGCTGGCATGCTTGAGGATCACTCCCGCTCCGGAGACGATGCTGGACGGGTAGCCCGTGGGCGTGGAAACCGGCCCTGCACTCGCCGAGGTCTCGACGACGTTGGAATACTGCGGAGTGATTGTCGGGTCACCGCTAGGTGTCACGGCCGGCCCCACCGGCGCGATCCGCGCGGTGTTGTTTTGCGGGACGCGGTCGCTGAGCCGGTTGTAGGCTCCGCTTTTCACTTCATACTGCGCCTGAAGCGGGGAAATCATTCCTAGCCCCAGCACTAACAGCACATGCGTCGTCCATGTCGGGCGCTTGGCTCCCTGATCGCGTGAAATCCTTTTCATAAGAATGTCGGTTAGAAATTTGTTGAGGGGGGTGCCTCAGTTGCCGGCTTGAATCAGTTTTTCGAGCGCAGTGAGGCGAGCTTCCAATTCGGCGATCCGGGATTCCTTCTCCTCGACTTTTTTCGCGAGTTCCTGGGTTGCGGAGACGTTCAGCATCGCGATCGCGTCGTAGTCGACGGTTCGGAAATCCGGAACCTGACGACCATAAACGAACAATTTTCCTTCTGCTGGTTTGTAGCTGGTTCGAAAAGCACCGTCGCGCACTTCAAGCACCTCCTCGGTGGACTCCTCATTTTCGCCGATCAAACGGACGTGCTCGCCGGGTTTGAGGTCGGTAGCGAGTTGCACCCAGCCGTTTTCCTCGGTCGAATTCTGATAGATGTCCGGCACGGTATTGACACCTATTCTCACGGCCTGCGGGAAGACCGTTTCCACCTGCTGGGCGATCACTTTCTTATGGAGGCCGTTCCCATTGGCAACAGTGTCGATATATTTATAGTCCGTAATTTCAATGCCGAGCAAGGTTCCAAGGTCCGCGTGCGAGTCCGAGTGGTGGAGGGCGGTTTTGACTCGCTTGTCAGATATAGTTTCGAACATGCTCGATAAAATATGCCCATCCGCAACGATGGAAACATTCTCGTTCACGCGATCATTGTTTGAACCGGTTGCACCGTTGGTGTTAAGGTGTCCTGATGAAAAGTAACTATGGGGAACCGTTCCCACATTAAGCCGTCCGGCATTGCCGACGGTGCCGATTTGTACCTTGCCGTCGGTCGTGAGCTTGAAGTTTGGATTGAAGCTACTGTCGGTAGGACTACCCCCGCCGATCCCGAAGGTATTGGAGTTTGGAACAAACCCAAGAGACCAGACCGCATTCCCCGCCCGGGTCATGTTGATATGCTGATTGGCGGTGCTTGGGCGTGTGGTGCAGATCACTCCGTTGAAAGAATTATCCGGGCCGACGCTTGCGTCATGGGCTTGGATGACGCCGGTCACTTGGAGAGCGCTTCTAGCGTTGATATTTCGAATTCCGACATTGCCGTTATTGGCAATATGCATATATGTATATGCACCCCCTGCGGACTGGATGAAGGTGGCCCCATTGTTCGGGGCGCGGAGGCCGATGTTAAACGAATCGCCAAAGAAGCCCACATCGGTATTCCCGATTTTTGCGGTATCATTGCCAAAGCGGCCGGTGCCATTCACGTCCAGCTTCGCCACCGGCACGGCGGTTCCGATGCCGACATTGCCGTTGCCCTTGACCCGCATGGTCTCGGTGAAGGAAGCGGAAGAGCCGTAGCCGAAGGCGACATCAGAGGCGCTATGGTCGGCGTGAATTCGGAGTAGGTTGTTGCCGATCCCGAAGCCATAATGGCTACCTGAATTCCCAAAAAGGGAGATTTTATCGCCCGCAGTGTTGGCGAAATTGAGGGGAAATCCGGGATTGGTCTGGCCGATGCCGACGTTTCCCGCGCTGCGATAAACATTATTTCCACTAGGAGTCCAGACGCCGATGCTGGTGGTATCGAGCTTGGTGGCGGTGATGGTGCTGTCCGCCAGCTTTGCGTTGGTGATATTAGCGTCGGCGATTTTCGCGGAGGTGATGGCGCTGGCAGCGACTTTGTTGGTACTGATCTGGCTATCGCCTATCATGGCGGTATTGACCGCACCGGAGACGACGGCTTGGGCGACGCCTGCACGGAAGGCAAAGGCACCGCTGACGAGCTGCTGGCGCGGAGAAATCTCGGCATCAACGGTGCTGGGCACGCCATCATCTACGGTGATGCCGAGATAAAGACTCTGGTAGGCGGTGGAGTTGAGGGTGTCATTGAGATTCCTAAAAGGAGTAGTTGCCGGAGCACTGGGCCCCGGGGAGCCGGAGACGCCGGTGCCATTGCCGATCAGCACACTGAACTCACCGCCGGAAATCGTCGCGGTCTGAGTTTCTGCGTAAAGTGCGCTGCCGCCACTGGAGGCACTAT
>Ga0209491_10003631_pt1 | contig 25119 bp, 17 predicted proteins | sample BON02_FD_187213 | JGI IMG/M metagenome (GOLD analysis project Ga0209491, IMG submission 187213) | Freshwater microbial communities from Lake Bonney liftoff mats and glacier meltwater in Antarctica - BON-02 (SPAdes) (version 2) | ecosystem: Environmental > Aquatic > Freshwater > Ice > Glacier...
AACCCCCAATGACAATCCGTTCATCGAATCGGCCTTCAGCACCGTCAAGCGAGCCCCGGAGTATCCCGGTCGCTTCCTAGATGACGCCCAGGCCCGCGAATACTTCAGTCGCTACTTTACGTGGTACGACACCGAGCACTATCATTCCGGCATCGACTACGTCACCCCGCAACAAGCCCATGACGGCCTGCGGCCAACGATCCTTGAACACCGACGCGTCAAGAAACTTGCCCAGCGAAACCGGCGCCGGGAAGAAAACCAAAAACCGGCGCACCAAAAACAAACCATACCTAACAATGACCGCCTCCTCCGTAGCGTAATTATTCGCCTCCTGAGGTCATTGATTCAAAAACGCGCCGGTTACCTACAGCTTGAACCGGGCTATCTGATTCCGGACTGGACTCTCACCTGCACCAACCGCGTTCGCTAGGTGCTGATGGATGGTGATCGAATTGTTGATTTTGCCAATTTGGACGGAATGGGATGGGAGGTGAATCTGGTGCGGATGCTCGAGAATCAGGACGCGGTCTCCGGAGATTCCAGTTTGCTCAGCAGGATGGGGCTCATGGATCGTGTGGGCGGAGCGGATGATTCGTCGTTGATCACGACCGGCATCGAGCTCCAACTTGTGGTTGCGGCGGGATTAATCCAAGTCTCGCACGCAGCTTGGAACGACTATTCGACATTTCCCGAAGACAAGGATAAAGCCATCGACCGATTCAGAGTGTTCCTGGGTATTCCGCCAGAAAAATATCCCGTAAGTCAGGTTCAAACGAGTTCAACGTTTATGGTCGCTCCCTTTACCGCGGCTCAAAAAATTGCGATCATTAGACGATATAAAGTGAGCGATCCGTTCGTTCATTACACGACCGAGGATGTCAGTCGTGCGTTGGGAGTTGGCAAGCCGTGGCAGTATTCATTCCCGCCGAATTACCGGGTTCCTTTCGTTGTCGGAACAACGAACGAGAATTACGGCGGTTGGGCAGGCAATCGTTCCAGAGATTTTGGTGGCGACAGTCGAGTCTTCAATGAGCAGGTGACCGACCCGGGCGTTTACGGTTCTGAAGAGTGGGTGTTCGGCAGCGGTTCTGAATTGAACCACAGATTTTTCGACCGCCTTCATCGTGGCACGCCGGGGCAGACGATTTACTATCACAGTGAAAACGTTGATCCAAATTTATGGGAGCGATATCGCGGCGCGCCCGAGTCGATGCCGGAACCTGATTGGGATTGGATCGCAGAGTTCCGTAAAGACTGGCTTGGCCTGCCGGTCATTGAAGCCGTCACGCCCGAGCCGGTGCTGGGCAACAACACCATCGCGAACAACTTTACATCGCTGGGCACACACGGCGCGGCGATTCATCTCGAACCCCGAACGAGCGCCCGGATTGCGAACAACATCGTTGCCTTCAACGCCGCCGGAATCGAGCAACTCCCGGAGGGTTCTCCAATGCTTTTTTCCAATGCCCTATTCGGAAACACGAACGGCAACTACGTCGGGTTGATGCCGGGCACTCTCGATCTCGATGATGATCCGCAATTCCGAAACCCGGCGAGAGGCGATTTCTCGCTATCCACCACCAGCCCGTTGCTCGATTCCGCGCATCCGATCGTCGCCCTCCTCGGCTGGTTGGACGGCGAGGAACCCGCGCGCTGGCAGAACGAGCATCTGGATTTCGGTGCGGCGGAAGTGGCCGTCGATGTGGCCCCGTGGCTGACGATTCAAGCCTCCCCCATCGGCACGACTCAAACACTCACCGTGTTCGGTTATCCCGGTCTTCGCTACGATGTGGAGGCTTCGACCGACTTCGAATACTGGGAACCTCTGGGCGAAGCGTTCCCCGCCAGCGGCAAACATGAGATCTTCATAGAACCCTCCGGCGACAAGGCCTTCATCCGGGCGAAATCTGGGGAATCGGGAACGACAGGATTGCGCTGAACCCCGGGGTCATTTTCCATTTTCTGAAGACTCCAGATGAAAGACTTCCTCCAACGGTTCGGCAACCGGACTGTGGTCCGGGCTTGACGGCATGATTTCGCCCATGTGTTTCCACCACCGACGGCAGACTTCGGTCTGCGCGATCGCCTGCCACTGAGTTTCGTCAGCGAACTCGACGTACGCGAAGAGTTGCCGGGTTTCCGCGTGCAAGAAAATGCTGTAGGTGGAGATGCCGTGAGCGAGAAGCATCTGTTCCAGCTCGGGCCAGATCGGGTTGTGTCGATTCCGGTATTCCGTTTCGGAACCGGCGTTCACGGACATGACGAAGGCTTTGCGAATCATGGTGTTACTTTTGGAATGGCGTGCCGAGGTCAGTCGTTTTCCTTCAACCAAAATGGCGCGGTGGCGAACCATAATATTGAACCTGCCAACATGATCCATTTCATCGGGCCCTCGGCCATTGATTTTGCAAGAAACAGAATCGGCGGAAGGATCGTGGCAACCAGGGCGAGCAGCGCAAGTGGTTTGGCGATTTTTTGCATGAGTATAAACGGAGTTGAAAGTTCAGGGTGTCCGGCGGTTCAGCATTTTTGATAACACGATGTAAAGCACGCCGCACGCGACGAACGTCGGCAACGGCAGGTAAGAGGCGAACACGCCGTGATATCTGTAAAGATACATGGCGACAGCGACCGGCAACAGCCACGCGATCAAAACCGCGACGTTGAACCGGGTGCCTGATTTCTCCGCGTAGTTCTTCACAATACCCACTTTGTCCGCCAGAAAATGATCCACCACGATCACCGCTCCGACCGGTGCGAGGATCGTTCCGTAAATCCCGACGAAATCGAGGAGTTTCATCGCGAATGCCGGAAAGATGCTCGCGATGGTGCAAACCGCCCCTGCGATCGCGGTCCCGGTCGTGCGCGACATTTTCGGGAACATTCCCTGGAAGGCGAGGCCCGCGCGATAGATCGTTGGGTTGGCCGTAGTCCATCCGGCGATCACCACACAGAGCAGTCCCGCCCAACCCACGGCGTCGAACACCATCGGTCCCGGCGGAACGCCAGTGGCGGGATCGACCCCAAATTGCCTCACCCAATACACGAGCAACAGCGCCGCGCAAATCCAAGCGATGTAATGACCCAGAAACATCCCCGCCGCCGACGCCCAGCCGTAGCCCGGTTTGCGGGCGTAACGCAGCACCGACATGTCGGACATGCCCAGATGCATCGCCGCGTTGCAAAACCAGGAGAAGGCCACGATGCCCCAGAAACTGATCTGCGACTCTGTGCCTTGCGGCGGTTGAATCAGCTCAAACAGGTTCATCGTGTCCAGCCGACCGAGCACGACCAGACCGCAAGCGACAAAGACCAGAAACATCCAGGGCGCCGCGATGTAGCTGACCCGTGCCACAAACGCATAACCGCGAACCGCAACGATCGTCATCAACGCACCGATCACGAAACAGACCAGCACCCACGCCACCCCCGTCGGCATCATATCGGCGAATGATGGCATCGCAATGCGATCACCAAAAGGCACTCCGACCGCCGTTGCCGACACCGTGACCATCGCTCCGGCGAGGAAGCAGAACAGCACGCCGTTGAAGAAGTTGTAGAGCGTGACAAGGTTCCGTCCGCAGATCTTTTCGAGTTTGAAATAGAGGGTGAACCGTTCCTTGGTCGCGACGTTGGCGGTGAGATAACGCCACGTCAGCACCGCCAACAAGTTCCCAAGCAACAGACCAACAATCAGATCAAACGCGCTCGCGCCCCACGCCACGAACAACGGACCGATCATGAACTCCGTCCCGGCAGTATGCTCCCCCGCATACATGCCCCAGAACGATCGCGGCCCCTTTAATGCCTTCTCAGGCACCGCTTCCCGCTCGTACTCGTTTGCCGCGAGATGATGTTCTTCCTGGTCTGTCATGATGATAAACAGTTAACCGCTAATTGACGCTAATCCTCGCTAATGAGGGGAATGAATTCGGCCAGAATAAACCGTTTCCATTCGAGTTTTTCCTTCGCCCCGAAATTGATCAGATAGCCAACAGGTTGTCGGGTGATACGGATGTAGTTGAACAACTGCTCCTCGTGTTCTGGTAGCAACGCGGCGACGGCTTTCAGCTCAACAATGATTCCGTCGAATGCAACGAGGTCGGGCAGGTAACGTTTTTGCAATTGTTGATCTTTGTAGAAACATTCAACCTGCCGCTTTGATCCGAACGGAATGCTTTGCAAACCAAGTTCGATTTCCAAACTTTCCTGATAGATTTCCTCGGCCATTCCGCCGCCTTGTTCGTTGGATACCTCGAACGCCGCTCCCATCAGTTTGTAACCTTCGTCTTTGTAAATCTCGGGTTGCATGCAATCTGTGTTTCTCAGTTCATAGATTAGCGAAGATAAGCGTCCATTAGCGGTTTTTCAGGACGTCTTTCTCATAGCGTTTCACTTCGGTAAACCATTGGTCTCCCGTTGGAGCGCTGGCAGTTTCGCAGTAGTAATCCCAGACAGCACCCCATGGCAAAGACCGGGCTTCTTCCTGCAACCCCAGTCGCGTAGTAAAATCACCGGCTCGTTCCGCTTTGCGAATTGCGGGCGGCTCGAGCAACGCAATGAGCAATCCCTTCAAAAGGTTGCGCACGCCGATCACCCAGGCGGCGATGCGGTTGATGCTGGCATCGAAGAAATCGAGCCCAATGTGAACGCGCCCGAGGTAGTTGTTAGCGACAATCTCGCGTGTGATTGCCAGCAGATCATCGTTCAACACGATCACATGATCGCTGTCCCACCGGACGCCGCGACTTACGTGCAACAGAATTTCCGGCAGAAATTGCAGCACGCCGCTGATCTTGTCCGCGATGCTTTCGGTGGGATGAAAGTGTCCCGCGTCGAGGCACAGCAGCTTGTTTCGCGTGATGGCATAGCCCAGGTAAAACTCATGTGAACCAACGACGTAGCTTTCGCTGCCGATACCAAAAAGTTTGCATTCCACCGCATCCAGATTGTGCTTCGGTGAAAGCTTTTTTTCGAAAATGGCGTCCAACGATTCAGCCAGTCGTTCACGCGGCGCGGCGCGATCCGCAGGAGTATCCTTCATGCCATCCGGCACCCAGACGTTGGTCATGCATGGCGTGCCGAGTTGGCGACCCATACTCGCGCCGATGTCGCGACATCGTTTGCCATGTTCAATCCAGAAATTACGGATGCCTTTTTTTTGATGCGACAGCGTGAACCCATCGGCGGATTTCGGATGGGAGAAGAACGTGGGATTGAAATCGAGCCCCATGCCGCGTTCCTTCGCCCAGTCAATCCAGCCGGAGAAATGCCGGATTTCCACTTCGTCGCGATCCACGGCTTTGCCTCCAAACTCACCATAACTTGCGTGCAGATTCAACCGATGTGTCCCGGGAATGAGTGACAACGCGAGGTCAAGGTCCGCACGAAGTTCGTCTGGCGTGCGAGCGCGGCCGGGATAGTTGCCCGTGACGGCGATGCCACCACTCAGCGCGGACCCGGCGGGTTCAAATCCCTGCACATCGTCACCCTGCCAGCAGTGCAGCGACACTGAGATCCTGGCCAGAGTCTTCAATGCACGATCCACATTGACGCCGAGTTCAGAATAACGTTCTCGGGCGAGGGAGGACGATTGCAAAATCGATTGCTTGGCCATGGGTTCGGTCGCGAGTGTAGCGATGGAAACGTCCCGGTCAAACCGCATCAGATGTGCATGTCAAAATTTTCCGGGAGGCCACGAACACCCCTCCGGAGCGCGGGTGTGTGCGAAGCATCACCCGCAGCAGGCTCATTAATGCTCGTAGCTCGAATCTGAAATTTAGCCGGGTCCGCCACGGCGCTGTCGCGGCAACAAGTGTCCGAACATCTGGTTGCCGGGAGGCCCGGCGCCGCAACATTTCCTGCTCGGCGAGACGGATTTAACGGTGTTGAATTGATGTCGTTCCGCCAACGTCACTTTGCGACTCATGATTGATCGTATCCCGAACTGCACCGGCCACCGCTTCCTGGTGGTGTTGGCTGCGCTTCTCCTTGGCTTCTTTGCTCGGGCCGAGGTTCCTCTTCAGTTCGCTACGAATCACGTCAACCAATTGAGCCTGGTCGCAGAGAATGACGGAGCGTTTTCGTTCAAAACTCTCGGCGAAGACCCGTTCATTCTGCTGGCTCCGTTTATGGCCGAAACCGCAAGCGCGGACGATCAAGTCTTGGCGTTCGAGTATTTTTGTCCGGATGGTATCAACGGTTTGGAGATCTACTACGGCCCACCGATTCGTGCCGGACAATCGCTGTCAGCGGGAGAAATGGGACGGGCGGAATCCTGGCAGCCGTTTGCTGTCAACTTGAACGACGCTTCGAGCGGTCAGTGGTCAGCGAAGTTCAACCTGCTGCGACTGGACTTTGGACGGCGCTCCGGAGTGGAACTGCGGATACGAAATTTGCGTCTGCGCCCACCCAACACGACGGAATTGGAATCGGTTGCGGAGCGGGAACGCATCCGCGAACGGAAGCGCCAGGCCGCAAAAATGGTCACCGACTACCTCGGAGCGGATTTGCCGGTCCGGATCGAGTCGGTTGTCGTGGACGCGGAAAACATTCATATCGGTGGGCGCGTAATTGGCGAAGTCACTGGTGACTTCCGCTTGATCGAAGCCCAACCCTGGCAGGAACTCTGGAAGGGCGACATTCCTGTCGCCTCTTCAACATCGGGTAGCAGCCTCCTTACGTCGGCGACTACCATTGTTTTGCAAGATCGACGTTTCGTGACTTCAGTGCCGCGCTTCGTCTGGGAACGTGATCGCATCACGTCGCGGTGGGCGGTGGTTCAGAAGCAGCCGGACGATTCTTGGTTGCTCGTTTCGCACTACGTGTATCCGACCGATCTGACCGCTGCCTGCGAAAACCCCGATCTCGATCACAAGACCGCCGATAGCGTCAAAGGAATGGGCGGCGTGTGGGCGAACGACATTCTTGATGAGCTAGTCGAACTGGGGGTGAAACATATCACGGACAACATGTGGATCTCGGGGGCGTTTGCTGACTTGGCGAAGCCGGGCTGGAATTCGTTTCAACACAACGGCCGCAACTGGTGGGTGGATCCGGTGTTCGTGAACGGACACGACCGACTGATCAAGTTTGCAACTGATAATGGGATTGTTGTTTCAGCGATCATCCTCGTCGGGTTTGGCGACAAAGGATTTGCCGGTCTGTTGCAACATCCAGAAGCCGATCGTGCCGGGCAATATGCGATGCCCAACCTGACGATTCCCGAGGGCGTCGCGGCCTACGAAGCGGCCATTTATTTTCTGGCCCGGCGCTACGCACAGCCGGGCGATCCTCACGGCCGGATCAGTAACTGGATTCTGCACAACGAGGTCGACTACGGTTGGGAGTGGACGAACATGGGAGCGCAGTTGATGCCGGTTTTTCTCGATACCTACATTCGGTCGATGCGGATCGTTCATAACATCGCGCGCCAGTTCAATCCGCATGCGCGCACGTTCATTTCACTGACTCACAATTGGGAAAAACAAGAAGACCCTTCATGGAAGACGTATTCGCCGAAACGATTGCTCGGGATGCTTGCGAAGTTCTCGCGGGTCGAAGGCGATTTTGAATGGGGCGTTGCGTATCACCCGTATCCACAAAGCCTGTTCAAGTCAGATGCGTGGAACGACACGTTGCCGACCGATGGTTTTGACACCCCGTTGATCACGCCAAAAAATATCGCCGTGCTCGACCGCTGGATGCACCGATCCGAGATGTTGTTTCACGACAAGGTAGGAACCGTCGCTCCGGGCGATCCGTTGACGAATCCTGATGAGCTTAATTTCTCCGAGCAGAAGGAAAACAACGATGCGCGCGCCGCCGCGCTCGGAGAGACGCGCCCTGTCGGCGATGGAAAAGTTCGTGGTGTCATGTTGTCGGAACAAGGTTTTCATACGGATGACTATTCAGAAGAAAGCGAACGACTTCAGGCGGCTGCGTTTGTTTACATGTGGCACCAGATGCGAGGGTTGGAATCCATTGAATCGTTTCAGAATCATCGGTGGGTGGACCACCCGCACGAAGGCGGGCTCAAGCTCGGTGTGCGCACATTGCCGACCGAGGGCAGGCCGTACGGTGAAAAGAAGTTTGGGTGGGAAATCTACAAAGTGCTTGATACACCGGAGGAAGACGCGGCAACCGGGTTCGCAAAAGAGATTATCGGCATCGAATCATTCGACCAAATTGCGAATGACTGACCGGGCCGGCCTCCAACGGATTCGCTTTGTCTCCCTGGCTCACTCACCATTTGGGAGCGGATTCAAATTTCATTCGCTCACGCGTGGTCGGGTGTTCGAATTCGATGTCTGCGGCGTGCAGGCATAGTGGCGGATCGCCGGGGTCCAACGTCTGTTTCGCGCCAAATCCTTTGCCGGGCAAATACATCGGATCGCCGACGATCGGATGCTCCAGATCCCACAGGTGCAACCGGATCTGGTTCGTTCGACCTGTTATGGGAATCGCCTCGACGAGACTCGTGCCGTCTTCGTTCCGATTCAAAACTTTGAACTTCGTGTGCGACGCCAGGCCGTCTGGATCGATCGCCCGTCCGCCGGTGGCCGTCGGTTCCTTGCTGATGGCCGCAGTTGATTCGAACTCATCTTCCACTGGGTGGCCATGCACCTTCGCGAGATAACGTTTCTTCACTGTTCCATTTTCGAACTGCGGTTGCAGACCCGCCGCCACTTTTTGCATCTTGGCGCAGACGACGATTCCCGAGGTGTTCGAGTCCAGACGATGCACCGGACGCGGACGCAGAGGGTGAATCAATTGCTCGAGGATATACTGCAACGAATTCCGGTTGAACCGCCCACACGGATGCATCGGCAGCGGCGCGGGTTTGTGCACCACAAGGATCCCGTCATCTTCAAACAGGATCTCAATGGCGGCGTTGACCGGCGGCTCGACGGTGTGTGGGATGATGTGAATCAAACGCTTGCCGGTCTTCAAAACGTGATCCGCAGCGATCGGTTTTTCATCCAACAAAATCTGACCGGCACCGATGATCTCGCGCCAGTCCTCGTTTGTCTGAATCGTCCGCAGGCTTTCGAGGAATTCGATGAGCGTCGTGCCTTCCGCGCGTTGCGGCACGCTGATCGGTCGACGGTTCACGTACGGCGCAGCGCCCGGCAATGGGTTCGTGAGCTCGCGAAGTTCCTCGTGTCGTTGGTCGAGGAGATCGGACAGCTTAACCTCGGGTGCGACGTAGCAATGCGGGCACGACACGCCGGGGTCGTAGTGCGGCGAGCGGGTTTCCATCCGGGTCAGCGGTGTCAGGCAGGCGTAACACTGCGTAGTGTCCGTTTCCTTCAGCTGCGGGTCCAGCGCGACCCGTTGATCGAACACAAAGCACTCGCCGTCGTAGTGAGCACCGCCGCATTCTTCAAAATATTTCAGAATGCCGCCGTCGAGTTGATAGATGTTTTTGAACCCGGCCTGCTCCATGAACGGCGCGGCCTTCTCGCAACGAATGCCTCCCGTGCAAAAAGTGACGACGGGTTGCTCCTTCATCTCTTCAGGCAGATTCGCGACCGCGTCTGGAAAGTGCCGGAAATCATCGACCTTCGCGGGGATGGCGTTCTTGAACGTGCCGACCTTGATCTCGTAATCGTTGCGCGTGTCGAGCAGCGTGACGGCGCGTCCTTCATCAAGCCAACGCTTTAGTTCCTTGGCCTCAATTCGCGGTGAAGATTTTTTGCGTGGATCAACGGACTCGATCCCAAACGCGATGATCTCCTTCTTTAACCGCACCAACATCCGGTTGAACGGCTGGTAATCGCTGAAGCTTTCCTTCACGTCGAGTTCGGCAAACTCGGGTTGTTCACGCAGGAATTTCAAATACGTGTCGATCGACGCGCGGGTGCCGGCGACGAACATGTTGAGGCCTTCCTGACTCAGGAGAATCGTGCCCCTCAGTCCGAGACGATGACACAAGTCCTTCAGCGCGCTGCGTCGACCGGGCAGGTCGTCGAGCGTGACAAATTTGTAGGCGGCGATATTGACGATCGAATTCATCGGGACATCCGTTCCGCAACGGGTCGCGCATCATACTGAGAAACCCGTCGCCGTCAACGGGTTGGCCGGAATTGCCCGGAACTAGGCAAAATGCGGTTATTGGTGGAGAATCCGACGGCGATGGTTCGACTTGTTCACGTCGATCTGCGGCCACGAAGCTCTGCGGATCACAACTGAAGTCTGGAATTTAGAATTGGTCTCCGCCGTTGCCGCCCCTTACCGTTTCGCGATATGAATGTCGCTATCATCGGCGGTGGAATCACCGGGCTTGTCGCCGCGTTTGAACTGAAACAACGCGGCGTGCCGTTCACGGTATTCGAGGCGGGTGGCCGCGTTGGCGGCGTAATCCAGACGATTCGCGAAAACGGATTCCTGGCGGAGAACGGCCCCAACACCTTGCTCGAGACATCGCCGAAGATCGCGCAGCTGATCAGGGATTTGGGGATTGAATCGCGCCGTTGGTACGGAAGCACAACGAACAATAAACGCTTCATTGTTCGCGGTGGTCGCGTCCAGGCCATGCCCGCGTCGCCACTTCAATTTTTCACCAACCCGTTCTTTTCGTGGTCGGCGAAGCTTGCGTTGTTCAAGGAGCCGTTCATCAAGCGTTCGTCGCCCGATATTGAGGAGAGCCTCGCGCAGTTTGTGAAACGCCGGCTCGGCCAGGAGTTCCTCGACTACGCGATCAACCCGATGGTCGCCGGCATCTACGCGGGTGATCCCGAACGCCTCTCGGTGAAGTACTCTTTCGCGAAGCTACATGCGCTCGAACAGAAATATGGATCGCTGATCAAGGGCCAGATCTGGGGCGCGCGCGAACGAAAGAAGCGCAAGGAGATCGCCAAGGATCGCGCTAAAATGATGTCGTTCGATCACGGCCTGCAGGTGTTGACCGATGCGCTGGGCGCAGCGGTGAAGGAGCACATCGTGTTCAACGCGGCGATCACCAGAGTGGGGCAGGTGGACGGTGGGTGGGAGGTTGGAGGAACGGCGACATTCCTGTCGCCGAATCCGGGCGACAAGAATGTCGCCCCTCCGTTTACTCGCGTTCTCCTCACTTCACCGGCGCATCGTCTGGCCGCTTTGAAAATTGATTCCGCCGCCGGCGGCGATCTGAAGTTGCTCGGGGAGATCACGTATCCGCCGGTGACGAGTTTCACGATGGGTTTCAGGCGGGAGGACGTCGCGCATCCGCTTGATGGTTTTGGCGCGTTGATTCCGAAGGTCGAGAAACGCAACTGCCTCGGCACGCTGTTCACGTCGTCGCTGTTCGCGGATCGGGCACCCGCTGGGCATGTCACACTGACCAGTTACATAGGCGGCATGCGCGCGCCGGAGTTTGCGTTGAAGCCGAAGGATGAAATCCGAAAGCTGATCATGGCGGATCTTCGTGCGTTGCTCGGTGTCACCGGCGAACCGGTCTGGGAGCACGTGAAGCAGTGGGAAAAAGCGATCCCGCAATACGAGGTCGGCTTCGGCCGGTTCAAGGATTTCATGGATGAATTCGAGAAGATGCACGGCGGAATCATGTTTGCCGGTCATTACCGCGACGGCATTTCGCTGAGTGATTCCATCCTCGCCGGGTTCAAGGTCGCGGATCAAGTCACGGCGGACTGAGTTTCAACCGCTGATGAACGCGAATCGACGCTGATGGGAACTGACAGCGAAAAGGCGCGTTGATTCACGTTCGCGTCCAGCACTTGAAGGGTGGAGGTGGGGCGAGTCTCTCCGAGCGAGTCTTGGGTGTGTGTTTGGGTTTGAGATCAACTGAATGTTGGAGCGCATTGGGATTCGTCGGAAGTTCGCCCGGAGGGCTTACTCCACCTTATCTGTCCGCATCAGTGGTTCACCGCTTTTGTGAACCGATTTTCCGTGCAGGAATTCAGCTAGCTTTTACTCTCCGCACATGGCGACTGCGTTTGATTATCTGCTGACGGCGACAATTTCCCATCTGGAAGACCAGAAAGCCCGGGGGGTGAAACATGTTTCCGTCGATCCGCAATTGCTTTCCCAGCTTGGGCGCCCGGCTAGAAAATCCGCGTCACCCGCGCCCGCCGGGACACGGCCTTCACTTTCTGCCGCTCTCCAGGAAACCTCCGCCCCCACAGCGCCGGTCGCCGAGGCGGCACCGGTGGTTTCCGATCTGATCGTGGATCCTTCAGTTGAACTTTCCCCTGAACGCAAGGAAGCCGAGATGGCGCGCATTCGCGAGCGTGCGATGAGTTGCGTCAAATGCCCGAATCTCGCGAGCTCCCGCAGCAACGTAGTCTTTGGCGTCGGCTCCATTCACGCCGACATCATGTTCGTCGGTGAAGCGCCCGGAATGGAGGAGGATCAGCAGGGCGAACCGTTCGTTGGCGCCGCCGGTCAGTTGCTCACCAAGATCATTGGGGCAATGGATCTTGACCGCGACAAGGTTTACATCGCCAACGTCGTGAAATGCCGGCCCGACACGCTGGGTCAACGGAGCGGCAATCGCAAGCCGAAGCCCGAAGAGATGAACACCTGCAAGCCGTACCTGCTCGCGCAGATCAGCGTGATCCGGCCCAAGGTGATCGTCGCGCTCGGCGCGACCGCTGTGGAAGGCCTGCTCGGCCGACCGATGGGCATCATGAAACTGCGCGGCAACTGGCAGGAATTCAACGGCATCCCGATGATGCCGACTTATCATCCGGCGTATCTGCTCCGCAACGAATCGATCAGCGAGAAACGCAAGGTCTGGGAGGACATGCTGGCCGTGATGGAAAAACTCGGGATGCCGATCAGCGAGAAGCAGCGGGGTTTTTTCCTGGGGAAATAGAATTCGAAAGAGACGAGCGGGCGGGAGTGCTCGAAGCGGCCACATGAGAATTTTCCGCGATCAAATACAGTTCCAGTATCCGGCTCCCAGGCCGCAGGAAATCATCGCGACAGCCGCGGAACTATGCGGGCTAAACCAATTCACGTAGCAGCCGAGGTGACGAGGCTCACTTTTCTCGGGAAAGCAATGACGATTAGAGCCTTCTCACCTCGGCTGCTACGTGAATTGATTGTCGCGAGCGGCAGGAATATCGCCCGCTTCGATCTCACTGCACCCGGCCAAACTTCTTCTCCAGCTCGCGGAAGTCCATTTCGATGAGCGTCGGGCGTCCGTGCGGGCAGGTGTAGGGCATGGTGCAATGCCGCAGGTCTTCCACTAGTTTTTCCAGCTCGGGCCGGGAAAGAGAGTCGTTGGCTTTGACGGCGTGACGGCAGACGGTTTTGGTCACGACATCTTCACCGAGCCGCAGTTTGTTCACACCGCTGCCGACCGCTTTCAATTCATCGATCAGCGTGGTGACGAACTGCCGGGGATCCTTTGACTTCACCATCGGCGGCAATGCATCGAGGAGAAATGTCCGGTCACCAAACTCGCTCAGGCCGATGCCGAGCCGCGTGAGCGAATCCAGATTCTCGCGAATGAAATGGGAATCGCGGTCGGTGAGTTCCACGGTCTCGGGAAGGAGCAATCGCTGCGATGGCGCGTCGCCCTGTTCGAGGCGCGTGAGCATCTGCTCGAACAAGATCCGCTCGTGCGCGGCGTGCTGATCGAGGAGGACCAGCCCGCGATCGGACTCGAGAATGACGTACAGTTTTCCGATGACGCCGAGCAATCGCAACGGCACCGCGAGCAGCGGAACAGGCGCTCCGGGTGCCGTCGGCAAAACCGGCGCCGCGGTGGCGGATTCAATGTGCGCGGGGGAATCCATGGAGAGTTCGTGCGCGGGGCCAGCCGGTCGCGGTTTGGCGTCCACGGTCGCAGCCGCTTTTTCCGGAATGGCCGATGAAACATCCGGCGAAGTCGGCGCGGGTGGCGGTCCGGAAGAAAACAGTGTGCTTTGCTTCTCTGGTGGTTCCGCCGGCACAACATCTTCGGCATCGTCGGCCGGATTGATCGACGGCTTCGCGAGTGCGGTGGCGGGACGCGCGGCCTGCTGTTGCGAGCGCGTGTGGAAAGCGAGCAGCGCGTTGCGCACGGTGTCGGTGACCACGCGGCGGACGGCGCGTTCGTCGCGGAACTTCACCTCGCGTTTTGCCGGATGGATGTTCACGTCCACGGCGGCGGAATCGATCTCGATGAACAGACAGCAGACCGGGTAGCGGCCTTTCATCAACGCGGTGTGATAACCTTCCGACAACGCGAAGTTGATCCCGCGATTCTCCACCGGACGGCTGTTCACAAACACGTTCTGATCTTCGCGGCTGGACCGCGAAACGCCGGGTGTCCCGATGTAACCCCAGACCCGCATTTCGGCGGGCGCAACCGCGTTTTCCGAACCGTCGTCTTCGCGGGCGATGCGCTCGTTCAACACCGCGCGGTGATCGACCTGCATCAGGCTGAGCCCCGCGCCGTGCAGCGCGCGAAGCCGTTCGCCAAGGGCCTGCATGGCGTCGCCGGAAACGACGGCGGGCAAATGGCGGAGCTGTTTGCCGTCGCGGATCAGGACGAAACCCACCTGCGGACGGGCCAGAGCGGCGAGCGTGAAGTAGTGAAGAATGTGGGTGTGCTCAGTCTCGGCGGCGCGCAGAAATTTTCGGCGGGCGGGAAGGTTGAAAAATAATTGCCGAACTTCAATCGACGTTCCGACCGGCGCACCGGCGGTTTTCACATCGAGGAGTTTGCCGCCGTTGACCACGATCTGCGTGGCCTCGCCGGACTGGTCGTCCTGTTCGCGGGTGGTGAGCGTGAACCGGCTGACGCTGGCGATGCTGGGCACGGCTTCTCCACGAAATCCCATGGTGCTGATCGAGAGCAAATCCTCCGCGCGCCGGATCTTGCTCGTGGCATGTCGTTCGAGGGCCATCAACGCATCGTCGCGGTTCATGCCGCAGCCGTCGTCGGTGACGCGAATCAGCGCCCGCCCGCCCGCGCGGATTTCCACCGTGATATTTTTCGCCCCGGCGTCGAGCGCGTTCTCGACGAGTTCCTTCACGACGCTGGCCGGACGTTCCACGACCTCGCCGGCGGCGATCTGGTTGGCAACATTTTCGGGCAGCAGCTGGACTCGGTTCATGCGTTCGCTGCGGAGGGTATCGGGAAGACCGAAATACGAAAACCGAAAACCGGACCGGGAAGGGAAAGTTTTTCAGCCACGGACTGAACCCAGACGAGGGAAACGGTTTACGCGAATTTCACGAATTGGCGCGAATGGAAAGGAAGGCCGGCAACTCGATGCCGGGGAGGGCATGAACCGAGTTTAACCGCAGATGGACGCAGATCGGGAAACGGGACCGCTCACTGACTCACTGAATACTGACCTACTGAACACTGACCCACTGTTCACTTCCCGTCCGTGTCCCATCCACGGCCAAAAACAAAGTTCAGCATCCCGCTTAGCCGGTGGCTTTGACCTCTTCTTTTTCAGGTTGCCTGGCGGAAGGCAGCGGAAGCGTGAACGTGAATGACGCGCCGCCGTTCACGCCGTTCTCAGCCCAGATCTGGCCGCGATGATCTTCAATGATCCGTCTGCAGATGGAGAGACCCAGGCCGGTGCCATGCACTTTTCCGTGCGTAACGAACGCGTTGAACAGGCGGTCGATCAATCCCGGCGGGATGCCCGGTCCGCCGTCAGAAACGGTGGTGAAGACCTTGCCCTCTTTTGCCTCGAACTTCACTGAGATGACGCCGCCCTCGGGCATCGCCTCGCTGGCGTTGAAAAACAGGTTGTGAAAGACCCGCGCCAGCCGGTCGGGGTTCACGGCGAGCCGGACCTCCGGGGCGTCGTTGACGAGCTCGACGGCGACCGAGCGCAACGTCATTTCCGAACGCAGTTCGTCCACGATCTGTTCGACGAGTTTTCTATAGTCCATCAGCGCCAGCACAAACGTGGTGTTGCTGTTGCGCGTGAATTCGACCACTTCATTGACGAGGCTGGAGATGCGGTTGATCTGTTTGCGGATGCGGGTGCGGGCGGATTCGCGGGTGTCCGGCGTGCCGTTTTCCATGGTGCCCAGATCCGCGGCGATGCCGATGATGTTCAGCGGGTTCTTCAGATCGTGAACGATGGACCGGGTGAACCGGCCGACCAGCGTGAGTCGTTCGGACTGTAGGACTTCGTCGACGTACTGACGGTTGAATTCGCGCAGCCGGTGGGTGATGCCCTTCATCAACGCGCGGGTGAACCTCGGCGAGCGCTCCATGATTTCCATCAATCGGTTGCGCGGGATGAAACAGATCTCCGATTCCTGGGTGGTGATGGCGCTGGCGGACCGCGGCTGGTCGTCTACCATCGCGATCTCGCCGAACAACGCGCCGACCCCCTCATGAGCGAATACCTTGCGTTCCCCCTCGCTGCCGACCACCACGGAAATTTCCACCTCTCCGGATTGAATGACGTAGATCCCGTCCCCGGAGTCGCCTTCGCGGAAGACGGCTTCACCGGTCGTATAGTTGCGGGTGACCATGGACTGGCGGACCACGTCCATCTCCTCCGGTTTCAGGTGGTCGAATATCTTGCTGGATTCCAGGGCAACCATTTGCCGCGACACTATACCGTGGTGAAATACGGACAAGTCTATAGATTATCCGCGCCCGGTTTCAACAGTATCAGTATTCTGCGGTTCACAAAGCGGATCTAGTCTGCTAATAATCCATCCATGCACAAGATCTTTTCCCTCCTCCTCGGGTCGTGTCTGCTCACCGCGCTTCCTTTATTTGCGGCGGATCCCGCGCCCGGCAGGCAGGTCGAACAATCGCTCGCCGTCTCCGATGGCGGCCAGATTCCCTACCTGCTTTATCAGCCGGAGAACTACTCCGCCACCGGCGACAAGGTGCCGATGATTCTGTTTCTGCACGGACGCGGCGAGAGTGCCGGACCGCTGAGCATCGTGGCCAAGTGGGGTCCGCCCCGTCGGCTGGCCGCCGGTGAACAGATGAAGTATCTGGTCGTCTCGCCGCAATGCCCGAAGGAATCCTTCTGGTCCAAGGACGATCAGCAGAAACGCCTTCTGGAACTCCTCGAGCACATCAAGAAAACCTACAACATTGATGAGGACCGCATCTATCTCACCGGCCTGAGCATGGGTGGGTTCGGGACGTGGCGGCTGGCCTCCGATCATCCGGAGATGTTCGCGGCGGCGGCCCCGATTTGTGGCAAAGGCGATCCCGGCGCGGCGGCGAATCTCGTGAAGCTGCCGGTCTGGGCGTGGCACGGAACGGAGGATAAGGCGGTGCCGTTCAGCGCGTCGGTCGAAATGGTGGAGGCGATCAAGGCTGCCGGCGGCACGAAAGTCTGGTTCACGAGCCTCGAGCACATCGGGCATTTCTCCTGGCAGGCTGCGTATCAGTCCGGCGATCTCTACGCGTGGTTTGACCAGCAGAAGGCCTCGCAGAACAAATAACGCTCCGGCTCGACCTGTTTCTGATTTGCACCGCGACGGACGATTGTTCGTCGCGGTATTACTTTTCGCGTGGAATGCCGGAGCGCGGACGGCTCGTCCGCAAGTTTGACGGCGGCGAGAAGTGGGTTGGCGTCCGTCTTCGATTCACTTTCCGTGTTCTCGCCTGACAAACTTGAATCAAGCGCCCCAAAAAACGGTTGCACTGATCAGAGGTCTCCCCCAAGGTCCGCCGCCCTTTTCACGGGGAAACCGGTCGATTTACTGGCCGGGCATTCGTTTGAAACACCCATGTTTGCTCTAATTTATCGAAAGTACGGAAAGCGGTTCCGTGCGAAGGACGATCTCCTTTCCGGCCTCACCGTGGCGCTGGCACTGGTGCCGGAAGCGGTTGCGTTCTCGTTTGTCGCGGGCGTCGATCCGCTCGTCGGCCTTTACGCCGCGTTCATTATTGGACTTGTCACGGCCGCGATCGGCGGACGTCCCGGAATGATTTCGGGCGCGACTGGCGCACTTGCCGTTGTGATCGTCTCGCTCGTCGCGACTCACGGTGTGCAGTACCTGTTTCCCACGGTGGTCCTGATGGGATTGATCCAGGTGGGCGTGGGCCTGCTTCGGATGGGAAAATTTATCCGTCTCGTTCCGCATCCCGTCATGCTTGGTTTTGTGAACGGACTGGCCATCGTCATCTTCCTCGCGCAGATTCCGCAGTTCACCGTGGACCCGACCGCGTCCGGAGCGGCCTGGCTCACCGGCACGCCCCTCTTTCTCATGATCGGCCTGGTGCTGCTCACGATGGCAATCACTCATTTTCTTCCGAAATTCACCACCGCCATTCCCGCATCGTTGGTGGCGATTCTGGCGGTGACCGGAATCGGCATCGCGCTGCATCATTTCTTTGATCTCAAATTGCGAAGTGTCGGTGATCTCGCGCCGGTCGGCGGATCGTTTCCGTCCTTCGCATGGTTCACCGTGCCGCTCAATTTGGAAACGCTCAGCATCATCTGGAAATACTCGGTGATCATGGCGGCGGTCGGTCTGATCGAATCACTGATGACCCTTTCGCTGATCGATGAATTGACGGAAACACGCGGTCAGGGAAATCGCGAATGCATCGGCCAGGGCGCGGCCAATGTCCTCACCGGTTTTTTCGGCGGCATGGGCGGTTGCGCCATGATCGGCCAGAGCATGATCAACATCCGGTCCGGCGGTCGCGGCCGGCTGTCAGGCATCTCGGCGGCATTGTTTCTACTGTGCTTCATCCTGTTCGCGTCGAGCTACATTGAAATGATTCCGCTCGCCGCATTGACGGGAGTGATGATGATGGTCGTGCTGGGCACGTTCGAATGGGCGTCGTTCCGCGTAATGCGCCGTGTACCAAAGGAGGACGCGTTCGTCATCTTGCTCGTGTCGGTCGTGACAGTGTTCACCGATCTGGCGGTGGCGGTAATGTCGGGGGTGATCGTTTCTGCGCTAGTTTATGCGTGGAAAAGTGCGCGCCACATTCGCATCATTGAAACGACAAACACCCATGGCACCAAGATGTATCTGCTTTACGGAACGCTGTTCTTCGCGTCGGTCCGCAACTTCGCGGACAAGTTCAATCCGGCTGCCGATCCGGAGGATGTGATCATTGATTTCGCGAACTCACGCGTGGTCGATCACTCCGGCATCGAGGCGATCAATGCTTTGGCAGAACGTTACCTGAAGGCGGGCACCAAGCTGCACCTGCGGCATCTCAGCAAGGACTGTCGTCTGTTGCTGGACAAGGCCGGCGACCTGGTCGAAGTGAACATTCTGGAAGATCCGGATTATCACGTGGCCACTGATCGCGCGGACTTCACGGTGCGCAAACCGGATGCCACAGTCCGGGCGTAGGTTCGCAGCGCCTCTGCGGTATTTGGCGAGCCTGGTTCTGGAAGTCTCTTCTCACCACGGAGGCGCTGAGGGCGCTGAGGGCGCGGAGAGGGGGAGTGTTCGGTGAATCCACAATCGGTTTCCAATGTTCCTGCTTTCCTTATTCATCCACGGTTTTGCGGATGTGCGTCGAACTCAGAACCCGAGGTTTACGCGAATTTCACGAATGAACGCGAATTGGGAACGCGGTCCCACGCGTCGGAGGAATGACGGGCTGAATGAAAAATTAGCCGACAGGCTGGAAGAGTCGCTGCGGCCGGAATGGCCGCCACCGTTCATTGAATGAACCGGATCGTGAGCGGGTAGCGGTAGTGTTCGCCGGTGGCCGATTTGATCGCTGCGATGATGGCCAGAACCACGACTGCAACGCCGAGGGCCATCAGAAGAAACGCGCCGATCACCACCAGAACCAGAATGGCGCAGCCGATACTGTAGATCAGAATGGACAGGTGGAAGTTCAGTGATTCCTTCGCATGAAACGCCACGAACTCAGACTCGTCTTTCTTCACGAGGTAAACAATCAGCGGCAGGATCAGCGGGACACTCAGAAACACGGACAAATGGCAGAGGACCACGAAGAGTTTGTCGTTACTGTCCGGGAGCGTTGGTGGTTGTTCGTTCATGATCAGGATCGGGCAAATCCAACTATGCACACAAGATGACAGAGGGCAGCAATGAAAGCGAATGGAAACAGTGCTTCGGATTGGCGGTCCGGCGGTTGTGTTGGGCCACAATTCGGCTCATCTAAAGGGATGGTCATCGGCGCAACCACGCGGTAATTATTTGAAACCTTCGCGCGGTTCAATTTCAAGTGCATGGGCGAGCCAAGTCAGCAGGTGGCGTCGTTGTCGTTTTGCGCTGCGGAAAAGGGATTCGATCGCGAAAGGAGCACCAATGGTTCGATCGCGCTCCTTTCGCCAAATCCTCGCTTAACAATCATCCTCGAACTACCGCAGGTCCGAAACTAGTTCCCTGAGAACATTCCGTTCGACTTATCGCCGCCGCTAAGAATATAGGCGACGAGATCCATGATTTCTTCCTGAGTCAACAGGTTCAACAACCCAGTGGGCATCGGCGAGATTGTTGCCGGTTCAATGCTGGCCACTTTGGTCCGATCGAGAGTCACGCGTTGATTCGGATTGAAGAGATCAGTGTTCAACGTCACGCCGTTTCCGTTCAGGTTCACCACGACGCCTGAGTGTGCGTCGCCGTCCGTCATGGTCACGACGATCGGCACGAATTGTTCGTTGATGACCTTGCTGGGATTGACAATCTGATCGAGCAGATCCGTCGTCGAGTAACGTCCCCCTGCACCCGACAGATCGGGGCCGGTCGATCCACCCTTGTTGTCAAATCGGTGACAGGCAAAGCAACCCGCGGCGGCGAACATTTTTTGGCCATTCTTGAAATCACGTTTTCGCATTGCGCCTTTGGCTGCCGCAGCCAGTTCTTCGAGCTCCCATTCTCGTACGTAGGAACGTCCTGCCATGGCTTCCGCCATCACTTCGAGCGGACTCTTCATGACGGGCTCGCGGGCCAACGCTTCTTCGACTTCAGCCTTGTCGAGTTCGTAGCTGGCCACCGCATCGTTGCGGATGAACTCAATAAACTTGGTGAAGCTCGCTCCGCCGCGATAGTTGGATGCCTTGAGGAACCAGTCGAAATACGCGACGCGCAGATCCTTGGTCCAACCTTCGCGGGTGAACCGAATCGCGCGCGCGAACTGCATCTCTTCCTCCTGGGTCGATGCTTCAGCGATCAACGCCAGCGCCTTCGCAGGAACCGACGTCGCTTGAAGAAATGCGAGCGTATCGCACAACAACCAGTTCATCTCGAACGAGGGCGCCGGGAAATGAGGATCAAGTTGGGCGATGATCTTGTTCACGGCCGCCTGATCCGGCATGCCGAAGCGGTTCAGCACGATTTGATAGGTGCGTACAAGCGTGAATCGTTGTTCGTCATTCAATTTTTTCCAGCTCACTTCATCGAGCGATTTCAGGAGGTCTTCCCTCATCGCCTCATTCACCGGCGGATCCGATTCAGTGCGGTGGAACGGATCGATGCCGGTAACAATCGCCAGTGCCAATAACGCTTCCACCCGAAGGCCCTCGTTTCGTTCGGTCAACGCCTTTTCGGACCACTTACTGACGGGTTGATGCTCAACGGCCGTCCGCGCCGCCCATCGAACAAAACGGTCGTCGTCGTCGAGGTATCGCCAGGCTTCGGAGATCGCCTTGGGATTCGGTCCACCGTGGAATTCTTCAAGCCGATGACGCAGCTTCGCCTTGCGAGTTGGACTGGATTTCTTGATCGCGGGCGCGGTTGATTCATCACCCACATACGTCACCCGATAGAGACCCGACTGCACCTTGCGACCGCCGATGGTGAAGTACATTGCGCCGTCCTCGGGGCGAATGATCGCGTCCGTGACGGGGAGCGGCATGCCGGAGAGGAACAATTCGTTGCTGCCGGTGTAGCTTGCGCCCTCGGGTTTCAATTGAACGGCGTAAACTTTTCCCCAGCTCCAATCCAGAATGAACATCGCGTTCTGATACTTGGCCGGGAACTTCGCGCCATAACCAAACGTCACGCCGGTGGGAGAACCCGGTCCGATGTTGATCGCTGCGGGCAGTGTGTCCGGATAGAATTCAGGCCGCTTGCCGTCACCATTTCGCCAACCCCACATCGAGCCACTCGTCACATGATTGATCCGCGTGGGTCGGTACCAAGGCGTGTTGAAATCGTATTCCATGTCGGCGTCGTAGGTGAACAGTTCGCCGTCCGCGTTGAATCCACCGTCAAAGATGTTTCGGTAGCCTGACGAATAAACTTCCCACTTTTTGCCGTCAGGAGACATCTTGTAAATGATTCCGCCGGGGGCCAGTCGATCCCGGTTGTGGCCGCGTCCATCCGGCATGCGCGGCAACAGATGATCTTCGCCCCAGTGCATCGGAACCCGTGATGCGCCGACCTCGGTCAGGTCGGCGTTGTTTCCGCTGATCAGAAAAATGCTTTCTCCATCAGGCGAGAGGAGCAATGCGTGCACCCCGTGATCGCCGCTAGCGTTCATGCCGCGTAGCTTTTCAACCTTGTCCAATTTGTCGTCGCCGTTGGAATCAGTGACTCGGTACACGCCGTCCTCCATCTTGTTGTCATAGGAATTCACCGCCACGTACAACGAATCAAAAGCCCACAACAAACCGTTTGCCGCCTGAATCTCCGCAGGCATTTTCTCGATTGCCGAGGGGTCTAGAGGCTCGCCCGGTTTCGGTGCAGGAAAGCGGTACAACCCACCAAACTGATCGGATGCGATGATGCGCCCTTTGCCGTCCGTGCACAGATTTACCCACGAACCCTGCGTCTCGCTGGGCACTGAATAGAGCAATTCCACTTTGAAACCGTCCGGTGCCGTAATGCGTTCGATGGGGGTGGCTTTGTTCTCGTTTGGGGCAGCTTGTGCGTACGCCGGGGTTTCGATGGCAGGACAGCTGACCAGGGTCAGCAACGCAAGATGGCGAAATGTGAGATTCATGTGGGTAAACGAAGATGGTCCTTTGATCGGAGATCTGGCGGCAGGGCGTAATCGGATGTTCAGTGTGAGCCGCCATTCAAGCGAATTTTCAATTGGATTGAAACCCAAATCTGTTGGGCGGTATGCGGCAGCAAAAGATTGAGCCTGTTAACGGAACAATCGAGATGGGAGGACAGAATCAGCAAAGGAAGCAAAGAAGCACGTGGCGTCCGACTGTTGATCCGGAGTTCGGGGCACCTCACCTTTCATTTCATCTGACTGGATGGCTTTCGGTTGAACTCCCCGGACCCCTTCGTGCCTCGTCGCGCGTTTCTGTTCAACTATGTCTGCATGGAGCGGCCTAAGTCAGCAGGTGGCGTTGTTGTCGTTTGGCGGTATTGCGGCGGATGGGTTGCGCGGTTTCGTTTTCCTGAATTGCAGGTGAAAGGAAGTTCGGCGTGTCGCCGTGGCCGGTCCGGCGATAGTCACTCAACAGGGCGGAAGTGGCGTCGGGTTCGGACACTCCGGCTTCGTCCACGAGAAATTCCAGCAACAGCTTCATCAGCTTGATCAAGGCGACCCCGTGTGTGCGTTGCGTCTTCGCGAACAGCCAGTCGCTCCATTTCATGAATCCAACGAACGGCGATCCAACTTTGCGCCAGAGCAACGGCGCGGTATCCAGAAAGTTTCCGCTGTTGCCCACGAGGTCCCAATAACGCGCGAAACGGCGCATCCTCTGCATGTCGGCGAAAGAGATCAGCTTCGTGCGCAGGATTTCGTACGGCGGTTGCGCGGCGTAGATCATCTCCCATTCGCGGTCGTGCCGGACGATGGGCGTACCCCGAAGCCGCTTCAGAATGCCCACCTGGATTTCCTGTGGGTTCATCGCGATTAATCGGTCAAAGCCCACGCCAAAACTTTTGATTGATTCGCCCGGCAATCCCACAATCAAATCCGCGTGGATGTGAATCTCGGTTTCGCTGCGGAGAAAGTGGAAATTGTCCGCCAGCTTGTCGTATTTTTGTCGGCGACTAATCAGTCCGGCGACGTCCTCATTGAACGTTTGGATGCCGACTTCGAACTGGAGCGACCCCGCCGGAAACTGTTTCACCAGATCGCGCAGACCGGTCGGCAACCGGTCGGGCACCATTTCAAAATGGAAAAACATTCCGGGCTGATACCGCGCGAGCAGGAACTCCAGAATGGCCCGGCTGGTGTTCAGGTTCAGGTTGAACGTGCGGTCGACGAACTTGAACTGTTTCACGCCGCGTCCAAGCAGTGACAGGAGCGCGTTCAAGAACGTGTCCAACTCCACCGAACGCACCGGAACATCGAGCGAGCTGAGGCAGAATTCGCACGTGAACGGACACCCGCGCGAGGCTTCGACGTAGATGATCCGGTGGGCAATGTCGTCGTCTCCGTAAAATTCGTAGGGCAGCGCGAGTTGCGTCATTTCCGGCAACGGCGCGTGTATGATTTTCTGGGCTGGAGGTGCTCCGCGAAGCAGTTGCCCGCAGACCTCGGCAAACTTGAGATCCGCTTCACCGGTGATGACGTAATCCGCTAGCCCGACGATCGGCTGCCCGTCCGTTTCATGGCTGACTTCGGGGCCTCCGAGAACGATCGTGATGTCCGGTCGGAGTTTCCGGATCGCGGCAACGACGACCTCTGTTTCCACCACGTTCCAGATGTAGATGCCGAATCCGAGAATCTTCGGTTCGCGGGCAAGCAACACTTCGACGATGTCGAGTGGGCGCTGGTTGATGTCGAACTCGGCGATGCAGGCACGCGACTTGAGATCGCCAAGATTGGCCATGAGATAGCGCAATCCAAAGGCGGCGTGGATGTATTTCGCGTTGAGCGTGGTGAGGACAATATCCGGCATCGGACCCGTAAACTAGCGCGGAACCGGAGGCGCACGCCAGACCTGATTCATCGCGAAGTGGCGGCAGGCATCCTTGCCTGCCGTAGAGCCGGGCAGGGAAGCCCAATTAGTATTGTTCGTGTTCTTTCATGAAATTGCATGAAATCCCGGTAACCATTGGCAATTTTTCACCAGCCTGGTTTTCGTGTCACAAAACTTTTCAAGAACCGCTTGACGGTGTTTTCACAAGAGCGCGGACGGGCCGTCCGCTCTGCGGCAGCCAATGACAGATAACCTCCCGCTTGGTAACACGAACAAGAAGCCAAACAGAATCTTGCATACTTTACAGCCCCGCCTTCCACATCAGGTGATTGGCGTAATTACGGCTCCCCAGATGCAGCCGTTTCGCGATCCATTCCATCGAACGCACCGTTTCCTTCCGCAACCGCTGTGC
>Ga0209491_10003632_pt1 | contig 25113 bp, 20 predicted proteins | sample BON02_FD_187213 | JGI IMG/M metagenome (GOLD analysis project Ga0209491, IMG submission 187213) | Freshwater microbial communities from Lake Bonney liftoff mats and glacier meltwater in Antarctica - BON-02 (SPAdes) (version 2) | ecosystem: Environmental > Aquatic > Freshwater > Ice > Glacier...
GGATCTTCAACACCGACGCCGACTCCAGTGCCGACTCCAGTGCCGACCCCAGTGCCGACCCCAGTGCCGACCCCAGTGCCGACCCCAGTGCCGACCCCAGTGCCGACCCCAGTGCCCGGCGGTCCGAATACCGTAATTGAAACGCCGAATGCTACCGTCACATTTGTTGTTACCAGTGATTGGAAAAGCGGCTTCGGTGCGAACGTCACGATCAAAAATAAGACGTCGCAGCCGCTCCGCTCCTGGATGTTGGATTTTCGAATGACCCCGGCAATTTCTTCGATCTGGAATGCCCGTGTCGTCAGCCGGGTCCAGGATCGTTGGACGTTTGATGCGTCCACGGTCTCATGGAATAAAGACATCCCTGCCAATGGTCAGGTGAGTTTTGGATTCAATGCCTCTCCTGGCGAGCTGAAACAGGCGCCGGCAGATTTCAATTTTTCCTATCAGACGGCTGGGACTCCAACCCCTACGCCGACACCGGTTCCAGCACCGACACCTAATCCCTCACCAACGCCTGTTGCCACACCGACTCCGGGCGCTACGCCAACGCCCGGGGTGAGTCCGGCCCCAGTGCCAACACCGACGCCAATCCCCACGCCGACCCCGACTCCAGGTGTGGGAATCTTCAATTACGGAGAGGTCTTGCAAAAGGCATTATATTTCTACGATAGCCAGCGGTCAGGCGTGCTTCCTGCGGATTTCCGGGTGCAGTGGCGTGGAGATTCCGGATTGCAGGACGGCTCGGATGTGGGCATCGATCTGACTGGTGGATTTTACGACGCGGGAGATCACGTGAAGTTCACGCTTCCGATGTTGAGTTCCATGACGTTGCTGGCTTGGGGTGGGGTCGAGTATGCTTCGGGTTACGCTGCGTCAGGCCAAGCGGAGTATCTCAGCGACAATATCCGGTGGGGAATGGATTGGGTAATGAAGGCCCACGCTGCGCCCAATGTTTTCTATGCCCAAGTCGGGCAGGGGGGGCCGGATCATTCGTATTGGGGACCATCCGAGACAATGACGATGGCGCGTCCCTCGTATGCAGTCACCGCGTCGAAGCCGGGTTCTGAAGTCACCGCTGAGGCTGCTGCAGCACTCTCAGCAGCGTCGATGTTGTTCCGCGCAAGTGACCCAGCCTACGCGGATCGTATGCTTGTCCACGCACGACAATTGTTCACTTTTGCTGATACCTACCGCGGCGACTACTCGGTTTCGATTCCGGACGCGGCCAACTTTTACAAGTCGTATTCGGGTTACACCGATGAGTTGCTGTGGGCGGCCGTGTGGCTTTACCGCGCTACAAACGAGCCGATCTATCTTCAAAAAGCAGAGTCGATTTACAATCAATCCTTTGCTTCGACAACGATCCGATGGACCCATGATTGGGACAATAAACTGCCTGGAGCGGCGGTCCTTCTTGCGCAGCTCACCGGTAAGCAGGTTTACAAAACCGCCGTGGAGAAGTGGCTGAACTATTGGACGGTTGGCGATAGCGGCCAGAAGGTGAGCTACACATCTGGCGGTCTCGCATGGCTCGCGCAATGGGGATCGTTGCGTTACGTTTCTAATACTGCGCTGCTGGCCTTCATCTATGCCGACAAGGTGGGCGACGTGGGCACCCGATATCGCGACTTCGCAAAACGGCAGATCCACTACGCCCTAGGTGAAAACCCTATGAATCGCAGCTACGTGGTGGGATTTGGGAACAACCCCCCGGTCAATCCGCACCACCGGGGAGCACATGGTTCGTGGAACAACAACATCGCGAATCCGCCGCTGAATCGGAACGTCCTGTATGGCGCGCTGGTCGCTGGTCCCACGGCGGCAAATGACTCTGCGTATTCCGATCTCCGAACGGACTACGTCGCCAATGAGGTGGCATTGGATTACAATGCGGGATTCACCGGCGCGATTGCCCGACTGGTGCAGTACAATGGCGGCACACCGCTGGCAGACTTCCCTGTTTTTGTGGATCCCGTGGATGATTATTTTGTAGAAGCCTCAATTTCCCAGCAAGGGAATGGATTTACCGAGATCAGGGCCCTCATTAATAACCGCTCTGCCTATCCTGCAAGGGCGTCGGAAGGACTCGCGTTCCGTTATTTCGTGGACCTTACGGAAGTTTACACCGCTGGCTTTAACGCCAGTGCGGTGCAGGCGAGCCTTACATACAGCCAGGGAGCCAAAATTTCGCTCCTGCTGCCGCATGACGTTGCTCGCAATATCTACTATGTTGAAATCGACTTCAGCGGCACACGTATTGCTCCTGGCTCGTCTACAGGCTTTCGTCGGGAATCGTTGTTCCGTTTGAGTATGCGCACAGGATTCCCGGCGTCGGTGTGGAATCCATCCAACGACCCATCTTTCCAAGGCTTGGGTTCGGGATCACAGGCCACCGCTAAGTCGGAAAATATCACGGTTTACGAGGAGGGGGAGCTCCGTTATGGACAAGAGCCATAGGCATCGCGTGGATGCGTGATTGCGTGGGACGGACGCGTGGCCTACTCTTTGCTGCGTAATCGATCCTCAAATGAAAAACCTCCCGTCCTGTGCCCTCGGACTCGCTGCAACTCTCGCAATGTCCCTTACCGGATGTGTGAACTCCGAAGGGCGGCTTCGTCCGCCGGATCCCCTCGGACGGATGTTATTTGATGCGCTGGACCCCGGCCCTAAGTATGCGCAATCGGATGCGTATTACGCCGGTCACGAGCAACCTCGCACGGCGGGTGATGTCTGGGTGGAAGGTTTCTGGGGTCGCGATGCACGCGGTCAACGGGTCTGGGTTCCCGCCCACTGGGCACGCGGCGAAATCCGGTGATTCAGATCGCTGGCTTACCGTCTCCCGGCAAGAGCCCGCTGAAGCGTTAATTGATCTGCGTGCTCCAGTCCGCCACCAGCGGGTAGTCCCTGTGCGATTCGTGTCACAGGGACCTGGCAATCCGAGAGAAGATCTGCGATGTAGTTCGCCGTAGCTTCTCCTTCAACATCTGCGCTCAGGGCGAGGATGACTTCGGTGGGTGCTTCCGTCCGGACTCTGTCGATCAACGCACTGATCCGGAGGTCCTCGGGGCCTATGTTGTCAAGCGGGGCGAGGCGTCCTCCAAGTGCATGATAGCGGCCTGCAAAAATTCCAGTGCGCTCAATAGGCAAAATGTCTGTTGCTGTCTCCACGACACAAATGGCTTGTCCTGCGCGCTGCGGGTCTGCACACACGGTGCATTTTGGCTCGGTGGCAAAAAATCCGCAGCACGTGCACCGTTGCACGCCAGTGGATGCAGAGGTTAACGCTTCGGCCAAAGCAGCGGGTTTTGCATCCGCGGAGGATAACATCCAGAGCGCGATACGCTCCGCGCTGCGGGGACCCACGGAGGGAAGACGCCGTAACTCCCGCACGAGGGCAAGGAATGGCTCGGGGTAATCGATTGCTGTCACGAGCAACTAGACGGGTTGGCGTTCCGAAATCATGCGGCGGAGCCAAACATGGGTAGTTCGGTAACGGATGCCTCTCCTCGGCGGGCTCGCTCGCTGCGGAGCACGTAAAAATCGAGCGCCGGATCAGGGATCCCGATGATCCGGGCGAGGGAGAATTCCTCCAGAGCTGACTGCCACTTGTTTTCGCGGAACAAAATGACACCATTCCAAAAATGCTTTCGGCTCCGAACCCCTTCAGGAGTCAGACCGCCCTTCGGCGCGAGGATTTCGTAAAGTTCAATGCGGCGTCCGTCGCGCTTGGATAACATTTCGATCGGACGGGATTCGAACACATCGTGAGCATCACGATAGGTATCGGGACCAATGAGGATCCGCGAGCCATATTGGTCACACGCTGCGCAGAGGCGTGCGGTGAAGTCGACGACAGGTCCAACGATGCTGAGTCCGCCAAGACGCGTGCCGCCAAAAGCACCTGCAAGGACAGGTCCGGAGTCCATCCCCGCGCGGAGTTGAATCCGTTGCTGCCAAGTGGCATCGCATTCGCGGTTCAGTTCATCAACCCGGGCTAGGAGCCCGAGCATTGCCTGTGCTGCGGTGACGGCGTGATTTCCACTTTCGATGGGAACCCCATAAACGACACGCACGGTGCCCCCCGCGCAAAGGTCCAAATAGCCGCCACATTCGACAAGATAATCCGAGGCAGTTTGGAGAAAGCGGTTGGTCATCGCAACGGCATCCTCGGGGACCAATGAATTCAAAAGCGCGTCGTAGTTGGCAATTTCGCAAACCAATACCGTTGCTTCGCGGTGGCATCCGGGGAACGTCACTGGATCATCGGAATCTACCAATGCGTGAAAGTGTTTGCTTGGAAGTCGCTGACCGATCAAGCGGATCAGGACGCTCTTGCGCACGCCGCCTTGGGAGCGGCTGTAGAAAAGCCCGATTACCAGCGCAAATCCGCCCGCAACGAGAGCTTGGAACGGTGAAACATACGTTCCATACAGCGAGAGAACCCAGGAGCCCGTGATCACGAGCATCCATGTGGCTGCTCCTACGGCGACCTTTGCGCCGAAGCGCGTGATATCGACGGCCGTCCATGCGATGGCATATGCGATCACTGCAGCCAGACCATACGCGACCAGCGGGGGTGTTCCGACCAGTCCGGGGGAAATTTTTGCGAACCAACTGCCGGTTGCAAACTCCGCCGGCTGGATCCAACCGGTGGCGTCCAGCAACAGAGCTGCAAGCAGCGATGCGCTTCCAATTACGAGAGTTGCTTTGATGTACCTCATTCGCGAGCAGACGATTTTGCATCATCTGCTCGTATATGGCGATAGGATTTAACAACCCAGTCACTGAGCACGGCATCCGGTTCGATAACGGCGCGCTCGGGAATCACAAATTCGGAGCAGCCGGTGTTCCTTTGGATGAGCTGCAATCCGAATTGATAATCCTTGAACAACCGCTCGCATAGCTCCCTCACGCCGATTCCTTCGTCGAGTGCCCGGCGCACGAGCCCGTGGGAGGCATCGCCATCAAAGGTAATCGTGAGCCCGTGTTGCTCCGAAAAACGCGTCGCAAACTGCGTGATCGTATCGGCCATGAGCTTTTCTTTCTCCAGATGGCCCTGACTAAGTAATCCCGAGAGTGCTGTCGTGGGATCGTCCACCAGCGCATCGCTCACGGCGAATGACGTGACGCCAGAGTCGGGAAGTTCATATTTAAAGTCGCGGAATAACTTTTCGCACACGGTTAGCAATCCACGGGCTCCCGTGCCTTCCCCGGCCGCGCTCGCAGCAATTTTTCGCAGCGCCCCATCCTCGAACACTATCTCGACTCCATAAGCCTGAAAGGACCGCTCGTATTGGCGAATAATGCTACCTTCCGAGCGTTTCATGATTTCGAAAAGATCGTTTGCGTCGAGTGCTTTGCAAAGCACCCGCACGGGGAGGCGGCCAACAAATTCCGGCTCCATGCCAAAGGAAACAAGATCATCGGTGCGCAGGGCATTCCACACATCCGACTGATCCTCGAAGGCACCAGCCTCTGCACCGAATCCCATGGTCGAACGTTTCAGCCGCTGACGGATCTGGTCCTGCAATTTGTCAAACGCACCGCTGACGATGAACAAAATATGACGGGTATTGATCGACTCACGCTTGGACTTGCCGCCGCGCTGCGTTTCGAATGCAGCTTGGATCTGCCCTTGGAGGTCCATCGGATTGCGAAGTGCCACCTCGGTTTCCTCCATCAGTTTGAGGAGCGTCGTCTGCACGCCGCGACCACTGACGTCCCTGCCGCCGGCCGATGATGTCGAAGCGATTTTGTCGATCTCGTCGATGTAGATGATGCCATGTTGCGCGAGATCGAGGTCGCCATCCGCCTTGTGAACGAGTTCCCGAACGAGGTCTTCGACGTCGCCGCCGACATATCCTGTCTCGCTGAACTTAGTCGCGTCCGCTTTGACAAAGGGAACCCCGATCAGCTCGGCCACATGTTTCACGAGATAGGTTTTTCCCACTCCGGTCGGGCCGATTAGGATGACATTTTGTTTACTGTATTCCACCTCTTCACCCCGTTCGAGGGCAGCGCGGGCGCTGCGGGCGTGGTTGTAGTGGTCGCACACCGCGATACTCAGGACCTTTTTCGCGTCATCCTGTTTGATTACAAACCGATCCAGATGGCGTTTGATTTCCTTTGGTGAAAACTGAAAGTCGAGGACATCCGCTTTTGGCTCGACGGTCGAGGGGTCGGGGTCAACCGGTGCCGCAGCAGTGGCTGACTCTTTGGGTTGCTGTGCAAAACCTTGACGCAAAAACTCATTCAGACGTTGCTGGATCTGCTCCGGTGTCAGAGATGGAAACTCACTCATAGGACTACTCTACGCAGACCCACATCCGCCGCAATGGACAAATCCCTGCTTGCCCGAACAGCGGGATATTACCTAGGTTGGGCTTCGGAGATGACAGACACTACGGGATCAGGCGATGCGGACGGGTTGATACCCACGTCGGCGCTACGCAGGATCACAAATTATTTTCGAGCCGATGCGCGGGCCGACGCGAGCGCAGGGCTGACGATTGCGGTGATGGGAGTCCCTCAAGGCATGGCATATGCCCTCATCGCCGGACTGCCGCCGGTTTATGGGCTCTATACGTCGATCATCCCGACATTGATCGCCGCGGTTTTTGGTAGTTCGCGGCATTTGGTTACAGGGCCGACAAATGCGATGTGCATGATTATCCTAAGCCTCACCGCAGCCATGCCGCAGAGGTATGGTGTGAGTTTGATCGAAATCGTGCTGGCTCTGACTTTCCTGACGGGTCTGTTTCAGCTTTTGTTCGGTGTTTTGAATTTGGGAGGAATCGTCAAATACGTGTCGAATTCCGTAATCGTCGGATTCACCGCCGGAGCGGGAATTCTTATCGCCGCTAATCAAATCAAAAACCTGATCGGAGTATCTATCCCTGAATCGCAGGGAGGGCATTTTCTAGTCACGATCTGGGCGACGCTTTCACGGGTTCATCAGGCGAATCCTTATGCTTTTTTGATTGGCGGACTGACCGTAATTTTGCTGGTGGGATTCCGAAAGTATGCTCCGAGAGTTCCGGGGGCGCTACTGGTATTGGTGCTGCTTTCTTTGGTGGCATGGCTGGCGGGCTGGTCAGAACCCGGGCGGGGAGACTCCCATGTGGAGATCGTGCGCGATATCCAGGAAATCACTCCCACATTTGATATCTTCGCCGTGCCGCAAATGTTCGTGCGACCGAATCTCGAACTGATCCGTGAACTCCTCGGTGGTGCGCTGGCGCTGGCGATTCTCGGTCTTGTTGAATCCACCGCCATCGCTCGCGCCATCGCATCGTCGTCAGGCCAGCGCCTCGACTTTAACCGCGAATTTGCAGCACAGGGCGTGTCAAAGATGATAAGTTCGTTTTTCCATTGTTTCGTCTCCTCCGGTTCCTTCACGCGCAGCGCGGTGTGCTATCAGTCCGGAGGCCGGACCCGTGCTGCGGCAGCATATTCTGCATTATACACCGCAGTGGTCCTCGTGGCGTTTGGTCCCTTGGCAAATTACATTCCTCTCGCATGTCTTGCAGGGATGATCTTCGTCACAGCGGTAACCATGATTCAAAAGGACCGTCTCGCGATGACCTGGAAATCTGGACGAAACTCGCAAATCGTCGTCGGAGGCACGCTGGCAGCCACATTGCTCATGCCGCTTGAGACAGCGGTGTTTGTCGGTGTGCTTCTTTCCATTGTGATCCTTCTGCGCATCACCGCCAAACCCGATCTCACACAGCTCGTTCAGCACTCGGAGTTTGGTTTCGAGGAGGTTCCATTCAATCGCGCCGCACCGGAGCCCGTCGCGATCATCAATATGGAGGGGGATCTGCATTTCGCCGCGGCGGAGGATTTGGATTACGAATTACTACAGGCGTTAAAGCCCGAGACGCGTGTGGTTGTCTTGCGGATGAAGCGGCTGCGGGCTGTCGGCAGTAGTGCCATGGCGATGTTGGAGCACTTTCACAAGTTGCTTCACGCACGCGGAATCCACCTTGTGGTCTGCGGGATTGAGGAAGAAATGAGCCGCGTGCTCACCGGGTCCGGATTGAGAAAGGTCATCGGCGAGCAAAATATCTTCTACGCGGACAATCGGATTTTTCAATCCACGGAACTCGCATTAGCCCGTGCGATGGGGATCGTCGAGATGCAGCGCTCCACAAACGACGTGGCTACCCAGGATGCGCTCCGTAGAACGCTCGTCGATACCACTGCGGCGGATCTCATGCAAAAGCGCTGCCTCCGCTTTGGTGAAGGGCATCAAGTCCGTGAGGCAATGTGGCTCGTGTCACAGTTTCAAAAACGAATGAACACCGCACACCCGCAGTCCGTGTTCCTCCAGAGTCGCGAGGGGAAACTCACCTCCGAACTCGATATCCCATCCATCCTGCGTCACCTCGCAAGCGGTTTGGATGTCCGCCGCGCCGCGAAAATGGACGACGAGGCATTGGCGGCGCTGATCGAGCCCCGGTTATTTGAGGATATCCGCAGGATTGCACGGCCTGCGGATGTCACGGTAAACCACGATGACGTGTTATCGGAGGTGCTGGCGCTTGCTGCCCGAAATGGATTTCGGGCAATGCCTGTTGCAGATGCGCACGGGCGGCTGGGTGGTGCCTTCGATGAGATTGCCATGCTCCGCGGATTGACAAAGGTGCTTCACGCAGACCAAAACAAACTCTCAAGTCCTCCCACGCCTCCACCCGCTGCTGCTGCTCCACCGATTCCGCTGACATGACCACTGCCGAACATCTTGCGACAGCCAAATTCGTTCGCATCGGAAGCGGGCACTCCGCCGCCGAGGCCGTGGGCATTGCATTTGATCCCGCGGCATCGACTCTCCGGGAGATTGTCATCGTCGTTCTGGACAATGACGGTAACTTTGTTGGCCTCGTAGAGCCGCGCGATATCCTCGAGCGTCTGGGTGCCGAGTTGGCGATGGCGGGCGTGGATTCCGATACGCAGATCGCCTCGATTCGTCGCGGCCTTACCACGCCGGTTGCTGAATTGGTGAGACCGGGTGTGCCGCGTGTTGATGCGGGAGATTCGTTGGCGATTTTGCTGTCCAAATCCGCCCTGTCCGAGGCGGCATATCTCCCCGTGTTCAAGGATGAACAATTTTTTGGCATTGTCCCGGTCACCGCGATCTTCGACGCTATTTGTCAACTCACACTCTCGGGCCGTACCGGCGACATCCCGTTTCTGAACCCATGAAAATTCTTATCACAGGCATCTGCGGATTTGTCGGCTCCTCGCTTGCTAACTCGCTCCACGACGCGATTGCTGGCGTGCAGATCCTTGGCATCGACAATCTAAGCCGCTCTGGAGCTGATCGGAACCGGGCGCTGTTGACTCAGCGAGGCATCCGCGTGATCCACGGAGACGTGCGCTGTTCGAGTGACTTGGAAGGATTGCCGGATGTGGATTGGGTCATCGACTGCGCGGCCAACCCCAGCGTGCTTGCCGGTGTGGATGGCAAGGCGAGTTCGAGGCAGCTCGTTGAGCACAATTTGGGTGGAACGATCAATCTTTTGGAATATTGCCGCCGTGTTGGAGCAGGATTTATTCTCCTGAGCACCAGCCGGGTGTATTCCATTCCTCCGCTGGCAGCGTTGCCGGTGGTGGTGCAGCGCGAAGCATTTGCTCCGTTGGATGCGGGGCAGTTGCCGCACGGTGTGACGGCAGCGGGGATCGCAGAGACGTATTCCACACAGGCTCCGGTGTCGCTCTACGGTGCCACGAAGCTCGCCTCGGAGCAGCTCGCCTTGGAGTATTCGCATTGCTTTGATTTCCCCGTCTGGATCAACCGCTGCGGGGTGCTAGCGGGCGCTGGTCAATTTGGTAAAGCTGACCAGGGGATCTATGCGTTTTGGTTGCACTCGTGGCGCGAGCGACGGGATTTGCGAAACATTGGATTCGATGGGATGGGCCATCAAGTTCGCGATTGCTTGCACCCACGGGATGTCGCAGCGCTGGTTGTCAAACAGCTCCATGCGGAGCGGGACGCGTCGCGGCCGCAGATAGTCAATGTCTCCGGGGGCAGCGACTCTGCGCGCTCACTGCGCCAATTGAGCCGCTGGTGCGAGGCACGCTGGGGCCCGCTGCCGGTGGGCACAGACCCCGTGCAACGGCCATTTGATCTGCCTTGGGTGGTCTTGGATTCGGGGTTGGCGCTTGCAACTTGGGACTGGAAACCGCAGATTTCTGTAGAAGAGATCCTTGCCGAGATTGCCACGTTTGCGGAGTCCAACCCGACGTGGATCTCGCTCTGCCAATGACCCTGCGTAAATTCTCATTTTCCCAGTAATGAAAACCCTTCTCGTGACCGGATCATCCGGTTTGATCGGCTCCGAAGTCTGTAAACATTTTTCCAAGGCTGGCTGGGCAATTCACGGCGTCGATAATAACCAACGGGCCGTGTTTTTCGGCCAGCAAGGAGACACGCGATGGAATCAACATCGGCTTGAAACAGAAATTCCCGGCTTTGCGCATCACGAGATTGACATTCGAAATCGCAACGGGATCGTTGACCTGCTGGCCACGATCCGCCCGGATGCCATTGTCCACACCGCGGCTCAACCCAGCCACGATCGGGCCGCCGCCATTCCATTTGATGACTTCGATACCAATGCGGTCGGCACGCTGAATCTACTGGAAGGAGCGCGCCGCGCGTGTCCCCAGTCTCCCTTCGTTCATATGTCCACTAATAAAGTCTATGGGGACCGCCCGAACTCGATCCCGATGATCGAACTCGACACCCGCTGGGACTATGCGGACCCGGCATTTGCGGACGGAATCACAGAAGATTTCTCCATTGATCAGTCCAAGCACTCCCTGTTTGGTGCATCGAAAGTCGCGGCAGATGTGATGGTGCAGGAATATGGGCGGTATTTTTCGATGCCGACGTGTTGCCTGCGTGGCGGTTGCCTCACGGGTCCCAACCACTCGGGTGTCGAACTCCATGGATTTTTATCCTATCTTGTAAAGTGCAACCTCGAGCGCCGCGAATATCGGATCTTTGGCTACCAGGGCAAGCAAGTCCGCGATAACATCCACTCCCACGATGTAGCCCGGTTTATTGAGGAATTCATCGCTGCGCCGCGCATCGCCGAGGTTTACAATATCGGCGGTGGCAGGGCGAATTCGTGCTCGATTTTGGAAGCATTTAAAATCGCGGAATCATTTACCGGAATCGAGCAGGTATCCACCTACGTCGATGAAAATAGGATCGGTGACCACGTCTGCTACATCTCGGATTTGTCGAAGATGCGGGCGCAATATCCCGCTTGGGATATCACCGTCTCCCTTCACGAGACCGTCGGCCAGATCGTGGAATCCTGGCGCGCCCGCAATGGTTGATAAGGCAGTTTCCGTCGCGAGCCCTGATCGATCGCGCTTCCGCTATCAGCTTCAAGCGGGGTGATCAGCTTTTCGCCTGGATGTCGAGCGGATTGAAATCTGCCGCGTGATAAGAACTCCGGACCAGCGGCCCGCTGGCAACATATTCAAATCCCTTCTTGTAACCAATCTCACGATAGAGCTCGAAGGCCTCCGGGTGGACATACTCAACCACCGGCAAATGCTGTGGCGTTGGGCGGAGATACTGCCCGAGCGTCAGCACCTGGACGTTCGACTCCCGTAAATCGTCCATCGATTGGAATAATTCATTCTCGGTTTCACCAAGGCCGAGCATCAATCCACTTTTGGTTACGATATGGGGTGCCATTTTTTTGATTCGCGCCAGGACATCCAATGAGAGCCGGTATTTTGCCCGGGATCGCACCACCGGTGAGAGACGCTCCACAGTTTCCAAGTTGTGGTTGAAAACATGGGGCTTTGCATCGATCACGCGCTGAAGGGATGCCTCCTTCCCTTTGAAATCCGGCGTCAGGACTTCAATGATTACTGTCGGGTCCATGGCACGCACCGCCTCGATAGTCCGACCAAAATGATCCGCTCCACCGTCTGCAAGATCATCGCGGGCGACTGCTGTGATCACCACGTGCTTGAGTTTCAGACGTTGTATTGCCTCGGCGACGCGTGCAGGTTCATCGGCTTCGAGTGCCAGCGGCTTGGATGTCGAGACCGCACAAAACCCACATGCCCGCGTGCAATGCTCCCCCGCTATCATAAATGTCGCGGTCCCCTGACTCCAGCACTCCCAGCGGTTCGGGCACTGGGCACTTTCGCAGACCGTGTGAAGTTTCAAGTCGGAGATCAACCCCTTGGTGGAAAAGAAGACGGGGTTGGATGGAAGGCGTACTTTAATCCAGTCCGGCTTCTTGGACTGATGCAGTGCTGGGTCGATTTTCGGAGAAGGCATCATTGACTTCACTACGATGACGCATGTTCGCAAAAAAATCACCGGAAAATTTCATTTCCGAGCGGCGATAGGGTATTCATGACGTGCCCGACGTGCCGATCTCAGCGAAATAGCTGGGAAATTCCCTCTCTCGATTCTTGTGGCCTAAGACAATGCAGTGAATCAAAAGCTGGCGGCCTGGATGTTGAATAAGATGGGGCATTTGCCTTCAATGGTTTCCACTGGCGCCGAAGCGGTCGAAGCCATCGAAACGCAGTCTTTTGATTTTGTGTTCATGGAAATCCAGATGCCTGTCAGGCAGCAGGGATGTCGGAAATGCTTACAAAACCTGTGCGGATTCGCGAACTCGCCAATGGTGTTACAAGAGCGTACATGGGGCTGATAGAGCGACGGAAAGATGCCGTCCGCGTGCCGCACGGGCAGCAGGACTAATGCGCGGTCATTCGCGCCATTAAGTGGCGCACCAGGCACGCGGCAATTCGGTAAATCAGGTTCTTCGCTGGTTTCGGTGGGTGAGCATGTTCAGGTAAAACCCGGAGGGTCCATCAAGAAATTAGCCGGAGGTGCAACCCACCGGAATTCGATACATTAAGCGTTTCGCCCCGGCAGGGGCGGAGGAAAATCCCAACTCTGCCATCGACCGATCTCTGCCTGCATGACCATCTGGTTTTTGGAACCAAGGATCATGCACCGGTCATTGCATCTGCGTGGCGTGGTGACTTGCATGCTTTCATGGGCGGTCTTGTGCGCACCCTTGGTGGCGTGCCGGAGGCCGTGGGTGGTGTTTCCGACCATGTTCATTTGATGGTGGGGACTACGAGCCACGCATTGCCTCTCCGACGGGATGCGCGAATTGAAGTCCGTCTCCTCACGATGGGTCCATGAGACCCCAGGGCTTCAGTCGTTTTGCGTGGCAGGAAGGTTGCGGAGCATTCCCTGTGAGTCAGTTGCAGAGTGTTACTCTCCGGCGTTATATTGAAAACCAGGAGAAGCACCATCGTACGCGCACGTTTCGCGAGGAATATCTCGAACTCCTCCAGCGACACGGAGAGGAGTTTGATATTCGGTATGTGTTTTGATCCGTCGCCCCTCACGGGGCTGATGTCATCATCGCTCGATATCCCGGTGGTTGGCAGAAAATATGCCCCGCAACGAGTTTCGGTAGTTGCCACCTACTGGCCGTGACGGGCGCGTATTCTTCGGCTATCCGCGCGGACGCGGTCACCCCGGGCCGAGGAGAAAAGAATTAAAACCATGAAGAGCATGAAGATTCAGAAAAAATCTTCCTCAGCCTTGGCCCCCTTCCTGTCCTTCATGCTCTTCATGGTAGAAAAAAAAGGGTTCGCCTCGTCGGAAGTCAACCCGGCGACAAACAGCGCAAAATCCCGCTCATGCCCGGCGTGCTCGTTTTCCTCCCACAAGCGAGTCGGGCAGCGAGTTCTCAAACCGCACTGTTGTTTTCCCCTCCCATTGCGTTAATCGTTCTTCACTATTATACCCAAAAAGGTGTGTAGAAAGCTCAGGGTTGGCACCACCGGCTAATTTCCGCAAGCCCTCCGGGCTGAAGGAGTCGCAACCCCACTGGAAATAGCGAAGAAGCGTAAATCAAGGAGCGAGAGTATTCGTTTCCTGGCAGCCGAAGCGAATGACCATAAACGCACCGCTAACGAACATAAACAGGCTGTAAACCACGGCGGGCATCGCGATGTTTGGGCTGTTCAGCAGTCCGAGCGCGATGGCCAAGGCAAGCGTGCCGTTTTGGATGCCAGCTTCGATCGAGACCGTAATCCGCTGAGGTCGGGATAGGCGAAAGAGCGCCGCCAAACCAAACCCGAGCGTCATTGTCAGGACATTCAGCGCCACCGCTGCCGGGCCAGCGATCCGGAACTGAGCGGCCAAGTCGTCCTCTCGGAGCACGGCCATGGCGATCACCACTGCAAGAAATACGATGGAAATCACATTTGCCGGGCGGGCCATCCGCGCCGCAAAGGCGGGCAGTGCCTTCCGCAGACCCATGCCGAGCAGGATCGGGAGGAGTGTAACGATGGCCAGTTGAGTCAGGGTTTTAAGGAATGGCAGTTGAAATTCCGTCGTATCCCCGAGGAAGTGCCCCATCGAAAGCCCAACGATCCACGGGATTGTGAACACCGCGACCACGCTTGAGACAGCGGTAAGCGTCACTGACAAGGCCGTGTCACCTTTGGAAAGGTGCGAGATCAAATTCGATGTCGGGCCACCTGGACACGCCGCGAGCAGCATCAGCCCGACTGCGGTCTCTCCTGGAATGCCGAGCGCCGTGATCAGCGCGAGTGCAACCAATGGCAGTAGCAAAAGCTGGCATGCCAACCCCACTGCACTTGCCAGGGGGGCAATCAGGACCCGGCGGAAATCGGCAGGCGTCAGGCTCATCCCCATTCCAAAAAGAACGATGATGAGCGCCAGTGGTAGCAGTAAGGTCTTGAGGGAATCGTCAGCCATAAGGCGCTTTCTGTATCATGGGATTCTCACCGCGCAAGCTCGCCGGCATGCGGTGCGAAGGAAATTAGGGAGTGCTGAGGTGGCGGATGACTTCGCCTGCTGCAATGAAGCCAAAAACTCCGGTGACATGAGCCGCCGCGCCAAACCCGGTGGCACAATCCATGCGTAGGTTGCAGGATTCGTCTGGTGCGATTTCACGCACGGTGCCGTCCGGCCACGGGAATTTTTGTGCTTCGTCGGATACCACGGCTTTAGTGCCATAGTGGTTTCCCTCGCCTTTTTCCCATCCGTAGTCACGGCGGAGTTTTCGGCGCACTTGGCGCAGCAGTTCATCCCGCCCGACGGTGGAAAGGTCCATGGTGCGGATGCGCTGTGGATCTACCTTTCCGCCCGCAGAGCCGATGGTGATCGCCGGGATGCCGAGTTGGCGGGCCTGTGCGAGGATCGCTGCTTTCACGGACATCCGATCCGTAGCGTCTACGATATAGTCTGCCTTTTCCGGGACCAGGCGGGTGGCATTGTCGGGGGTCAGGAATTCATACACTGGAATGACCTCGCAGGCCGGATTAATTGTATGGACGCGATCTGCGAGGACATGGATCTTTGGCATGCCGACGGAGGCAGTGACCGCTTGGATCTGGCGATTGATATTGGTCACGCAGACGTCGTCCATATCGATGAGCGTGAGCTTTCCAATTCCGGACCGGGCCAGGGACTCAACTGTCCACGAGCCGACGCCGCCGACGCCGACGACGCAGACATGGACGGATCCCATGCGTGTGACCGCGTTGCGGCCAATCAAACGCTCGAGGCTGGAAAATCGCTCGGATACGGATCCCATGGGAATCAGGCGGGGTTCATGGACGTTGGGTGCAAGCCGCGTGCATAGTCGAGAGCATCAGAGATTGCGAGATTTCGCCCGGCGGCGATGGCTGCGTCGTTCGACGAGAGGCACGATCTGGCAAGCCCCGGAGCAGGTAGGCGGTAATCCATTTGTTTCCAGAGGAACGGTAAATCACGAGACTTTCCTCTTTTAGCCGTCTGCTTGCCGCGTTGTCGCCGCGATCCCTCGCGACGCTTCCCGTGCCACTGAGTGCGACCGCGAGGCGGGTTTTTCCGGTGCCGCCTTTGCCCGTGGGCGTTAGACCCCCCCCCTCTGAGCATATCGCGGACGTGCTGCATCTCGCGCTCCCGGTCCACGAATGAATTCAGGTTTCCCGGCAGGTTGTTCGGCATTACCTCAAGCGATCTCAGCGGCGGAAACTCCATGGGATGGCCATCCACCAAGATTTGAAATAAACGTTCCGGGCGGGCGAGGTCGCGTAGTCGCCGTTCCCCGAGGTCCCGTAGCGCTACCTCGGCAGGCATCGCATCGCGGACCAATTCTTGAACTGGCAGCGAAAGCAACACCTGTCCGCCGTGGGCCGCAGCGAGGATCCTTGCAACCCGGTTCAGCGGATTTCCAAAATAATCGCCGTCTCGGAACTCCGCAGCGCCAGTGTGAATTGCCATCCGCGCACGCAGCGGCCCGGTATCTCCCCATGGCTCGGAATGCAAGGTGCGTTGCGATTCGACTGCCGCCTCGACGGCGCTCGCGGCGGTGTCAAAGGCAACGCAGAAGGCATCAGCCGCTGTCTTGAAAACATATCCGCACTGCTGCTTCATCGCGGCATGCATGATTGCATCGTGCCTGGCTATTGAGGCCGCCATCGATACCGGATGCTTTTCCCCCAAGCGCGTGCTCCCTTCGATATCGCTGAAGAGAAATGTGATGGTTCCGACGGGAAAGCTCATTTTCCAAACAAACTACGCAGTTCACAAGGAATGACAAAACGAAACGTCCGGATCAGAATCGTGGTCCGCGCTCAATGCTTATGCGGGACTCCATGTTGGTGAGGATGGGAATGCACGAGGTCACCGTGGCGATGTTCGTGGGTGTGGTAGTCGCCGGGCGGATCGAATGCGCTATGGCCGTGCGTTCGGTCCTGAAATTGTGTGTGGATTGTGACCAGTCGCAATTGAGAGATCCAAACGGGAAGGGAGACCGCTGCCAGCAATCCCGCGAAGAGATAAGCGCTGGTTCCAAAACCTAAAAATGTCACTGCAAATCCCGCCAGTGGATAGCTAAGGCCCCAGCCCACGTGGCTAAGCGAAAAATGCGCGGCGTAGATGTGGGGGCGTTCTTCGGGCGTGCTGTTGGCAGCTAGGAGTTCGTTGCCACGAATGCCGAGGATGCATTGCCCGGCTCCTGCCAGCGCCCACGCGATGAGCAGCGGCTCGAAACGCTCGAAGTAGCCGGCTCCCACGAGTGCCAGAAGCATCGCTGGCGTGGCAGCATGGAAAAGCGCACGTCGAATCCCACACATGGCCTTCCCGTAGGCTACCGCACCGAGCACAGACCCGATGCCGTAGGCGGCCATAGCCCAGGCATAAGCTGTGTCTGGTAGTGCAAGCTGGTCTTTGACAAAATTCACCGTGGCTACAAGCACGAATCCGCCTGCGATGCCCACCTGGAGTGCCAGGTAGAGTGTTTCACGTAGCGGCCAGCGGCGAAGCATTGCCGAGATCCCGTGGGTTAGAGGAACTGGTTGTGTAGCCGTCTGGCTAGCTGTCGCCAGCCGGGGCAGACCGAAGATCAATGCCGAGCTAACGAGAAAAGTAAGGGCATCCATAACGAAATTTCCGCGGAAACCGAAAATGGCAATTGTCAGCGCAGCCAGCGACGGACCGAGAATATTCGCGGTATCGTAGGCGACAGATCCGAGCGCCAAGGCCCGCGGATACTGTACGGATGTCGTGATACCAGGGATGACGGCCTTGTAAACAGGAGTGAAGATCGCTGCTCCCAAATTGAGCAATACTGCCAACGCGTAAATTTGCCAGACCTCCTCGACGAAAAAGAATCCGACAACAATGAGCGCTCGCGAAAGGTCGCTCGCGATCATGGCCTTACGCGCCCCGATCCGGTCACTGATCCAACCGGCCCACGGGGCGCAGAGGACAATTACGACGATCCGGATGGTGAGCGTAATGCCCAGCACTGCTGACGCCGAGGCTCCGACGAGTTGGTGCGCCAGCAAGCCAAGGGCGACGGAACTCAGCCCGCTTCCGACCAGGCTGACGACATGTGCCGCAAAAAGGCGAACAAACCGGTGGTTTCGCCAGAGAGAGTCACCAGGCATTGGTTCTCATCTTCCAATTTTGAAGGACAAAAACGGGCGTATTCTATTCTCCACCATATGCGATTTTTTTGAAAACACCTTCGGACGATAGTTTCAACATCGGAGTATGCAAGGGGATGGACGCTAACACCAGTTTGGATTACTTCCCAGCGTCGCGGTATGAACGGACACATGGGTGACCGTCGGCTCACCGGGAGATTTCCATCGCCGCCTCAGAGATGACCCTCGGGCCCGAGTGCGAGATTTCCCGCTTGGAGGTGATGATATAGAGATCTTCTTCAATCCCTGTAACGCACGGCAGGCCGACCAGTCCATACCGCTTCGCGACGTCCCTCATTACAACGTCGAGCACCGGTGCCGCTCCGACCCCCGCCGCTGCGAGCTCATACATGGCCGCCGCATCGTCGAACTCCGCTCGAATCTCCGGCACCGTTTTCGTCTCTGCCCACCAGCGATCCAAGTCCCGCCGCAAGGGCGACTCTTTCGTGGGCACCAAGACCGGAAACCCACCAAGCCCCTTCGCTGTTCGAAACCTCTTTTGCAGCGCTGCCACCGCCGCGAAACGAACTCCAAACCTTCCTGCCGGCGTGCTGAATAACAACGTTCGAAATGATGCTGGCGCCCGTTCGTTGGCCATTACGAGATCTACTTGATGGCTGGCCAAGGCCGGAAACAACTCGCTCGGCAATCCCTCCCGCACCACCACCCGCAGCGTGGGAAAAACCTCCCATGCCCGGCTCAGGATTCGCGAAACTAGGAGCTTCGGCACCGAATCTGCAATCCCCAAAAACACCGTCTCCACACCGTCCGCCCCGCCCCGTCCGAGCACTTCGATCATCTCATCGCCAAATGAAAAAATCCTCTCTGCATACCGCTGCACCATCTGCCCCGCTTCCGTCAGCACCAGCTTTCGTCCCTCGCGCCGAAACAGCTCACGTCCGAAGAATGCCTCCAGCTCCCGCACTTGCGCACTCAGAGTCGGGGATGAGACGTTCACCACGCTCGATGCCGCCTTGATTCCTCCTTGCGCCGCGACCGCCAGAAAATAACGCAAATGATGATAATTGAGCTGAATGTTCATTCGGTTTTTACGAAGATATTGTTCCAAAGATCGGAATTTGCAATTTGAGATTCAAGGGTCACGTTACCACCGTTGATCCCCTCCTTTCCCTCCCCCCGTGGAACGACGAGAGCAATAACCCGATAATTTAATGAAAACCTCCTACAGATCCCGCATCCACCGCACGCACATTCTTTACCCTCATAACACGCCGGGGAAGGCAATTTCCCTCGATGAATATATCGAGGCAGCACGGGGCGAAGTCTCTACTGATGATGTGCGCCGTTTTCCGCTTTTGAGAAAGGAAATAGAGGTGAAACTTCAAAGTGAGCAGGCACTCCAGCATCGTGATCTGCATGACGGCTTGGATGTTCTTTGTAGGTTTCTTTCATCACCCAGGGCACAGGAGGCCAAGGATCCACTGCCCAAAGATATTGCGGAGGCGGCTGTGGCGGTGAACTATTTTCTCAAAGGTTTCGACCTTATCCCGGATTCGATTCCCGAAATCGGGTTGACCGATGATGTCCGTATTGTGGCCTGCGTCCTTGCTCGCAATCCTTCGATTTCTTCATGAAATTTCGGTACGCCACTTCCGGTATCCTGCTAGCACCTTCGCTGATCGGCGAAAATATGCTCCTCCAACCGGATGCACCGATTCGAATCTGGGGCAGGGCAGCGGCTAGCCAACCGGGTAGCGTGACCCTGGGAAAATAATCCAAGCACGTCTTAACCGACTCGGAAGTGAAATGGGAGCTGCATCCGGAAGCCATCTCTAAGCCGGGGCTTCGGTTAATCTGGAGATTGCCAGCAACGGCAAAGAAAGCGCCGATCCTGTGGTAGTCAGACATGCTTGGGGGAACGACCCAATCGGCGGAAATTTGTTCAATAAGGATGGGCTGCCAGCCTCACCATTCCGAACAGATGGGCGAGTGTCAGCCCCAGGGCAAACGAAATGACATCAGTTTAGTCGAATGGAGGAATTCCGTCTGAAATTGTGCACGGGGTGCATCTACCTGCACTTTCGGGGCACAAAGACGTTGCGTTTTCATCTCTGATAGAATCAAACATTCCTTCCAGCCACGCGGTCAGCAGTTTTTAAGCACCTTCAATTGATCCGCTCAAGATCCCATCCTACGGGAAAATGCACCCTGACTCAGTTATTCTCAGGTCCTCTAATACTACCCGGAAATTCAATTATGGAAAAAAGTAAGAACAAAATATTAATCATCAAGGGTCAGGGGATCGGACCGGAATGCGTAGAAGCCACGAAGAAAGTTTTGGCAGCCACGGGTGTAGAAATCGAGTATGGCGAAGGCATCCTAGGGTATCCGGATGCCAAGGATCTATTCCCTCTTCTACAGCAAAATGCGCCCGACATCTATGCAACGCAGTTTGGTGCCGAAGATCCGGTTGCTGTCGCTGCGCATCTTGAGATGGAAGCGAAAGCGGAAGCCAAGGCCGGCGGCAATATCAATGACTTTTACAAAAAAATCCTCGCGAAGCTAAAGCTGGAAGTGCGTGAAGCCACCAAGGCCATGATTACGGAATTGGAAAAAAAGACCTTGTTGGATGCTGCTGGCTCGTCAGCCGTGCTGAAAGGTGCGCTCAGAACGCTTGATGAAGGGGACGAGCCGAGCCGCAATGTCACCATCCGCAAAGCCTTTGAGCAATACGCGAATATTCGCCGCTGCGTTACACTCGATCCAATCGCACCGGGTATGAAAGGTGCAGACATTCTTTTCGTGCGCGAGAATGTGGAAGATCTCTACGCCTCGATTGAGCATCGCCTCGCGCGCAATTACCCGCAGGCACTTCGCCATCAGACGCCGGAAGGCTGCGAGCTTATTTGCCGGGCGGCATTTGAAGCAGCGCTGCGCGACGGTCGCAAAAAAGTCACTGGCCTGGAAAAACCCAACATCCTAAAAATTACCGGTGGCTTGTTCAAAGAAACATTCCTTCGGGTTGCCAAAGATTATACCGCGCAAATGCTTGGGGATCGGGCGATCGAAGCCAATTTCATGATTATTGATGACGGGCTGGCTGCAATTGGTGCAACACCTGAAAAATTTGATGTCGTGGTGACGACCAATATGTTCGGTGACATCGGCTCGGATATCGCCGCCAAAGTGACCGGCGGCGTAGGGCTGGTCAGTTCGAACAATACCAACCCGAATAACCCCAAATCTGTCTCCATGTTTGAAACAATGGGCGGCACGGCGGATGACATTGCAGGACAAAACAAGGCCAATCCGGTGGCGCTCATTGATGCTGCGGCGGAAATGCTGCTGCACATCGGCGGCAAGGACAATATTGTCGCCGCCGAGTTGATCAAGACGGCGATACTTGAAGTGCTTGCCGAGGGATATTATGTCGGCGACATCAAAAAAGGCGCTTACCAGGAAGCGAAAGGAAAAGAAAAACTCGGCACTCAGGAATTCGCAGAAAAGATTGCTGAAAAAATTGCAGAGCTGAGACGACTCAAGGCGCAGCAGCCCGAAAAAGCGATCAAGCAAATCGCTCTCGAACGCGCCGATGCAGAAATCAGGCCGCTATTCGACCGTGTATTGCGCTCCTACGAGCAGTACGCCAACGATATGCAGCCCGCCAATGCTAAATGGGTTGAGCATTTAAAACGCAATGCGCCACCAAATCCCATCCGGGCCCGTTCGCGCATCGTCGGTTTTGATATGTTCGTTGACGATTCCGGTGTGAGACCCGTCTTTACGAGCGACGGTTCTGTCAATCCGTCGGCATCGGCAATTGACCCTGCCGCTGCCAAACTCTTCGAGAAAGAAACGGGCATCGAAGTAGCATCGCTTTTTGATGATGGAAAAGCGGGAAGCCTACAGTCGTTGCGCAGCTTCGGGCAATATAGCGCCAGGGCATTGCGGGCCTACAGCAATGAGCATCCCGACAAAGCAACGGCAGGATTCAACCAAGTGTTGGACGATCTGAATGCGGGTGAAGCATTTGCCTCACGGTTCAGCGATGGTTTAAAACAAAACACCTTTCACAACGCCTTGTCTGCACTGGAAAAATTTGATCAGCAAAGCATCAAGCTGGTCCAATCATTCTATCTCGCCCGCGCGCAGGAAATACACCTCATACTCGAAGGTCATGGCTTTAAGCTTGTACGAGCGACGAGTCGTGGCACGGAAATCTATCCGACCATGTGTGATTTTGAGAAACGCGATGTGGATCGCTTCCGGGTGGAAATTGACCCGGCAGGCAAGCTTGTGCAGGAAGGGCATAACTATGCGCTGGTGCAGGCAGAGATTTTTGCCGCGCAGGCGGAAATCACTGAACGAGGCTGGATTATTGCCGAAACTATGCTAAATCGCAGTTTCACCGACGGTGAAGGCCCGAACAAAGGTAAGGAAGTGTCGGGCGTCTCCACTCCCTATGCCAAAGGCCTGGGCACCAATTATGTCACATTTCAGTCAACGAACGATCATTTGATCGAGCCGCCAGCTCAATGAGGTTACTTCTGCGGTCGACCAATTGAGGGACGGCTAAAATCCCTCCGGCACCAAAACCGTTCGCAGCGATTTGATGTCGCCGCTACGCAGTTTGAGCAGAATATCAACGCAGTCCACTGCGGAGGGGGCTCTGCTTTTTTTACAGAGTCCCGCTTTGCAGAAGGTGTCTAGCTCGGGACGCGGTGCCTTGGTGGTTATTTCCGTTCCACTGCCATTCTCGCCCTACTCTATCTCATACGCGCACAGCAGCTCCGCTTGCCTGAGCACAATCTTGACGGCCTCGTCCTGTAGATCCGGCGGATACCCGTACTTGTTCAGAATCCGTTTCACCATCACGCGGATTTTGGCTCGGGCACCTTCGCGCAGCGTCCAGTCGATGGTCACGCTTTTGCGCACTTGGGTGATGAGTTCGGCGGCGATTACCTTTAACTTGTCGTCACCCATCGCTTTGAGCGCGCTTTCATTGGCGGCAAGGGCGTCGTAAAAGGCGACTTCGTCGTCCGTCAGGCCAAGGTCTTCGCCGCGCTTGGTGGCGGCGTCCATTTCTTTCGCCAGCTTGATGAGTTCCTCAATCACTTCCATCGTGGAGATGGCGCGGTTGTGGTAGGCGGTGAGCGTCTTTTTCAGCTTGTCGCTGAATACTTGGCCCTGCACGAGGTTCCTCTGGGAGCGCACTTTGATCTCGTCCTTCAGCAATTTCTCCAACAATTCGGCAGCGACATTTTTGTGCTTTAATCCGCGCACTTCAGCGAGGAACTGCGGGCTGAGAATCCCAATGTCTGGCTTCTTCAATCCGGCGGCGGTGAAAACATCAATGATCTCGCCTTCGGTGGTGATGGCCCTGGAAACGAGTTGGCGGATCGCGGCTTGGAGGGCTTGGAGCCGAGCCGACTGGCGGGAGGCGAGACAGACTGAGCGAAGCGAAGCCCGCAGGGCGAACCCGCCGAGAGGCGGCGGGTGAGTCAAAAAGGAAACGTCGTCGCGGATCGCTGCCGCCTCATCGGTGGATGCGCAGAGGGCGAACGCGCGAGAGAGTTCTGTCACGATCTGAGCCCATCGTTTTTTGCCGTCTTGCTGTTCGAGGATGTGCTCTTGGCCAGCAGGGATGAGTTGCAGGCGTTCGGACGGAGTGCCAGTCGTCCATTTGTCCCACTTGAAGCCGTGCATCATGGCGCAGGCGATGCCGTGTTTTTCCATCATGACAGCGATCGCCTGTTTCGTATCGAACGTCGGCTTGCCCTGGCCGCCGCTTTCGCTGTAGGTGGCGAGCGCTCGCTTGAGCTGATCGGCGAGGCCGAGGTAATCCACGATCAAGCCGCCGGGCTTGTCTTTGAACACGCGGTTCACGCGGGCGATGGCCTGCATGAGGCCGTGGCCTTGCATCGGCTTGTCGGCATACATCGTGTGCAGGCAGGGCGCGTCGAATCCGGTCAGCCACATGTCGCGCACGATCACTATTTTGAACGGGTCTTTCGGGTTTTTGAAACGCTAGTTCGCGGCGCTGGGTCTTGTTACCGATGTGCCGCTGCCACTCGGGGCCGTCTTCGGCGCTGCCGGTCATCACGACTTTCAACGTCTCAGCGTCCCACTCGGGCCGGAGCTTGATCAGCGCATTGAAAAGATCCACGCAGATGCGGCGGCTCATGCAGACGATCATCGCCTTGCCGTCCATCGCCTCCACGCGCTTCTCGAAATGCGTCACCAGGTCGGCGGCGATGAGCGCGATGCGCTTTGGATCGCCGACCAATGCCTCCAGCGCAGCCCATTTGGTTTTGAGCTTCTCCTTCTTTGTCAGCTCCTCGCCCTCGGTGATTTCCTCAAACTCCGCGTCCAACTTTGGCAACTCGGCGGCATTCAGGGCGAGCTTGGCGATGCGGCTTTCGTAATAGATTGGCTTCGTCGCCTCGTCCGCCACGGCGCGCTGAATATCGTAGATGGAAATATAATCGCCGAACACCGACCGCGTATTGGCATCAGTTTTCTCGATGGGTGTGCCGGTAAAGCCAATGAACGACGCCTTCGGCAAGGCATCACGCAGGTTGCTGGCAAACCCGTAGGACATCTCACCTTTGTCATTCGCCCGCCCTCCAAAGCCGTATTGCGACCGGTGCGCTTCGTCTGCGATCACTATAATGTTGCGGCGATCCGAAAGGGTTTCCATCCGACCGGTTGGCGCAACATTACCCTCTGAGGTGAGCTAGATTCTTGGACCAGTAACCTCTTCAAAAGCCGATATGAATGATAAACCCCGTCAACGTTATAGTCCTGAGTTCAAAGCCCAAGCCGTCGAACTTATCGGCACAGGCAAGCCGGTTACTCAAATCGCCGAAGAACGCGGCATCGGCAGCAACTTACTCTATAAGCGAAAGCACCCTGCTCAAGGTGAAAAATGACATTTTAAAAAAGACCGCAATCGTTCTCGGCACCAGAACCCAGCCCAACTCCGAGAAATGATCGGCGACATTCACCAAACCACAGGCCACGGCGTCCGGCGGATTTGTGCCATCCTTGACGTTCCCAGAAGCAGCTACTACCACGCCTGTGCACCCACTGCCATGCAGTCTTTTGACCAAGAAGTTGGCAGCAAAATCGAGA
>Ga0209491_10003635_pt1 | contig 25096 bp, 18 predicted proteins | sample BON02_FD_187213 | JGI IMG/M metagenome (GOLD analysis project Ga0209491, IMG submission 187213) | Freshwater microbial communities from Lake Bonney liftoff mats and glacier meltwater in Antarctica - BON-02 (SPAdes) (version 2) | ecosystem: Environmental > Aquatic > Freshwater > Ice > Glacier...
CCAGGAAGAACGCCGAGACCGCGCCGACCGCAAACAACTCAGCCGAGAACTCAGAAGAATCGAAAAGGCGGCACAGGTCAAGCCGGCTGAATAGGCAGATGGTGCTGCTGTACGCTTACGGCCACTGTCAGCCCCGACCACTGCTGCCATTCAATCCGCTCACGCCAAACCTGCTCCCGTTCGCTCATAACTCACCTCGCCAGAAAAAGTCCAGAGTCCGGAATTACACCGGACCCAAGACTACCGACCCTGGCAAGAATGGTTTCCCCGGACGCTTACCATCTGGCAACCAAATGATGCCACACGGCGTCGCCGTCAGGTGACCAATCGCCAAGTGACAGGTCGTCGAGCGTCACTGGTCGACCAGCGGACGCAGTTGTAGAACCGCATCACAGCGTGATGGCGATGCGACTCGTCAATCCGCCGGGCGACAAATACCAAAAACACGGATCGGGAACTCGAAAACACAAATTCTAAAAAATATTTTTCTGCCTACTCTTGACAGAGGTAACACTCAGCGGGGCGTAGACCGGCGAAGGAAAATTGATGACGCTCGATACAAACTCAAATCCGTCTACCCTAAAACTCAGTGCGGCCAAAGCACTAGGACAAATGTCATCTGCCGATTTTTTAGAGAAGACGCTCGTTCGTCCGTTCAGTGCCACATTGAATCAGAGATTAAAATCCACTCCACGCTGTCTGAGGTCGTCGATATTCAAATCGCAGCAATTACCGTGGAGGCCGATACCCTCGATTTTACAGCGACCGCCAAATGGAAGCGGTTCACAACAGAAACAGAGTCATTCAGCGGCTCAATATTCACCAAGATATGCATCCGTTGCTTAGGAGAACGATCAAAAGCGACTAAGGTTTTTTAGTGTCGATAAGTCGAAACCCTCATTGATCGACTGCGTTTCGCCACAACGGATTCATATGCAAGCACGAATCTCACTGCGATCGGGCCATTCACATCGGAGACTTCGGCAAGGCTGAGTGGTGACCGGTCGATTTTTCGGAGCTCCTCAATGGTTACATTGCAGGCATCTTTATCGCCTAGTGCCAATTCGCAAACTCCCCGGATGAATAGAAGTCTTGAAGACATTTTTGACTTCAATCCATGGTCAGCTATCGCACGTGCATCGGCATATAGTCCTTTGCGATAGCAGATAGCTGCCAGCCCTGAACATGTCTTTGGAGTGAACGCAAAGGGTACTCCGTCCAAATGGCCCCTCGGGTTAAATCCTGTGAGTTGCAGCAATGAGTCCACGGACACCGTCAGTCCGTCAGGTACAGCAAATGAATCATCGCCCTGTAATGGTGATACTATCCATTGAAATTGCGCATCTGATGAGCCACCCAATTTTCCATCCGTGACGGTAATTACGATACTGAACGTACCTACCTCTGTGGATATTCCGGAAATCTGACCGGTAGGAGTCATCGTCAAGCTGGCTGGCAAGCCCTTTGCGGAATAGGTCAAGTTATCGCCATCTTCGTCAGTGGCTGAGATTTGGAACGTGGCTTTATCACCGACGGAAAACGTCTGGTCCCTAGGAGACTCGACGATGGGGACTCGGTTAGGAGGCAATGAATCGATCTCACCCTGAAAGACCGCACCCAGGTCCGCCGTAACCTGATTCTGGAGTTCTTCGTTTAATTCCTTAAGAAATCCGTCTTGCTCATACTCTGTCAGCCAGTCCTTCAGGAATGCTCTCACAAGATCTGCAATCTCGGCATCTGACAACGCTGATTTTGGATTTTTTTTAAGAATTACAGTAAACCGATTGGGTAGAGACTCAGGGTTTCTGCGGATGACTGCGCCTTCCTGTGTGAGGATGTGGTTCCACAATTTCCCGCCTCGTACGTTGTCTGCATCAGTAATCAATTTCAGATGCGGATTCAAATATTTTTCAATCGTTTCTGTACCGAGTTTGTCCCAAGAGTCGACTTGCGAGTAGGCAACTGAATTGGCGAACAGAATCAGAATCAACGGGGAAACGACGGATAGAAAGTTCGTCTTCATTTTTTGAGTACGCCGTCAAGGGTTAATGTGAACCGTATTCGCCATGAAGGTAAACCTGTGCAGCACCTCAGTCAACGCAAACAATTTATATTTCCAGCATTTACAGGTTTTCCTGTGTTACCGTTTTTCTATCGCGACGATCGGTTCCATCAGCCGAGCTTCCTTTGTTGCAAGTGACATCGCAATACGAATCAAGAAGAATATCACTGTGGCTACACAGAGGCTCACGACGAGGACGCAGTAAATCACAGTGCTGTATTCATCCGGTCGAAGTACCCAGCCAGCCAAGATAACGCTAAGGATGGCGGAAACCATCAATCCCCATGCCATGCTTCGCTGCCAGAGGATCGTGGACTGATTTTTGAAAACACGGGTAAATTCACGGCTGGTGAGCCCCATTGCCTTGAGCATTCCAAATTCCGAAACTTTTTGCTCACACCGAAGTTTTTGGATTACGCCAATAACGACCACACTGTTGATCGCTATGAGAGAAGAAATTGCGAGAATTGCCCCGAAAAACAAATTTCCCGCTTTATTGATGTCTTCCAACTGCTGAACCAGCGTCTCATCTGCGGGGTAGCCAGCTTCCAGACATCCTGCCGCTGCTGACTTTAGATCATCCACAGAAGCAACACGAACTTCTGCCAAGTCGAATCCATAAAAGGGCTGTGGCATTGCATCAACAGGATCGATCGGTGTGATGTTCTTTGGGTCGGCGAAGGAATCTGGCTGCTTGAATCCAGCTGCTTCCAGTTTCACCGACAACTGTGCAATCAGGGTTTTCCACGATGGTACAGCCATCGGCTTCTCTTTCTTCAACCTGACGAAGGGCTTTCCATCAGCATCCGTAAGAAAGTCGACGTCCGTCGATTCAAGGAAAACTCGAAGCTCTTCATTGCCTCGAATTTGTTTTGGTTTGGGGAATTTTTCGGATGCCTCTCCGGAATTCACAGCATTGGACTCGACATGGTGCCCTTTCGTATACAGAGCCGCATAACTGGATTCAGAAATAATGAAGGTATGATTGTAGGGCAACTTGAGATCGAGACAAAACCAGACTGGTACATTGATCTCCGGGTTACTGGCACTCCCGAAACGAATTGTCAAGCTTTCCACCGGGCGATTTTCAAATCCCAGTTTCGCCATTAGATCCTGAGTCGCAATGATTCCAAGAGCGCCAGTGTCTGCCACTCCTGCATGCTTCTTTAATGCGTCAAACACTGCGTCTTCTTCGCGAATCGTTCTGCCCCAAAATTCTCGGTTGCAGTTTGCTGAAGTTGAATCTCGGAAATTCAGCGAAATCTGATGGAAGCCACTTAGCGTGGGTTCTGCTCCAACGTACTTTTCACTGGCGAGGGCAGCTACAATCTGGCTTGTTTTTTCATCCGTCAGTTGCCGCTCACGAATGCCAGGCTGCCCAATCCAAAGTGACCGGGCCAGCGGGGAATTTTTCAGTCGCATCTCATGGATCTTCGGCAGTAACACAGACAGGGCTAAGGCCGACGTTAGCAGGAATGCGAGAAATGCCAGCGTAAAAATGATCACACGCGTGACCTTGAACGCCGTCGGCGAAAACAAATCCTGCCTCGCATACCACTTTAGAAAACGTTGTGCCTCATGGCTGCTGATTGGAGAATTCACGTAACAGTTGATCCTTTTTCGGTGAGACAAACACCACTGCCATCCATTCTCAGAAAACTAGTAGCATATTCATTCGCAACATCTTCGTCGTGGCAAACCAGAAACAGCAGGTTGTCCCCATTTTTCTGCTGACCAGGTAGATCCTTACTTTGCCACTTCATAAGCACGTCAAGAATCAGGCGTCTATTCTCATCGTCAAGGGCACTAAACGGCTCGTCGGCAAATAAGACTCTGGGGTGATGTATCACGGACCGGAGCACGGCGACGCGCTGCTTCTGTCCTCCGGACAATTTATCAACGGGGCTGTTCCACCGCTCTTCCAGGTCACTCATGAGTGAAAGAAGTTCCAATCCCCGGCTTCTTCGATCAGCCTCTGAGAATCCATTAAGCCCAAGCGGCATCACTAGGTTGTCCAACACAGTGAGGTGCGGCAGCAAATATGAATTCTGAAGTGCAAATCCAAATTCAGTTCGACGCAGACGCTCAATCTCATCCGGCGCAATGCAACCAAAATCCAGCGTTGTTCCGTCTCGAAGCTGATACGAAATTTGTCCGGAGAACTTCGTCCCGGCGAGAAGTCCCAGCAGGGCGATCAGCGTGGTTTTCCCAATTCCAGAGGGGCCAAGGACACAGATCCGCCCGCCGCCCGGCGAGAGGCAAAAGGAGACATCAGAAAAGACATTGGCCGAGTCCGGGGAGTATGCAAAGGAGACACTTCTCACGTTGAACACTATGGCCACTCCGTTTCGAAATCGACGTAAAAGTGCTCTGTCTTCGTGCCATCCCGTGTGAATGCGCGATCGCGAATGTTCGGTTGAAACCCTGTCTTCAACTGCCAAATGCCTTTGTTGTCCTGCACATAGTTTTCCGCTGTTGTTTCCTGTTTGTCGATGATGGCTTCAAGCAGCCGTCGCTTGATGAACAATTTGTTCATCTCCGCGCTATCAATTGCAATCTTTGCACCCGCGCGACCTTGGTTAAAAATGTTGAATACTGGTGAATGAAACCGAAGAGCCGTAAACAGGATCTTTGCCTTTTCGTGATCAGTCTTTGCGTTACCAAAATCTGCCAAACCTCCGGCTTGTACTTCGAATAGCCCTCTCGCAGCGCCTGCAAAATCAATCTCCCGACCTCCATTATACTCGAGCTCAAGCTTGCCCAGAATCTTCATTGCGATATCAAGTTCTCGGTAGTTGACAAGAACCATCCGCCTGAGTTGAGGGACTCCCGGATTGCCGACTGGACATCGGTGCCATCCATACATTCTTTGATATGGTTTGACGTCTTTGTATTTGGTAATGAAATCGTTGACGCCCTCAAGGTCGAGGATTCGTTTCAGAACGGCAAGATCAGCCGATGCCATTTCGACGGCATTCCCGGACAGAACGACAGACTTGATCAATTTCCGATACGTCTGTCCTTTGTCGCGAGCATTTATGATCTTCCCGACAACGTTGGACTGCACAAATTTAGTTACCTTCGCCCGAAGCAATTCCTTGCCCAATGGCATGTTGTCCTGCTGTGCTGGCGTATCGAAGAACGCATACGTAAGAAAATCTTCCGTATTCGGACGTTCATCGTGCTCCTCAAACATTTCGCGGAGCTGCTTTGAGTACTCAGATCTGAGTCCCACATTCAGCTGTCCGTGCAGCATTTTAAAATAAGGCTTGGAATCCACATTGTTAAGTTCGGGATCCTGCATCTGCAGGATATGGCACTCGGTTGGACTCCCGTCTCGCGGGAGCAACATCTTGGCGATACGCTCCAACTGCTGCCGGGCATTCCTGGTCAACCCCGGTGTGAGCTGGTTTTGTTCCTCCGGCATTCCCCGTTCGTCTCCACAGTCTCCCAGCAGGAACAGCATTTTTCGACTGTTTCTTTGGAAGTCGGCCGCCTTAAGCCCCCCCTGAATTGCGTCGAATACGCGCACCAGCGGAGACTTTCCTGGCGGTGCCATTTTATGAAGTGCTAATGTGTTTGAGATGGTTCCCACATTGTCGTCAGTGATCTTGAGTTGTTTTACAGTTGTCACTTGGACCGCTTTTTCAAGCTCTGCGGCATTGTTATAAAAGACGATGGTCACAAACACGTTACCTCCGCCCGCATTGGTCCGTATTTCATCGACCAATTGAGGGACAATGTCTTTTACGGCAATCAGGGCAACGTCCATGCTGCCAGTATCGTCAATAACAAACAAGATTTCGGTATCTGCTGTTTCGGCCGCCAAACGTGCAATTCTGTCCTGTTCGGACTCAATGTCTACACCTTTTCCATCCAGGGAAATTACGCAACCCAATTCAAACAATTCGTTTTTTGGATTTTGACGTTGCCATTCGATTGGCTTTTGAAATCGGGTTCGCTGATTCTGTGCTTCCCTGAAATTCGTCAGCAGGTGAAATCGCAGGGCGCCATTTGACAACGGATTGACCTTACCGTCGCTACCTACGACGTGTTCTGGCTCTTCAGCCGCATCCACCCCCCCAGACGGATTATTGATAGTGATTTTCGTAATGGCGGAGATGGCATCCTCCTCCGTCTCGAAGAGCATTCCCTTCACCTCTCGATCAGAGAAACTGTTCCGATCCCACTCAAGGCATTCTCTGGTATTCCAGCGTGCAACCCTGTCGGTTGGCACCCAGCCAAGTATGTCCTCTCGGAGTCGCTTCGCCGACAATAACGGGTCTTCGATCTCCGGCAGGGTGGCGACAAGCAATTGGCCACCAAACTCCGCATAGACGTAGAGCATTCGATAAAGGTTGAGCGAGGTTGAGTTCTTGTTGGAACCTGTATGGGCCACAGGAATACTCCAGCTCGGCTGTACCGGCTGAAGCACTTCGCCCCGTTGCAACAATTCTGCATTATCGACAATGATTGCTTTCTTGTGGACCTTATGTTCGGGATCAAATTCCGCAGTTAACCGGTCAATAAGATATCGTCGGGGAACCCAGCCCCGGAGAGACTGCACCCGCCGGGTTCCAGGCATTGCATAGCAAACAAGTGCCCAGTCTGTATTGGCTTCCCGTGTTTGCTGATCGCAGGCATACGGCTCCTGACTTTTTTCAGGGTATCCCTCTGCGAGCGTGACAGGTTCCAGAAACTCAAGTTCGCCAAGCACTTTTGCATTTTCGTCGGGGGCCGACCGCAGTGGGAGCCGATCGACAGCACACCAGCGAAGGCTTGCCTTGGCTAAGTTTCCGCTCAGCACAAATTCAGGCACCGTGCCATTCGGCGTGACGACTTCGCCACCCTGCACTTTGGTTTCCATAACTAGGAACAGAAGACACTGAGCCATGCATATTATGCGTGTCGAATTCATTGATCTTTTCTCGCATTGTCTTGAATGAGCGTGCTGTGAGGCCATTTCAATAGGCAGCGCTCGGCCCAACTGCGTACTTGACCTGTAACGCGCGCGTTTTCATTTGCAACGCCGCTTTGTACTGACTTGACTACAACTTCAAGGAACACTCCGGATCCGCAGGATTCGGAGAAATTCCGCCAAGCGTCGATTCGAGTGTCGGGGCAATCCGGGAGACGCAACACGCAGACGTTAATCCTTTTAGGAGGAGGGATCTGATCGCGAGGTCGCATCCAATTGTCAACCGCTGGCGGTTCCAGACTACTCGGCACGACAAATAGAAATTGACGATTCGTCCAGAATTTTTCGAGGTTATCCATCAGCTTTTCAGCATCCTCATTGATGGTCGATCGCGATTCAACTACCAGTGGTTTGAACCAGGATCCCAGCTCGCCCTGTTGATCGATCGTTTTTTCAATTGTTGGCGTCGCCATCATCCCGCTGTCCCAGGGACCGTTAAATTGAGCCAGTGAAATATGAGCACCTTCCTTCAGCACGATGCCCTTCGTGCCATAGTTGTGTGTCAAAAACAGTCTGTTCATGTCATCGGACACATCGGTCAGCGGATAAGAACTAGTGTGAAAGAGAATGACAATCGAATGCCGCGAATCATCCACAGTTGGACTTTTCTTCATATCAGCCTGGAGTTCGTTATTTGTTTTTTTCAACTCGGCTATTTCACTCACCTTTGTCTTCACTTCCGATTCTTTTGAATTAACTAGAGACAGCGTGGAACTCAAGGCTGCTTCCTTGACGCTAATCTGGTTACTAAGATCAGTATTTCGCTTTGTCAAAACAATGATCTGCGTATTTGTCGCATCTGCTTTGAATCGAGCGAAAATTTCTGGGATCTCGCTGGCCGTCAAATTTGGTTGATTAAGCACGGTTGCATGTATGCTTAGTAGTGTCGCGACGCTTTCGTAATACGCCGAGAAAACCCTCTCTCGTTCTATCTCGGCTTGTTTCTGCCGCGATAGCTCTTTAGAAACGTCAATCAAGTAGTACGAGGTAGCGGCCAGCAACAACATTGAGATTGCGGCGACAAACGAGCGGAAGTTTGTTTTGACGCGCCGTTGAATGCCCTGAAGCCGTACTTCTTCTAGTGACGGCGGGAGTATGTTCTGCGGACTTTCAGTAATCTCTGACATGTACTTTTACTTGGCTTATTTGGTCGGGAGTGGCTTAATCTTTGCGGATTCTACGGCCTGCAATATGGTCTCAATCTCGGCGATGGCTTTCGTTAATTCTGTGTTCGCTGCGGCAATCGAGCCCGAGACATCAGCTTTTGGAAAATTCTCTGAATGTCGTAATTGATCAATCGCTATCGCTAGTGCTAGTGCAGCAGCCAAAAAAGTCATCGCAGTGACAATTACCGTGAGGCCAAATAATACTCGTGATAATATGCGAAGTGCCATTGGTGCATGGGAGACTTGAATGTTTGACTCCTTCCGATCAACGCTCGTGGCTTTCCTCTGAGAATCAGAGGATCCTTCCGGGCGTCGGGACGGTTGCTGTTTTTCTTCGGTCATTCCATCCTCTCGATTCTCATAATAAATCGCGTTATCTGGGTTTGATAAAGTCTTCAATGAAATCCACGATCAATTCCGGTTCCGGTAACAAAAACGTTACGCTTTCCGTGCCCAGCCATTCCTTCAATCCGTCGTCTCTCTCTTCGGGACCGTCAATCAGTAATACTCGCACGTCCAAATTTCCGGGAAGCGGGTGCGAAATCTTTTTGTCTACCGGATAATGGCTGAACCAGATCACAATCGTGGGGAGCCGCGATTGTGTATTTCCTAGGAACTCCGCGACCCGTGAAAACGCAGCGTCCGATTTTGTATAGCTGAACGCAGATGTTCCGGGGAAAGTTGTCTGATCACCGGACAAGACGGCGGGGTTGTCCTTGCCCAGTACAATCATGTCGCCTGCATACAGTGATTCAGAATGCTCCCTAGCATATTGTCTGAGTCTATCGCAGATGCCAGAGTGCTCCTCCAGCCGCTGGGAATCAAGGAGTATCAGGTTGACCTTCGCGGTTTCCGGGGATGTGACTGACTGTTCGATGACGACCGTCAAAGGATCGATGGGCTTAACGTTTTTGAGTCCTGAAGAAACTTCAGCAGTAAAACTGACTCGTCGGCGTTCCAGTGTCTGGCCCTTAATCGTCACTTCCCGCCAGGAGACTCCTTCTGCGACTGTCTTCGCCAAGTCTCCCGAGAACTGAAGGCCCCTGACATTCTCCGGCTGCAATGTCAAGGTAGCTGTCAATTCGACCGGGATGTTTTTTGATTCAATTCCGATCTTGAACGATTCACCGGCAACAACGGACTCGGGACCTGTCAGGCGGAATTCAGCAGGATCAGGCGGATTTGGGGGTGGGGGCTCAGGGCCCGGTGGCAAAGGCCCGATCGGTTCGGCATTCGCTCGTGATCGAATCAACGAAGTGAGCGTGATCCGGTCTTGCATCTCTATCTGTCCGGACGCAGTGGGCTTGACATTGCGGTCACGAAAGATAACGGAGCCTTGGGACTCCAGTTGGATCCTGAGCGTCGTGTCTTTCCCTAGGGGCTGACGAACCTGATAGGCCACAGTTGTTGGCACTCCGGAACCATGTAGAAAACATGATTCATGCAGTGTCACAAGTCCCGGCCACTCTGCCTGACTGAGCTTGATGCGGATTCCCTCGCGCGGCACTGGAGAAAGCGGTTTGATCTCAAGATTGAACGATTTTGTAGTCTCCTTAACGTCCTGAGGCATATGGACCTCCAAAATGCACTGCGCCGCCAATGGGTTGATTTTCAGTGCGCGCATTTCATAGGCGACGCAGGCGACGATATTAAGTCCTTCAATGAACGCAACAAAAGTAATCCACATCCATGTGCCGAATTTCGACTTTGAAAATGCACGCAATGTGTTCTTTTGTGCGATCGGCATTATTCGTCTCCCTGCGGAATACTCACAGGAATACTCACAGGACCATCATCAGCATCGACACCCCATGGCGGCGTCTCCGGTTTCGGTTTTACTGGAGGTTCGGTTGTATTTGTCCCAGAACCAGTCTCTCCAGCGATTGGCTTAATTGGGTCCGGCGGATTGGCCTGTGTTCCACTCTTTTGGCTGGGTTGCCGATCCGTTTGCGAAGAGACTTCCTCCTGCTCAGTCGGAGACGCCTGCAACTCACCGCAAGCCTTGTGGTACCATTCACAAAACAGCTTGTCCCATCTCCAGCGGTTAATCCAAAGTACAGACCCCGCGAAGAATGATTCAAGTGATCCAGCAAGGAGTGGAGTATAGACTTCCGAAAATCCGACAAAATAGCTTCCTGCTCCGGTCAAATTGAGCGATCTTGTCCCTTCGATAAACCCTGCCACTGCAGGCCCGGCGGCAAGTAAGAGTCCAATCGCGGTTCGCTGGTTTAATGCATCACGCCACGTTTCGATAGTCCATCTGAACGTATCGGGGAGCTCCTTTGTCGCATACCGCTTGCTCGAATGTCTGCTATGGAGAGCCGCGCGACGCCAAGGGTTCTCTTCATCATCTGAGCCCAAAAATTCCGCCAACTGTCTGCGGCGGGATGCGCGGCAAAAGACGTCGAACATCGATAGAAATATAGAAAAGAACAGGCACGCATGTCCCACACACGATACTGGCAGCCCAAGACTATTCCATGGTGCTGCCAGACGGCTCAAACCAGTGTACAACCCAAAAGCAATTACACCTGCAGCGAACAGCATCACCGGGATCAGCCATGGCGGAGGCGAAACAACGGGACTTGCGGGGAATGCATCATTTGCGTCATCAGTTAGTGACATAGATGATGGCCTTCTCTCGAACGTTTCCTGTTCCCTTATAGGTAAGCAGCGGGCGTACGAAGCTCTCGATGTGCTCGGGTGACACAACATTGTTGGGATTCCGCTCTTCGTAAGTTTCGCCCTTCCGCCATTTACCCTCCATGACATAGTCGCCCTCCTTGGGGATGATCACCCGGAACAGATTTCGCAAGTCGACTGCGCGACACAACCAATCCCGAATCTGAACGCATTCCCGCGATTGCGACAATACTGCCGCTTCACTGTTTATAACATTCGGCCACAGATTCGTGAATAACCTGGCGTAGATGTCCTCACCTCTTGCCGCCTGTGTTGCTTCTGCCAGAGGAAGCTGCAGCAAGAGCTGTTTCAGTTCCTGGGCATCGATTGGGGCCGGAATCTTAGCGCTCGCGACGACAGCCTCTGCATATCCTTCGACTTCCGGCCCCGCGGAAGCGATGATCCGACCTTTTAGTGGGAATTCGCTTCCCCTCACCCCAAATGATTCAACAGCATGAATATCGCCCGGATCCGAAAGTGAGTACCCATACTCAATATCGAACTCATCCTGATTCAAAGTTCGACAGGATCTTCCAAACTGGTACGATTGCGGGAGCACAGTGAATTTTGTGGAAGTCATCGTTCCCAGCTTCGCAAGTGCCATCAGAGCCAGATTTCCGTCAGCAAAATCCCGTGGCTGTTTTGTTGCGCGGCTAATCTTGTTGGCCAACATCTGAAATTCTCTTGCCAAATCGTTGACCGCAGGATGCGATTGCTCCTGTTGCAGCATCTTTATTTTCTGCAACGCCTCCTTGCATTCAGCTGCGATGTTCAGTGACGTGGCAGCGGAAAAAAAATCTGTAAACGCCTTTGGGGGTGGTTCAGAATAGGTAAAGAACGCGGATCGAGGTTCCCACGAATACTTATGAACTTCAGTAATCTTTATATCCGAAACGGGTTCATCGATCCCTGAGAGAAGTTGTGTTGCGTTGACATACTCTCCGAGAGCTTGTGGCATGACAGCTCGCCCCGTGTCGGGATCAAGCGGAGGACAAACCTGTAAGCCCGCAACTTCGAGGAAGGTTTTTAGTCTTGGCCGAGAGGCGGAATTATTGCGTGATGATCTGACCAAGTTGTCAAACCAGTGAGCGCCCTCTATCGAATTCAAATAAGACTTGCAGAAATGTTTAAGTGGCTCGATGGCAATTCCCTGGCAACGCTTCAGTTTTTGCACCGAAAATTGTGATCGCAATACTTGATCGTCGGTTTTTTCTGCAATCACCCAGTCCTTCCAGATTGACCGCTCATCGGGCGTGAGTTTTAACAAGACGGACGGCTTCTGACGATTTCGTATTCCGAAGTCCACGCGAAGGTCGCCTGACCCAGGAATGTCCTTAGCTTCGTTTTTCGATTCCTCAACGATAATTTCCGTCGATTCAACAGAATCAAAATCTGCAGTCCCGTCTGCTTTGATACCTGGGATAACTTCCGCGTCAGGCAACAGGAGGGAAAATAACGACCGACAAAGGCCAATCGACCATCTGCCGTCTTCCGCGCGATCCCCGAAGGAGTCCCGATGTCGATAAAAAAATGTCACCGCTCTCGCCAATTCCTGAGACTGTTCGTCAGGTTGCTGAACCTTTAGCCACTCCTTCACTAGGGTGACAAACAGTTGCATGCAGTCGTCAAGGGGGTACAAAGGCAAGAGTTTAGTTGTGATCAAAGTGGCGATGTTTGAAACTATGAGACAAGCCCTTTCACTGGAAGGGAGGGGATTAATCTTAGTCTTCGATTTTGGTTTCACTATCTTACGCTTAGGGCCTTTGAGGAACCTAGCGAAGTCCGGAACTGGCCAGAATACGTCGCTCGATAGAAAAGGCAATGCTGGATCGTGCAGCCATTCTGCTGCACAATGCGCAGCCTCCTCACATCGACTCGGTAAAGCGTTGACCGTTCTCCGCAAGAGCTTGACAAGATACTTATCAACAGTCCTCTCGTCTTCACATTCCGCCTCAGCCATCCGCTGCTCCAGGAGAGCCACAACATGCACAAATTCATGCCTTTCCGGCAAAAGAGATCGCGTTCCTGGTGCCGGGGTCTGCTGATCGCCGATTCGCTCCTCGAAAGTATCCCAGATCATTGCCTGAATCCGCCAAATCTCGGCAAGAGTTAGTTGTTCAGAGAACGGAACCTGAACATCCTGAGGTTTTTCTACGGCCCGCTGGAATTGTTCTGGCGACGAAACGGGCACTTGCAGGGGGCGGATGGCGCCAAATTTTTTTTCCATGTATTCACGCCACTTATGCTCAGAATCGCTCGACCGTTGAAACGAGCAAAGTTCTTTCAGATGAGCGTGAACAACGTTTGTCCAGAGGTGTGTCACATAAATGGAAAGATCAGTTCGATCCATCTAGAGGTCTCCTCGCTGAACCGGATGCAGGTAAGATTCTTCCGGAGTCAAGTCTGTACAATCCCCTTCCTCGTAAGTCACTTCGTTCGTCATCACGAACGGACTGCGTCCAGTTCCGGAAAGTCCGACCTGCTTTTCATAACGGACCTTCAATTCGCCCTCGACACCATCCCGAAAGTAGTACTGTAAATAGGCAGTGTCTTTGTTTTCTCCGGGAAACCTTCGGTACAAAATTACGTAATTGCCTAGTCTTTCTTCCTCTTCGGTCACTCTTTCGACCCTCTTAACCTGCGGAAACAGTGACCGGCTTTCGGTCATTACTTCAACGTGGGTGTTTTCACGAAACAGGATCTTTCGGATACCCAGCGCATCCAGATAAACCACTTCAAATGGCAATCGCTGTGATAACTCACTGTCAAATGAAACAGTTATGCCAACCTGCATGTCCTTAGTCAGCAGTACCCGGGCAAGTCCCTTCGCAACCGCGTGCTTCAAATTGTCGTCATCCACCGTCATTCGGGATTCGCTGAATTTCGAGTCCTCTGACTTCAGGAACGGAACATTCAGCTCCTGTTTCAATCGTTCGGTCACAAGCGGATACCGACAGGCGGCTCCTGCCGCCACAACCCAGTGCACTTCTTCGGCATCAAGGTGATCCTGCTCAATGCCGGTATGATCTTTCTGCACGAGCTTCTGGAGTATCAAATCATTGCAAATCTGAATCGTTTCCGACAGCCGTTCTCCCACAAGGGCATCCACCTCATTACGATGGATCGAGAGTCCCTTTAACTTAGCCCGCGTGTTTGCATCGACGCCTGGAATATCCAGTTGTTGCCACTCACTCTGATCCACGGTTGCCCTGCCGTTTGTGGCAGCGGCAAGATCGATTTTCAACTTGTCGGCCAGTTTCCACAAGGTCATTGATCGCTGAAGACGCTTCCTTGCATCCGCCGACAGCGAATCATCTCCGATCGCCCTGGTGAACTTTGTAGGAATCACCCGATCGATTGCTTCAGCGTTTTGTTTGAAATAGGCCTCCAGTTTTTCTCGGCTCACACCGTCACCAGAGGGAACTGTTCTTACAGCTGGATTCAGCAGGTTGGCGGCTTTCGCCTTCAAAACTCTGTAGACAGCCTCTGTAATGAACTGTCCGCCGAAGTCTTTGCGACCAAGTCGCCCCCGCACAGTCAGCACAAGGCACCGTGGGTTTGCTGGCCGAACAATCGCCCTCACAAGCGCAATATCTGTTGTGCCTCCACCACAATCAAACAGCAACAGGTTCAGACCGTGCGGATAGAGGTATCGAAACCGAGCCAATTGTCCGTGAGTTTGCAGGATTCGCTGAAACAGAAAGAAAAACGCCGCCGCAGAAGCCTCATCGAGCAGAAGCAGGATCCCTTCGTCGTCGTCCGTTAACTGCGCCGGGCCAACAAACGGGCGATGGATCGGCATCATCGCGGCTTCATCTTGGCGTCGAGGCGTCATTCGCAGCCAAGCGCGATGAATGACTTCCCTGAGTTGAAGCACTTCTCGCTCGGAAAACATCGTCGGATACGACACTGCCAGCTTCTGCGGGAACGACCTAGTGGCTTCCCTGAACTGATGCAGCAACCTGCATGCAAGCAGCTCACCAGGCAGGCAACATTCCAGAGGAACATCGACCATTTCCCGGACTTTATGGTTGTTGCTGACCCGATACGCTTTCGTCTGCTTATATCGAGGACTGGCGATTAGTTTTTTTGCAGCAAGCTCAATTCCGTCCATGGAAGTGTTTGCTTCCATCGATGCAAGATCACCAATGTCCCACAGGATTGAGTCCAGCGAATCGTGAGGCTGCCCATCGCCAATCGTTTTGATGTAAACGGTTGAGAGAGTTGGTTTTGCTGTGGCACTCGCAATGGCTTTCGTTGAGCGACTGCCCTCCTGAATCAGGATCGGATTTTCAGGGTCTCTGCGGCGGTATGCTGCGATGGTCGAATTATGGTTTCCAAGATCTAGGCCAACCGTTCCCGGAAACCACTCCGCCGGTGCGGCAGGCGTTGCTGCAATGTACAGATCAAAAGTTTCACTCTGATTTCCGGCTCCTAGCAAGTATCCCTTCAATCGTATGGCAAATTGTTGCCCTGGTGCAATTTTTTCGGCTTCACGACGGAAATCCGGATCGTTGGTATCAAGCCACCCGGATATCATCAGCACATCATTGACATTGGGCTGCAAAACGCAGGCTACCTGACAATCTGGGGGAGCGATTGCCCAAGCTCCCTGCAAACCAAGCTCCTGGGCCATTGTAAGATAAGACTGGCTCCCGGCTTTGACAGGCTTGCCTCCAACCGAAAACTTGAGCCGAAAATAAGGAAAACTTGTTGGTTTCCACGCCATCACAAGTCCGAAACGATTATCGCCCATCACGTTCGAAACGACCCTCACTTCACGGTCATTAATGTCGTGACGACCTGTGAGCAGGATGACTTGCTGTAAAGTGACAACTGTCATGACGCCAGCTCCTTCATACGTTGTATGGCAGCCTCAAACTGAGTTGGAGATGCTGTCTGATTGTTTAGATCGAAACGGCTTAACTCATCCAGTTCACGCTTAATCTCCAGTGCTCGCTTGACCATACTGGTTCGCACGGCATGTACAACCTGCTGTGAGACAAGAGAGATTTTTTCTTTCATCATGTCCCAATAAGCCTCGCCTTTGGCAAGTTCCTGTTGGGCGTCTGGACCATCACCTGTTGCAAAAAGACGATGATCCAGAAAGGATGGAAACTGTTGATGTTCCGTCAGGATACTTTTCTCGTCTTTGACTGCAAAATATCTCCATGCGTCACCAACGTTCATTGGTTGCCCCTGATCGTCATCCAGAACCGTAATTCCTGGTAATGCGTCCAGCCGCGTCTGCCACTCACCATATAAACTGGGTACAAGGCTCGTTTCGACAATTGTTGATACGGTTTTCTCCAGCTCCTGAGTGTGGTGGGGGAAATCGTCCGGGACGGTTTGAAATCGGTCCAAAGCGCTGGCCGAATTGCAGATCCGTTCAAAGACCTCCGTCAGTTGTTCTCGTAATCTGATGGCGGCTGATTCAAATGGCGGCAGCTCTTTTTCCATATGCATGATCAGTTCGCCAAGTTGCATGCGGCAGACGATAACTGATCCGGCCTGCTGCGTGTTGGCCGTCTGCTTTCTGACTTCGTTTTCAAATCTCCTGCGCAGGTCAGCCTGTATGCGTCGAAGTCTGGCTGCAGAAGATTCCAGTATCTCCTTGCGAACATCCCCGGGCAATTCATTAAGGATTAAGTCTCGGAGTGATGATATTCCGCCAGCATCGAACAATTGCTCAAAATGAAATTTCAGGTCCGGGTGCTTCTCCAATCCCTCCGGCAACAGTCTTCCACCCAGAATGCGTTCGAAGTGGGCCTTAACGAAAGCAGCACAATCCGGATTGGTGTACCAAGGCCCGCACACGAACCGAATCTGTGTGGAGGGAAGTTTCTTATCTTCACGCAGCTGGTTGACAGCGCTAAACACAGACCCTTCCCCGTCTCCATCCAGAGCAGGGCGCTGCGGTCCGTCCCATCGAGTGATGACGATCCAGACACGCTTTGCGACTCGCTCCTTAAACAACCTCCGGAGTTGCGCATACAGACGCTCAACTGCTTCATCTCCGAGCTTGGTACAACTCAGAAAGAGCATGATTCCATCCATTTCAGGCAGATACTGTTGAGTCGTCCAGTCGTCCACTTTGCTTTTGGCACCTGGCCCAGGGAGATCAAATATCTGCAATTCGTTGGGCAGGAACCTGCTGTTGAAGAGAATCACCGCTTCCTTCAGCAATGGGTTTGCCGGATCCGCATTCCCTCCATAGTTGAGATACTTGCTTCTGTCAGAATAGGCTACAGTCACCTCTTTGGGAATATCAGACACGAGTCTGTGACCGTGGGCTTGAAAAGACTTCAACAACAGCGTCAGCGCGCGAATATCATGCTCTATAATTGGCTGACCGTCAGGCAGAAGAGGTGCCGTCCCGCCGGTTGCTTCCACGAGGCGACGCGGAAGTCTGGCCAACAGATCTTCATTGGTCGCTTCCGGTGCCAGCCCAGCGAGGTTACACAGATGCTCTCGCTTTGTCGCGAATTGTTCCGTGGTCATGTAAACGAGCTTGACACTTCGCTCACCGGCCAAGAGGCGAGAAACGGTGCTGGTTGTGTTATCTCCACAGCCTTCCTTGCAGGGCTGCTCATCTGGATCCGTCACGCCAAGAACGTAATTGACGGTTGTGGACTTGCCGCTCTGCGATGGCCCAATAAAGCCGATGCTGTATTGAGACTTTGCCAGATCCTTTCTCACACCCTCAAGCTGCTGCAACAGGCTTTGAAGGTGCTCATCATTGGCCAACGTATCACCGAAAGTCTCGGCAAATAAGGCAGCTTGATTTGCCGCCTTACTGTAAGCCAAGACCAGCGATTTACTTTCCTCATCGTCTTCGTCCAGCAGTGGGTAGCCGGCCATGGAAACCATTACTTATTCCTTCAACAATGCCTGATCAAGGTTTGAAGACGGCGGGGTCGCGCTACTTCACCTCCGCCTATTTGAGGTCGATGTCGTCAACGTATATTGGAACCGCCCATAGTTCACCGTTTGTGACAACACCGCTCAGAGATTCATCAATCTTGTCGAGTTCAATCGCAATTGGGACTGCTTCTGCACCGTCGCCCTCACCATTTTGTTGAATCATCAGCATAAACATTTTCGGGAATTTGTTTAGAAGTGATGTTCGATTCGCTTTGCTGTCAAGGTCGAAGCCGCCCGCGAACACATCTCCGCCTGGCTCTCGCGATAACTGATACCACTGAGCATTCAGATTGACGTTAACAATGGGATAATCTCCTGGAGCTGCAAATTTGCTGGGCAACAGCGTTGATTCTCCCTGCGAACGCATTTTCTTGATCGTATCTTTGCCGAGCAGCGCAGAGAATCCATCGAGTTCCTTCTTGAGTTCCTCGATCGTCAGCGGGAACTTCACAAAAATGCTGGTTACCCCACGGTCAGCAGCGGCAGTCTGCTTAATCATAATTAGATTATCAATGCCGCCTTCGGTTGAAATAAATTTGCGGCCAATCGCTGCGAGCACAAACCGCGTATCCGAAACGTTCATGATATCGGAAAGCGGATCGGGAAGCTTTTCCTTTCCTTTGTTTATCAGCGTTCTTCGCAGATCCTCCCAGTCACCCTGAAAGTCAATAAAGGTGACTGCGAAATGCGTATCTTCCAGAGGCCACGCTTCATCAACAGTTTGATTTTCCCCACCAGGCGTGGCTGCCATGACCAGATAATTCGTCGGTCGTTCGGGCAACTTGACTCGATACTGAGACTTGTTATCCGGATCGAGGCCAACCTTGGTGATCCGCTCTTTGTCAGTCAAAGTGAGAGTCTCTGATTTTCCTCCAGGATACTTTAATTCCAGGGAGACTAGAATCTGGCCTGCTGCATCAAGGGAAAGATCGTAAATATAAGGGAATCCGTCGTTTGTTTCGGCAAAGACTGGCGTGACTTTGACACCTCCGGTTTTGTCGGCGGGGGACTTGTCCGCCAAGTCAACAATCTTACTAAATTCGTGGTAGAAAGCTGGCGGAATCTCCTTCACCTTCGGATCACCTTCGCACCTGCAGGAGCTCTTGCTGAGGCCAGTCTTGATGATTTCCTGCAGACGCTTCGCGTCAATGGGCTTACTGTCCCCGCTGACACGAACAACCATAATGAGCTTTGCCGGCGCGGGTGGCGCAGGTGGCTGGGCCACCAACGACCGCAGCACCAAGTTTACGAGCTTTGCCGCCGCAGGTGGCGCAGGTTCATCCGCCCTAGAATGCGTGCCTGCAAGCCCTGCAATGATCACTACTGCGGCAACTTTGACAGCATGTCCCTGAATGTGTCTGAATGCCCTAGATAACTGCCGATGTCGCGAATCAAATTCACACATGTAGATGCCTCCTCTTTTGTTGCTGATGACGCACGGGTCGCAGCGATGTCTGAAAATCTCAAGAACAAATTCGTTGATTCTGTCAGTTTGGTGAAAGCCATTTGCCATTCGGCTCCCTGGCTTTCGAACGTCGTCTTTTCACTGGAGAACTGTGATCTCCATACCTTGAGAAATGACAAACATTGCTTGTCAAATTCAAGTCCCACCTCCAACTCATTTGGTAACCACCCTGCAGCTGCAGCGCTCTCAAGTTTTGAAACCCGATCAACCAAGATCGTGCCGTCGTTGATACTTTTCAGGATTGTCAGTGCTGGCGGCTCGGGCACAACTGGCGGCTCGGGATCAACTGGCGGCTCGGGATCAACTGGCGGCTCGGGATCAGCGGGCGGATCGGGATCAACGGGCACAACGGTCACATCGGGCGTAGGCGGCTGTACATAGAGCACAATGCCGATCACTGCGGCGACAACACAGACCAGACCAGCGAGAGTCTTTGCGAAACGTCTCGGACCTGATGCACTAGGTTTTGATGCTTCGGAATTCACAAAATGCTGACTCAGCGGATGTAATTCGATGGCATCTTCCAGCCTTTGTATCGCATCTGCGTTGTCACTCGAAGCGTAAACTTCATCTAGCTTCTTCCAGAGTTTCAGAGAACGGGTACGACAATTGGGATCCGTCCGAATTTCCTCTCCAGAGATGATGGACTTTTGCCAACGATCAACCAAGAGTCCTTGAAAAATCCGAATCAACAATCGCACATCACGGCGAATCTCCGGCTCGGTTAATTGCATCGCTGCGAGCTGCTGTTTTTCTATGCCTTGATCCCATAGCACAGAGTCTGCCGGAGGCTGCTCGATCCAGAGCGGTTTTGGAAAGGTACCTTCGTAAACAAATCCGTGATCCAGCAGCAGGATTTCATTGTTTTTTCCCGGAAGACAGATCACATTGTCACCAGTCACCATTCCGAGTCCACGACCATCCTGATGGAGTTTTTTTGTGGCCTGAATCAAGAAGTAGGCGATATCATCGAGTCGCAAAAGCATCTCTTTGGAGGGAGTTTCCCTAACTGCTTTGGCAAATTGCTTCAAGGACATGACACCGTTCAAGTATGGCTGCTCGATCGGAAGAAAATATTTCTGCCTAGCGATCTCCCGCCATGCCATCTCGTTTTCGGCCAAAGCGACTGCATTACTACTTGAAAAGTGTTTCACATCGGCATTCACCATACGCAAGATTCCCCAGCCCTGTTCGGTCTTGGGGTTAGGGCAAATAACCTGAGATGTATAAATATGTCCGTACGGAAACTCTTCCAAATCACTAGGCATTCAATACTCCCTCTGCATTCATTACCGTATTCCGGTTATGATGCCGCTTGAAATCGAAACCTACAGCAATTCCCGGTCGCCAAGCTGGGGATGCATCTTAACTTTTGCTGAAGTTAACGAAGAGCCATTTGGAACGCAACTGTGTGTGTGTGTGTCGGAGCCCATCAGTTCCAGCCGCCGACATTCCTTGTGAACACAGAGCTCACTTCAGCTGGCGGGGCACCGGGGCCAGGACGATGAGCGCGACGCTTGGTCAGCGTCTGCGAGGGCCATGGTATGTCGAGCGTTGCCGTGGGCGTCTACGACGAGTTCTGCAACACCGGACAACACAGTTGCTGCGTCTGGTCCACGAGGAAGACCAGCAGCATGATCAGCATCAGGACCACGGACAGATTCTGCTCGCCGTGGTCGTAGTTGTGTTCCATGTGATAGCCATGGTTCTTCAACGTATTGAAAGTTTCGTTCTCGATCGGTTCCGGCAAATTTGCCGGAAGCGGTCTAATCTCTGTATGGGGTGCCTCAAGCTAGGCGGGTATTTGAAGCCCAGGCAGCAAATAAACATCGTCGAGCACAGACAAACGCACAATGTCGACTAAGCACACGTCAACACGTCCCTGCCCGGCAGCCTTCTCCAAGGTGTTGAAAATCCTAGATTGAAGTGCGGCGATCACTTCCAGTCGGCCATCGACTTGTCGGATGCACTCAGAAAAGTGGCGGCAGAGACAGGACAACGCGACCTAAAGACTCTGGACGCCGATCCACGAGCGATAGGATGAAAGGGTGCGTTGCAACGACTGCTGTAGCCACATTACGTCAGGCACGCCGTTTGATGCTAAAAATGTATCACGCGAAGGACAGATTCAAACATAGGTCTCAATTGTCGAACAGGGTTCGGTGCCATGGCAATTCCGGAGTTTACTTCCGGTAGATCTACTCGTTCTTCACTTCTTCGCAAACCTTGTCTACGTCTTCTACCGACGCCAGAAGTTTCTCAAGCGACGTGGCAATGCGTGGATCCATGTCTCCGGTTCGATCGAGCAGATAACCGAGCAGTGCACGCCACTTTGCCATTTCCAGTTGCAGTCGCTCCGGGAATAGTTTTTTACGTTCTTTTTCGAGGAATCTGAGAATATCGGGCTTACGTCCGCCAGGCCGACTTCGCGGTTTTTTCTTTTTCTGTGCTAGGTGCCTCAGATCGCTGATGGAAAGCTCGTCTCTGATGGCTTTTTTCGTCAGTTTCGTTCTAAGTTCCTTTTTTTCCACGCCGATCAGTACTCGAAAATGTGTGGTAGTGAGTCCAAATCCCTGGCTGCGACTCATTCCATACAGCTCTTTAAGCTCCGACTCTTCGTACAGCGTCGCAAACTGCCGATACCGGCGTGCGGCACCTTCTGGGATCCCGTGTTTCTTAGCGTGTTCTGCCATTTCTCCCGCCGGAGCGTGTTTAGGAAATGCATTCAGCATCTCGATACCGATCCTGTGCATATCCTTGACTTTCAGGATCTTTGCTTCAACGTCCTCTGCAGAATTCTGTGTAATTTGTTTTGATCGCCGCATTTTTCTCCGTCCGACCGAGTATGTAGTCAATGGGATCACTGCTCCCAAAGACTGAGCTGCACAGAATCGAGGTTGAGTCACCGGCCTGATCCCGAGATGCCGGGATTCTGACAACTCTCTGTACGGAAAGCAAAACGGACAGGAACCAGCCTTACACCGTAGTTGGTGATGTGAGGTGCTGCACCAGACATTGACAGTGGTGATCGATAACGGACGCGTTCTGCGCACTCTGTTTCAGATGATTCGATCGGGACAGTTCGGTCGGACCAGCCTGTCGTCCTGTTGCAGCGTGCGTTCCAGCGATGGCTGAACACGCCGTCTGTCGCCAAGCTGGCCTCGATTCGAAAGCATCCGAGCCTGCCCGACATGCTGTGGATGGGCCTGTGGACACGCCTGGCGACACGCAGCGGCGGCAAGGGAAATTGCGAGATGAGTTTTCCCAGTTCCGGGCTGACCCAGCAGGCAGACATTCGCGTCCGATCGTCGGCAATCTCAATTGCCTCAGATTGGATTTCAGCAGCAGCATGTCACTGCGAACCAGCCCATGCAGGTCCGCCTGATGTGAATTCTGTGGTCGCGTCGATGACGATTCGACACGGCGAATGATGTGATCGGCATCGGCTGCACCTGAGTCTCGCAGTTGCTCAATGACGGTGGCCACCTGAGGCACCGAGTGGTGGCCCAGCAACTGCAGCACGCGCACGAAATGACGCACGCCACTGCGAACTCCGTGACGCTGTTCGAGCCGGCTGCGAAGCTCGGCGAAGCATTCCGGAAGCTGCCAGTCTCGATACACGTTCGAGTGGTCCAGGGCTCCCGGGCGGCGTGTGAGTGTGATCATATAGTGCAGTGGATCAAGGCGTTTCAGCCACAGTCTTCGGATTCTCCCACCACACTTCGCGAGGAACGCAGCCAAAGAATTGAAACGCCTGCTGCATGCCTTCCAGAATCGATTCAGTACGTTCCGTTGGCAACGCGATCGCAAACCGTGCGTTCGAACAGGACCACACCAGAATGAGCACCGAAACCTGTTTGCGGCCTTCCGGAAAGTCCACATAGATCTTGCCGAAATCCGCTTCCATCCGCTGACCATGAGCATGGTCCACGGGATAAATGTCTCTCGCTGCTTCCCGCGATGCTGCTGCACAAAACGGCGGACGGTGTCGTAGCCGCCCTTGTATCCATGCTCATCACGAAGCCGCTCGAACAGCCGCATGGCCGTATGACGCTGCTTCGGCGGTTCCGATTCATCGACTTTCAGGATCTCCCGAATGCGATCCAGCACCAACGCGAGTTTTGGAAAACTCTGCGTCGCCCGCCGCCCGTACTTCTGCGGCTCACCGTCTCCCTGCAGCACCTCACGCACTTTGTAACGCGAATGATGAAACTCTCGCGAGATCTCATGAATACTCATCAGCAATTCCCGGTCACTGAACCGACACGCATCGTATTTGGCCCAAGTTAACGTGCAGCCGCTGGAAGTCAACGATCGTTGAGCGTCAACGGGTTCCAAGGGGCGGCAAGGGGTTGAATTCATCGACTGAACTTGGCAGAAACCTGGCCAAGGGCGGCTGGTTTCGCACCTGCGCGCGGACCGCGTCCGCAACGCTGGTCCAGCGCCTCAAAATTAGCGGGATTTCTGTGGGCGTCGCTGTGGCTCTACGACGAATTCCGTAACACCGGATGCTGTCGGACGATGCCACACACTAGACTCATGAGCAACTCCGCCATCGAGTCGAACACGAACTCCTCAAAACGGCTGCGCATCATCTCCCAGAGATGCCGCTTCGACCCCTGCTTCTTCCAAGCGGCCTGGAACACCGGACAACACAGTTGCTGCGTCTGGTCCACGAGGAAGGCCAGCAGCATGAGCAGCATGAGCACCACCGACAGATTCTGCTCGCCGTGGCCGTAGTTGTGTTCCAGATTGCAGCCCTGATTCTTCAGCGTGTTGAAGGTCTCGTTCTCGATCTTCCAGCGCGCCCGCCCGCCACGCATGATAGTGTCCACATTGTCCGGCGTCAGCACGAAGTCGGTGATCCAACTGAAATACTGGACTTGGCCTTCGCGTCGGACTTTCTTGACGATCTTGGCCGGATGCACCTCCCAGTATTCCAGCACGTTGACCAGGCAGTCCTGATGCGACTCGTTGAGCGGTACGCCGTTGTGAAAGCGAAAGTGATGCAGCACGCCGGTGGCCTGATCGATCAGAGTCAGCGTCTCCGTCCGGCCCGCCTCGTCGGCGGCGGCGAGAAACCGAAACAGAAAGGCGTGGTCGCCCGGTTTGACGCCGATGATGTAATGCGCATTGGCCTCGCGCAGGTCGTCGAGATGCGGTGCGTTGGAACTCAGCGCGTCCTCGAGGATGATGACCGGCAAGTGCGGATGGTCCCGGCGAAACGACTTGAGCCAGCGACGTGTGGCGTTGCGTTCGCAGTCGTTTTTGGTGTGACCATCCTCGTTAATAATCGGCTCCGGGGCCAGCGGGATTACTTCTTTGAGGTCGGGATGGACCAGCGTGGCACCCAGCAGTTGGTGGTGGTAGGTCACGCCGCCGCCGCGATGGTGCTTCTCCAAACACGAAGCACAGTGAATCTTGGAGGAGGAAAAATAGCCCGTCCCGTCCAGCGACAGCAGGTAATGGCCGTCGAAATAGACGAACCGTTCCAGCGCCTTGCCGCGCTGCAGGCGGCGAAAGACATCACGGAACAGAGACCGCAAGTCGTCGGGATTGACCGGATCGAGGAGGGTCCGCATCTGGGTGTCGCAGGGAACGTGGTCGATGGGGTAGACGGTAGGCTGTTGAAAATATGGCATTGACGCGGTTTTTGTTTCCAGCGAGATTTAAGGCAGTTGGGTGGGGTATGCACGGAGGATCGTCAGATGTTGGATTACGTAAGTCCGGTTGGTAAATTGGCGGAGTTCTTCAGGAGTAGTCGCGACCGCTGGAAAGCAAGGTCTGGCAAGTCGCAGCAAAAGATCAAGGCACTTGAT
>Ga0209491_10003637_pt1 | contig 25088 bp, 13 predicted proteins | sample BON02_FD_187213 | JGI IMG/M metagenome (GOLD analysis project Ga0209491, IMG submission 187213) | Freshwater microbial communities from Lake Bonney liftoff mats and glacier meltwater in Antarctica - BON-02 (SPAdes) (version 2) | ecosystem: Environmental > Aquatic > Freshwater > Ice > Glacier...
GGCTTTCGCATACGTTGCCGGGTGCTTGTGATTTACCCAACGCCGACCATTGACATGGCTGTGAGCCCCCGGGCCTACCCCCCACCAATTGGCGTTCGTCCAGTACACCTGATTGTGGGTACTTTTCCCACCCGACAACGCCCAGTTCGACACCTCGTACCAATCGAAACCGGCGCCCTGCAACATCGTGTCAATAATGCCGTGGCGATCAGCGCACGCGTCGTCATCGGGTGGAGGTAACGCACCCGAATTAACGGCACGCGCCATTGCCGTTCCTGGTTCAACGATGAGTGAGTACGCGGCGACGTGATCAACGCCCGCGTTAATGCACGCATCGACTGAATCTCGAACATCTGAATCCGTCTCACCTGGAGTTCCGTAAATCAAATCCAAATTCACGTGCTCAAAGCCGGCTTCGCGAGCCCACTTTGCTGCCTGCTCGCTCGCACCGGCTGTATGTGTTCGTTGCAGGGTTGCCAGAACTCCCGGTGCAACACTTTGCATACCAAATGACACCCGATTAAAACCACCGTCCCGTAACGCAGACAACATCCGCGCATCAACCGAGTCCGGATTTGCTTCGGTCGTAATTTCAACCTGTGGATCGATGGGAAAATGATTTTCGATGCCCCGAAGGATTTGGGTCAAAGCATCAGAACCAATCAGGGTGGGTGTTCCCCCGCCAATAAACACCGTCGACACGACGGGTGCGTCAAGGGTGCGGGATGCAAGTTCGAGTTCGCGAATCAGCAGTTCGTGAAAAGTTCCCTGGGAAACACCACCACCTAATTCTTGAGCGGTGTAGGTGTTGAAATCACAATAACCGCAAATGCTGGCGCAAAAAGGGATATGTATGTAGAGCGAAAACGGTGCGTCGTTCTGATCGGTCATTTTTTGGGTGATGCGTCAGATGTTGACAGAACCGCGATGAAAGCTTCTTGGGGAACTTCAACGCTTCCCACCATTTTCATCCGTTTCTTGCCTTCTTTTTGCTTTTCAAGAAGTTTGCGTTTGCGCGAGATGTCTCCGCCGTAACACTTGGCCAGTACGTCCTTGCGAACGGCTCGGATTGTTTCTCGGGTAATGATCCGGGAACCGATTGCCGCTTGAATCGGCACCTCATACTGCTGGCGCGGGATCAATTCTTTGAGTTTTTGCACCATAAGAACTCCGTACGCCTGTGACTTGTCGCGGTGCACGACCGCACTGAAAGCATCCACGGCTTCTCCATGCAACAGGATGTCTACTTTCACCAAATCCGCCTCTTGCTCACCTGTTGGTTCGTAATCTAGGGATGCGTAACCTCGCGTGCGCGACTTGAGCTGGTCAAAAAAGTCGAAGACAATCTCGGCTAATGGGAGCGTGTAACGCAATTCGACACGATCTTCGGAGAGGTAATCCATGCCCAGAAGAACGCCACGGCGCTGTTGACACAGTTCCATGACCGCACCAACAAACTCACTGGGCAAAAGTACGGTTGCGCGCACCACCGGCTCAAAAATGTGGGCCAACTTTGATTCTGGGAACTCGCTCGGGTTGGTGACAACAATTTCTTTTCCAGCGTCCGTGGTAACCCGGTACACCACGTTGGGGGCAGTGGAAATCAACTCAAGGTTGAACTCGCGTTCTAGTCGTTCCCTCACGATCTCTAAATGCAACAATCCTAGGAACCCGCAGCGAAAACCAAAACCCAGTGCGAGTGAGGTTTCGGGTTCGTAACTCAACGCCGCGTCATTGAGTTTGAGTTTGTCCAAAGCATCACGCAGTTCAGGGTAGTCCGAGCCATCAAGTGGGAAGAGCCCAGAAAAAACCATGGGCAGCGGATCGCGGTATCCACCCAATGATTGCGTCGCACCACGCACAGCTGTCGTGACCGTGTCGCCCACCCGGGATTGGCGAACGTCTTTCACCCCGGTGATTAAGTAACCCACTTCGCCAACGCCGATTCCCTCTGATGGAACCGGCTCGGGTGAAATCACTCCCACTTCCAAAAGTTCATGGGTGGTTCCCAGTGACATCATTTCTATCTTGTCTCGCTTGCCAATTCGACCGTCGACCACGCGCACGTAGGTGACCACACCGCGATAGGTGTCGTACACCGAGTCAAAAATGAGTGCTCGCGGTGGCGCCGACGCATCACCCTTTGGGGCCGGGATTTTTTCGACAATTCGTTCCAATAGCTCCGAAACTCCTTCACCCGTCTTCGCCGAAACTTTGAGTACATCCGCGGGATCGCACCCAATAATGTGGGCGAGTTCGGCGGCATATTTTTCGGGCTGGGCGGAAGGAAGGTCGATCTTGTTTAACACCGGGATGATCTCCATGTCGTTTTCCATGGCCAAATACAGGTTCGCCAGAGTCTGGGCTTCAATCCCTTGGGCGGCATCAACCAGAAGGACCGCCCCCTCACAGGCTGCCAAGGACCGGGACACTTCATAGGTGAAGTCAACGTGTCCGGGGGTGTCAATCAGGTTCAAAACGTATTCACGGCCGTCGGGTGATTGATAGGGCAGTCGGACCGCCTGGGACTTAATGGTGATTCCACGCTCACGCTCGATATCCATCCGGTCGAGGTACTGCGCCCGCATGGACCGGGCATCGACCAAACCCGTGTGTTGAAGCATCCGGTCAGCGAGGGTGGACTTGCCGTGGTCAATGTGGGCAATAATGCAAAAATTGCGGATAACCGCTGGATCGGTGGATCCCGGGCGCGGACTACTCACGTTTTTCCTCACAGGTGACGGTTTGGACAAAGATTTCGGGCCGGTGGCCAATGACACCTAGCCTACGGGTACTCTTTGACGGCTGTACAAACGAGACCTCGACAACAATTCGAACTGAGAGTAAAGAACCACTATGGCAAATATTAAGTCGCAGAAGAAGCGGATTCTCACCAATGAGAAGTCCCGCCTTCGCAACAAGTCGGTCAAGTCTTCCCTTCGCTCCGCTGTTCGCAAGTTCCGCGAGGCACTGGCCACCGGTGACAAGGACGCAACGGTGAGCGCTGCCCGCGCAGCCAACCGTGAACTCGACATTGCCGTTCGCAAGGGTGTTATTCACGAAAACCAGGCAGCCAACCGCAAAAGCTCGATTTCAAAGCAAACCGCTGCCCTGTAAATCTGCACACGAAGTTTTTTGTGGCCCGCGCTAATGAGTGCGGGTCACAAGTTTTTCTAGTTCAAACAATTTCTGCTCGGGGTCAAGGGCTGAGCCAAGTGCGATCCCGCCCTTCATCGCCGGGTCGGCGTCGGCAATGGCAATGACCAGAGATGCCAACTTGCGCTGGTCTCCACTCCACAGGGACCACTGTTTGCGCAGGGTTTTCACTTTCCATGGAGGTACCCCAGCTTCACGAGCCACTTCATTATCACTCGCGCCGGTCGCCGAACCACCAACCAAAATCATGGAGCGCAGTCCATTTGCCAAGGCGGTGACGGTGGTCACCCCCACTCGACCAGGGTCAGACTCCAAAGTACTTTGCCGCAGCAATTTAATTGCCTCTACCGTTTTTTTGTCCCACAGTGCATCAGAGATCGCATAACCACTGATGGGAGCGGTCCCCTCAAAGTATGCCCGTACGTGGACGTCATCAATCGGGTCAACTTCCACATCACTGCACAGTTGGCCAATGGCATTGGTCAGTGCGGGCAGGTCTTGCCCGAAGGACTCAACGAGGAAATTCAGTGCTGCCGGCGTCATTTTTCGCTTGCGACGGGTGACTTCTTTGATCAGGAAATCGGTCGTGTCTCGCCCGCGCTTGATTTCTTTGCAGTCAATTTTTTCGGCTCCGGCCTTGACCGCTGCGTCAATGAGTTGTTTGCGTTTCACCCCGCCGGGATGGGTGAGCAGGAGCCACACGCTTTCGGGCAAGTCCGCAATGATCGCTTTAAGTACATCAACCCCGTCGTCGTTGAGTGCATCAATTCCTTCGATGACCACCAGAACGTCTTCCCCGAATAAGGTTGGCTCGCACGCTTGGGCAATATGGGCGGAGGCATCTTCATGCGCGGGATCCACAACGATTCGAGTGATGTCGGGGACCTGCTTGGTCACCGTGGTTGTGAGATTCACTTTGACGCGATCCACGAACACCGTTTCACTTCCGACGGCGATGGTGATCCGATGAGGCACACCCAAGCATGACACGAGCACCTCACCTTTGGGTAACCGCGCTCCAAACTCCGTGGGCAGAAAGTGACAGTGCCACCGCCCCGTCCTGATCGGTGCGAAAAATTTCCGCTCCGTGCCACTGTTTTAATGCAGCGGGTGAAGGGTGACCGTAGTCATTATTTTTGCCAACCCCGATTAAGGCGATTTCCGCGTTAGCCCACGAGGCGAATCTTTCATCAAGATTTGCTGAGCCGTGATGCGGAAGCTTGATCACGTCGACGTCCATGATGGCAAAATCGCGGATGATTTCTGACTGTGCTTCGCGTTCAATGTCACCCGTCAGCAAAATTTTTCTACCTTCGATACTCACAACAACCACGACACTTGCGTTATTAGGCATGGAGCCCTCACGAATATAACGAGCGGGCCACATCACCTGCACGGACACCTCACCCAGCGAGTACCGCTGGCCAGCCATGGCTACCGACTGCGGCATGTCCGCAGGAATTGCCCGCAGGAACTTGTCAAATTGCTCTTTGGGTTCAAAGAAACCCGTTGAAATTATTCGGTGAACCTGGCGCCCGCGCAAGGCTCCGGCAATCCCGCCCACATGATCACTGTGAAAGTGGGTGAGCACGATCGCTTCAATCTCGGTCACTCCTAAGTCGCGTAAGCAATCATCAATGAGTTCCTCGTCCGCGCCAACATCAAAGACCATGACGCTGCCACTGCGATCCCGCAACACCATTGCATCGCCCTGTCCCACATCACACATGACGAGTGACCACGTATCCCCAGGCCAGTTACTCCACGGTGCAGAATTCGTTCCCTGAATCCAGATGAGTGAGAGCACGGCGAGAGCGGCGCCTACGGCAATTAAAGGGCGCGAGAAATACCATGAGGTCGCCCCAACGGCCACCATAAAAATCATGGCGAGAGCGGCGCCAACACCACTGACCGCGGGCCAACCCGAAAAGAATGCGGCAAGGGAGGCAATCCAGATCGCGGGCAAGGAACTCACCAGCGCCAGTCCGTGGGCGAGTTCAGGACTCACGAGCGAGGTCAACGAGGCGAGCAACCCCCCAACGGTGATGAATGGCACCATGGGCATCGCCAAAATATTTGCTGGCACCGATCCAAGTCCGATGGGTGTTCCCATCACGATGAGTACCGGCAAGGTGGCAATCTGTGCCGCGATTGTCAAGATTGCCGCGGCAAGAATCACCGGCGGAGTTCTTGCCAAGATTGGCGTCCGCTGCGCGTACTCCATCAAGATCGGGGTGAGGACAACCAACCCGGCCGTGGCGCAAACCGAGAGTGCGAATCCCCACGAGGTCCCCAAACTCGGATCCAAAATGAGCAAAATTATTACCGCCGTGGACAGAATCGAAGGACCGGCGGTGCGCCCACCGACGAGAAAAGCAATCACCACGATGGCGCCCATGGTTGCTGCCCGAACCACACTGGGTTGCGGTTGAACCAGAATCACGTAGAAAGCCAGGGCGCCAAGGGAGAGCACGACCCGACCAAAGAGTTTTACCCCGGCCAGCATGCTGATCAACAGCACCATGGCAAGCACGATGGCAACATTTCCCCCGGATACGGCCGTCAGGTGGGCCAAACCGCTAAGACGCATCTGATCCTTGAGTTCACTGGGCAGTGCCGACTCATCCCCGATGGCTAACCCTGCGACGAGTGATCCACCACGTTCATCGACACCAAAAAGCGCACTCACCAGGCCCGCGCGCATCGTGTGGGCGAGCGAATCAATAAATCCAGGTGCCGAAACCACGTCAATGTTGCTCACCGAACTGACACCGGCTGCAAAGTTTCCATACCTGTAGGACTGACCTAGTTTGCCGGTGATCACGACCGCGGTCCCCGGTGGCGGAACGCCAACTTCCACCTCCACTTCCACAGTCAGTGGCACGTGAATGCGATAGGCGACCTCATCCACCGTGATCACATCACTCGCAAGGGTGAACACCTGGACTTCTGGCGCCTTCCACACCGCGGCCGTTGGTGTCGCGCGAGTCTGCGATTCAGTGTTGATTACCCCACTGATATGGGCAATCGGTTTTTGATTAATCCAGCCTGCCAACGGTTGACTTGTTTGAGCGCCCACCTGAAGTGCGGTAACGAAACACCCCAAGATTACGAAGATCACGAAGATCAATCGAGCACGAAACAAATGCGATCTGACTTGGATCGGGCGCAAACGCCAGAAAAAAGTAACGCCCACGAGCAGAAGTACCACCGCCACAATTAACGTACTGAATACCAGGTGTGAGTTGGAGTGACGGCTTACCGGATCAGAATCACGCCCGGTCAGAAAAAATGTCGCGGCAACCCCCAGCCACAAACCTGCGGCTGGAAAAAGCAACCGCAGATCCACCCGGGAATCTCTCTACAGTCGGGCAATGTCAAGGATGCTACCCAGAATCGAATCGCCGACTCCCGAGACTTCCCCCAGCGCATCAATGGAGACGAAAGGGCCGTTTGCTTCCCGGTAGGCCACAATTCGCGCGGCAATCACCGGACCAACTCCCGGCAGGTCCTCCAGTTGACTCGCGGACGCGCTATTAATACTGATGCCACTTCCCAGCCCACCCGACTCCGTGTTTTCGCCCACCAAGATTTGCTCACCGTCGACAACTTCCCGCGCCAAGTTCACCGAATTGGCCGCGTTTTTTTTACTCACGCCACCGGCAGCCTCAATTGCCTCAGCCACCCGAGCCCCAATCGGGAGTCGATACAAACCCGGATTTTTCACCGATCCGGCCACATGAACCACCAGCTCGGGCAGCGCGCTACCCGCATCCAGAACGAGTTCGGACCCAGTCTCTGATTCTGTGCTCGATGTTAAGTCTGAAGACGAAGACTCAATTACTGCCGGTCGCCCCAGAAACCACAACCCGATAACCACGATGACGATGGCCGCCACAATAAAAAACAAGGGACGGATACTCCTCACATCCCAACTACCCATTCGAAAACGAGGCTCTGAGTCCCCGCGACCACGCGGCTGCGCCCGACCAACTTCGGTATCACCCCCCTGCGCACCTCGCCGTTTGGCCACCGGTGCCATGAATTCTTTGGGTGGCGGCGCAAGTTTCCAATCGCTGAGGGCAAGCCGTAATCGGTCCGAGGCCTTAGTACTCGTGGTTTTTCGCATTCCCAACATGGCCTGAAACTAAGGTCAACGGACACCCCTTGGGAAGAGGGAATATGTCGCCTGTGGATGAGATATCCGTTGTTTCGAGGCGTTTACTACCCCGCCGGCACGGTATCCACGTGATCAGATTATGTGAAGTAACCAACCCGGTTGCTCATCGCATTGCCGTAGAGCGGGCACTTGACCCGTCGGTTATCACCCCCGGGGGTGTAGCGCTTCGTGTTACGTTTGGCTCAGGAGTGATGTCATTACCCAGCGGCAACTTCGCAAAGAAAGCGGGAAGATCATGCGTCGCCTTGACGAGGGTGAGTCCTTCGTGGTGACCCGCACCGGGGTACCTGTTGCTGAGTTGACCCCAATGCGGCGATTGCGCTTCGTCCCGGTCGAGTCAATCACCCACCTCTTTCAAGGAGCACCATCCGTTGACGGCGAATCGTTCCGCAGAGACCTCGACGCTTACACCGACCAAAGAACCGAACCCGTAGCTAACCTGCGGGTCGAACTCGCTGCGGTCGCCGCCTCGGTCAACCTGCTGATTTACATGAGGAATCCGCAGGACTTCGCATCCATTGACGGCCTCGTTGAGATCATTGTTATCTGAAATATTTCCCGATACCCGGCGCACCAGTTGCGGTACACCGTGATTCACTTCACGTAGTTGGTCACACTTCGTTACGACAGCCACGCCACGTTGCTACTAATCCCCACTTGATGAGTCGAGTGACCGATTCGCCTTGCGAGGTTGGCAACCTCCGCGAGGAGTCCAGAGGGCGTCGCACTTACGTCGAGCGTGTGAATGTGGATGGCGATACCCGCCTCGCGCACGACATGGGTTCGCACCGTCTCATTGCCCTGTGCGTAAATCAGATGGGCACTGTCTAAGCCAAGGGAAACGGCATAGGACAGGGCTTGATAGATGTCTGCATTTGGAAACCCGGCCGGTTTTTCAGCCTTGTACTTAACGTCAATGACGGCGCGGCGCCCACCATTCGGTGCAAGCCACACAACATCAGGACGGATATCAATCTGCCCGGCAGCGTCCAAAGTTGCCGGGTACTGCGAGGCAACGGTTGACTCGGGGGCAAGGTCGGTGAGGGCGGCGCCGAGGGTGAACGTCACGAAGTCCTCGAAAATCTTCGCCATATCAAGAACGAATCCGTCAATGCTCAGCGTGCCCATGCGGTGTTCGAAGGAGGACGCGGCAAGGATCAACTCAGCGAGGTGCAGGGCATTGTGATACCGCTGGTTGAGCCGTGACGGGGTCCACGACGGTGGCGCCATGCCAGGGGTAAGACGACTGGCGTCCGCGAATGTCAGAGCAACCGCGCCAAGTCGGCGCCGGGTGGGAGCGTCAACAAGAGGGTTACGCGCCAGACGCTCAATAGCCGCGCGCAGGATGCGATTTTCGGCAATGTCGACGGTGTAGTCGTCGTACTCCACTTCAATCGGTAACCACAACCCCGGTCGGCGTTTGAGTTGCTCATCAATGCGAATCCGGCCCCGAACCACCGGCAGCGCCTCCGCGGTGATCCGGTAGCCCTGCAACAGGCCGGCTTTCAGGGTTCGGGTGAGGGACCGCAGGAACGCACCGGCAAGGACGTGGACAATGTCATCGTCTTGTTCAACACCGACAGCACTGTCCTGCCAGCTAATGCGGGCCGGGTTGTAACTCAGGAGGTAGACGACCCGGTTGATCGCCACCTTCGGTGCGACCCGAATCTGCACCGGCCCGGCAGAAACAGCACCGACCTTCCCAATCGGGCGCACCGACCACAACCCTCGGCCATCCTCAGGGACAAGATCGACCAGGCCGGTGCGTCGCAAGGCGATGGCTACGTCGCCGGGTATCCGGGTAGTCACCGGTTCCCCGTACTCCTGCAACTCGAGGAGCACTCTCACTCCCCGGTGGGCAAATCAACCTCAACGGTCGAGGCGAGATCCCTGCGCAACGCGGCGAGCCCATAGCGACTGGTCACATCAACCGACTCCCCAACGTGATACTCCTCAAGCAGCGGCAAAATCGACGTCCGCCAAATCCGGGCCAGACCCGGCTCGGTTCCCGCAACGGGTGTCATCAGGTAGGACGGTCCGATCTTGAAATCCTTCTCCCCAATGCGCTTATTCAACGCAACAAGTAGGTCCGCTCGATCCAGTGGCAACTCATGAATAGCCAACCACCGGCGCAGGACTTCATCGAGTCGCTCGTCATCTGGGTGCAGGGAAAGAAAACCGAATCGGCGGCGCATCGCGGTATCCACCAGGGCGATGGACCGGTCCGCGGTGTTCATGGTCCCGATCACATACACGTTCGCGGGCAGGGTGAACGCGCTCCCAGAGTCCCCGGAGGCGTAGAGCAATGCGATCGACCTATCTCGATATTCGAGAAGGAAATACAACTCCCCGAACACCTTCGCGAGGTTCGCTCGGTTGATCTCATCGATAATGAGGAAATACGGCTGTCCGGGGTTTTCTCGCGCCAAGTCGACGATCTTGCGAAACGGTCCGGGCATCAATTGCAGGGAGACACCCCCAGCGGATGAGCCAGTCGGCCGGTACCCCTCGAAGAAGTCCTCATAGGAGTAGGACGGGTGGAACTGCACGAGGGTCACCCGTTCCGTGCCACCAAGAGTCTCAGCGACCTCCTGGGCGAGAAACGTCTTACCGGTTCCGGGTGGCCCGTAGAGGATTACTTGGCGCCGCTCAGTGAGCAGATCAACGAACTCATCGAGCCATACCCGTCCGATAAGGAGTCGGTCCACCGTGGCGTCATCTAGGTGGGTGAAACTTACGCTTTGAACGGGTACCTGATCCTGCTCGGGCAGCGCATCCTCATCATCTTCACCGGGTGGGAGTAGAGCCGACACGTCTGCATAGAACTCGGTGAGGTCCATCAGGTCGGCGCTTGTTCGCAGTTTTCCTTCAAGTCTTGCGGTGAGGTCACTCACCCCGAGCGGACTCTGCGGGTTAATCCACTCCACCGAGCGGCGCAGGTTACTTCGCCGGCCCTGGCTCTCCACCTGCTCGCTCTCACCGGAGACTTCACCGACATACACATCTGGTCCGGCGACGGTGAGGACGAGGTGGCCCGGCAGAATCCTTGTCATGAAAATCCGGATCTCGTCGTATTTGATTTCCCGCTGGCTGTAGCCGAGTCCCTCGTAGCCTTCAAAGACCGCCGTCTTAATATCCGTGTCTTGGGCATCAACCGGCAAAATCCCAAGCTGGCTGGCTGGCAGCGAGACAAATCCCTCGTCCAGCCATTCAGGAATAATCGATGCACCTCGGACAGAGGTTCCCCGAATCAGCCATGCTCGAGGGGGCGCCGAGATCGAGGCGGCGAGGGACTCAAGGTCTTCGCTGGAGAGCCGCAAGCCATCAGGGGCGGTCGGGTCCACGGTGATTCCCTCACGTTCGAGCAACTCACGTTGCTCCTGTGATCGGTGTTCGTCGCCAATTGCTTCAGCCGACAAGACGCCACCCTGGCGGAGCACCCGATGCCACCCAGTTGGCTTCGTCGACCACATGTGCACGCCCGCCACGCCAGCAACCATCCCGGTCACTGCGGTCAGATCACTAAAAGACACCCATCTTCCAACCGGGATCCGCCCGACGATTCCGTCAACGAGGCCCCATTTACCCAACCCGTCCGTGCGCATCGACTTGTTCGCAGCATTGTGCTGACGCATCCGCCGATACAGGTCGACCGGTGTTGGGAAAGCGGCCGACGCCTCACGGCCCGCAGCCGTAATCTCCCACATTCCGGCGACTCCGGACTTGGTGATCCACCCGGCCCGCGACAGACCCGATGACGCCCACCGGATGAAGATGTCGTACCTCATCCGACCCGCAGTAATTGTTTCTCGCTCTTCTGCAGTAGGCGGGTACACCTCGATCACGTGAGTGAGGATCGTCTGCACATGGACCGGACCGCCCGCATCGCGCAGGAATGCACAAATGGCGTAGTTGACTTCCGCTCTTCGAAGATCAGTAGGTGCTAAGGGCCTGAGATCCGATTCGGGGTTGACGTTGCTCACTGCTCCTCCTTCATCCAGTACGGACGGGTCGACTCGTCATGGCGGGGTCCAAAGCCGGGCGGGGGCGAAATAGGTGACTCGTAGGGAACACTTGACGAGATTGCCTCGGCGAGTAGGTCGTAGTACTCAAGGATCAATCGCTTCGTGCGGAACTCCCCATGATCGCGAACGTCGTACTTACGCAGCACCGTGAACGTCTCCATAACGTAGTCGACCTCATCACGATCCAGACCATAAACGTGGAACATTATCGCGTCCATTTCCGCCCGAATCTGCTCACGTCGTTCGGGGATCCAGCGAAACGGCGGCCCGGCATCACCCAAGTTTCTGGCCATAGCTGATAGACGCCATGATGTGAATCCGAGTTCAACTGATGATCCATCCAGAATCTGAACGACAAACCCCGATGAGGATTCAAACAGAGTGTCGACGTCGTTAGGACTCGGGACACTCAATTGGGAAAGATAGTAAGAACTGAGCGTGGTACCGCTGAGCTTCTGGCGGACCACAAAGTCATTCACGAAACTTGACAGGATCGCGAGCAGACGGCTGGCATTACTCGGCGAATCGACAGATAGCAGCCATGCACTATCAGCAAAACCTGAAGATCCAGCAGGGAACGGAATTAGTGTTCGAACGTCGCTGCCGCGAGTGAGTCGTCGGCACCCGGCAAGCCATCCGTAATCCCAGCGACCTTCAAGCGCACCCGACACGTGCTCTTCGGCGATCCAATAGCGAGGCAAACTTTCCCGATTCGGATCATCATGAGCGGCAGCGTCCAGTGCTGGCAGGTTCTGGGAGTCCGCTCCTTCATACGTCTGGAAACGGGAGTCGTAGAAGGAGAGCATTTTCGCCTCGTAGAGCGGCAGGTACACGTCGGTCATCACTCGGCTCCGATCTGGTGGCGCCGGCCGAGGCCGGGGGCGGGGGTGATCGTGGTGGCGTAGGGGATGCCTGTCGCGGCGGCGGCGGACATGGCGTCGTAGTAGCCGAGCACCAGGGCGCGGGTGCGCAGTTCCCCGTGGGCGGCCAGGTCGTACTTGTTCATCACGGTGAAGGATCCGAGAACATGCTCGACCTCCTCGCGGGTGAGGTTGTACAGGTGGAACATTGCCGCGTCGATCTCAGCGCGCAGGGCGGTGCGACGGTCCGGCTCCCAGTGGAAAGGCGCACCTCCATCGCCCACGTCGCGGGCGAAGGAGGTCAGGGAAGTGGAGGTGTAGCACAGTTCGAGGACGCGCGGGGTGAGCCAAGAGTCAAGAGTGGTGCCTAGCCACGGGTAGGTGTCGGCGAACGCTGCCGGGGTGGGACAGGCGAATTGTTTGACGATGAAGAAGGCCATATTCGATCCGCTGAGCTTTTGTCGGGCAAGGAAGTCCATGACCAGTGAAGACCAGATCGCTTGAAGGCCAGCGGGCTGGCCGGCATCGCTGTCAACGGCAACAAATGAGTTGCCTGCACCGGCAAGTGGGAAGTTCCCAGAGACAAAGGTGCGTTCATTCGTGGCTGCGGTTATCCAGCGCCAGCCGAAGAGGTAGCTGCTCGTCCACGTGTCGCCGAGGGCCTTGGTGACCTCGTCCTCGGCCACCCAGTAGCGGGGCAGCGGCTCGTAGCCTGGGTCGTCGTGTTGGGCGTCGGTGACGGTGGGCAGGCTCATGCCGGTCGCCCCTTCGTAGGTGGCGAATCGGTGGTCATAGAGGTTCATCATCTTGGCCTCGTAGAGCGGGAGGTATCGGACTGCTGTTCCGAGAGAGAGAGAGAGAGTCAGGGTGCTGGAACACGTTGCCTTGCAGGACGAAGCCTTCGGCCTCAAGCTCCTCACGGGTGCGGAAGAGGTGTGAGTCGCTTGCCATGTGGAACATTGTTGTGAACTTCAGTCCCCACGGGTTGCCGTTCGGGTCACCGTCCTTGATCAGGATGGGGAACCTGCGGTAGATCTTCAAGGTGATCTCCGCGTCCCTGCGGGTTGCGAAGACGGGCAGGGTGCCGGTGTTCGGGTTGAGCAGGAGGATCTCCTCGTTGGTGAGTTCGAAGCGGGCGCCGTGGATGGCACTGGGATCGTGCAGCATGAAGGCGAGGGGGACCCGTTCGGCCGTGCGGTTGCGGCCGGTCATGCAGGTAACGGCGAAGCGGAACGAGCGATGGACACCCTCAAACATCGGCTTAGAATTCTCGAAGTCGGCGAAGGCGGCTACCCGACCACTGCGCAACAGGTCGGAGAAGAATTCGGCGGTGGTGGCGTCGGTGGCAAGACCGGTCGGGGTAATGATGCCGGCCTGCCCCTCGGGGTCGATCCCGAGTTTCATCGTCTCTGCGAAAACACTGTAGGTGTTGATGTCGCCTCGGCCAGCGAGCGGATAGCGCCCACTCGTCCGCAGGAACTGGCTCTTGGCCTCCGCCACCCGTGATGCGGCCCGCCACTCGTCGAACAGGGCAGGTTGCTCGGTGCGCAGGGATTCGATCAGCCGCTTGCGCGCTGCCGAGTTCGGTGCCTTCGCGATGGCTTCGTCGCGGGCGGCGAAAAACTCCTGCTCCTGGAGTTTGATCCGCTCCCACGGCGGATTCCCAAGGATGCAGGTGAACCCCCCACTCCAACCGGTGATCGGGTCCCGGTCGGTGGCGGTGACGTCGGTGCGGAAGATCTGCGGGTACTCCAGGTGCCAGTGGAAGAATCGGAACCTTGCCGATAAATCCTCGATCAGGGTGGTGATGTCCGGGCTCGTTGCCTCTGGGTTCTCGGCTATCCCCTGCAGGGTGGCATGGGTGATCGCTGGGGCGTTGGGTACCTTCGGTTGGGCGAAAGCCGCACACCAGGCATCGGCAACCAGTCGCGCTGTGGCGTACTCGCGGTCCTGCTCCATTGAGTGGTAGCGGTCAGCGATGGCTTGGGCTTCGGTCAGGGTGGTGGCGCTCACCTCGTCCAGGCCTGCGGCGATACTCGCGAATCTCGTCGTCGTGAGGTTGAGTTGGATGGTGGCGAAGAGTTCACCCTGGGCGGTGTTTTCCCGCTCATTCTTATTGCGTTTGCGCAGGCTCGCCGTCCACTTCTTGTCATCCCCTGACAGAGCGGTGAAGGCCTCGTCGGGTAGGCCGCCATCAAGGAGTGCGGGCGTCACGCCGAGAAGGGCATTACCGACCTTGATATGCGCGTCAAGGAAGGACAGTGGCCGGCCACCTTGCATTGCCTCCAGCCACAGGCTCACCTTCGCGAGTTCCGCGGCCATCGGATTCAGGTCGATCCCGTAGATGCACCGGGCAACCACCTCATGCAGAGCCTGTTGCACATCGGTTGGGGTCGGGTCCCGTTCTCCGGTTCGCACGGTTGCAAGTCGGCTGGCGATTCGCCTGGCGGCGGCAACAAGAAAATGTCCCGAGCCACACGCGGGATCGCAGACCGTCATTGCGAGTAGGGCCTGCTCCGGGTCGGTTGCTTTCTCCGCCTCGTCAAGTAACGGATCAAGAGCCTCGTCAAGAACAAGATCAATGAGGCTACTCGGCGTGTAGTAGGAGCCGGTGGTCTTGCGTTCACTGCCGGCGAGTAGTTCCAAGGTGAAAGTGCGGTCCACTTGGTCATGTCGGGGGACGAGTTCCAGCAGGCTCTCGTAGATGCTGCCGAGTTCCTCGGCGCCAAGGTTGCGGTAGTCGACGAGTCGGGGTGGGGAGTTCTTCGGATGTACAACAGCGAGCTTTCGAATGGCAGTGAGCAGTGCACTATTTGCTAAGTTTTGACCCATCACCACGTCAACGTGTTCGGGGTTGAACAAGCCACCGAGACCGGGGAGAGCGATCTGCGGACGACCGCCCACCTGACCAAGAGCAGTGATCACTAATTGCTGGGCCTGCCACAGATCACCGTGACGCCCACCGCGGCGTTTGCGGGCCAGGGCGCGCAGCCGCTGGGTGGAGAAATAGTCACGGTAACGCTGGGCCGCAGTGCTGTCAGCTCCCGGATCAAGGAGGAAGCCGCGATCCTCGGTGACGAACAAGAACAGCATTCGGTAGAGCAGCCGAAGGAGCGAGCGGTGGTAGTCCTGCACCGAGATTTGGCCGTCGGCGATGCGCTGGTTCAGGTCATTACCGGGATATTGGAGAAAACCAGTACCTAGGGCTTCGATGGCGTCTTTGACACCGTCCCGGAGTAGACCCAAGGCCCGGGTGCCGGACTCCGCGGCATTTGTGCGCCACTTCTCCACCCAGCAGTCGGTGTGGACACCGTCGGACGGTGTCTCCACCCGGGATTGGTGAAGTAGTAGGTAAAGCAACACGAAGTCGCTGAAAATCTCACCGTCAAACATCGTTTCGAGATCAAACTCGACGTAGGCCTGCCCGGCAAAACTGGTGGAGTCGCGCAGCAGTCGCAGGGTGCGGCCATTGGACAGCATCGCCCACAGGTAATCGTGACTGCGGTTGAGCAACTCTTGCACCATGGCCTGGGGCGCGCGTTCGGCAGCCCCGGGCACCCCCTTAGTTCGTTTATCAAGTTCAACATTCCAGCCGAGCAGGTGCAGTGGGGTGCTCCCCCACAGGTGGGAGACGGGAAACGCTTTGTCATCGACGCGCAACCCACCGGCGGGTGTGGGTTGAAGTCGGCCGTAGTCGAGTTCCTTAAACAGCACGGTCAGCCACTTCTCCCGCGTCAGCCCAACCGCGGCATCACCTTGGGGGAGTTTCGCCAGGGCCTGACGGTAAGCCGCCCAAGCACCCAGGAGATAACTCCATGAGCGGTTGGCAGCCTCGCGCGGCCCCTCCCCTGCTGGCAGGTGGTACTCCGAAGGCGTGATGCCGCCAAGATCTTTGTCACCGGCGAGCACCCGGCCGAGGAGATCCGGTGGGAGCAGTCCGCCGACGACACGGATGCACGCGAAGTCGGTGTTCATGCTCCGGCTAGCGGTAGATAGACGTAAGCCCCGAGAATATCGGCCGGCTTTTGGGCGGTGACCTTGAGTCCGCGCCGGGTCGCCCCAGCACCGGCGCGGGCACGTCGGTGGGACTCGAGGACCTGCCCGGCACGCTCATCGGCGAGGGTATCGAGATGCTGACTTAGCACCTGCAGATTGTCGAGGACTTTGCTGGCCGCGGTGCGGGCTAAATCCTGCGGGACGTTACCTCCGGGTGCTGCGAGGACGAGGCGTTCCACCGCAGCCTCGTCCAGCCACGTCGCCTGACCAGGGGAACCCTCAAACCCGATTAGCCGAGCGTCCTCAACCACCAGCGGGCGAATAGCCCCGTTTGAGAGTGGCAACTCGACGTGGAACCGAAACCTGATCAGTAGCAACGTGGTGCGGGTCGTGACCTCATCGGTGCGCATGACACCGGCGCGTTTCGCGGGCCGCTGATCATCGCTGCCGATGGGGTCTAAAGCTGCGTCAAGGACGTACTGGGCTACCACCCCAACAGCCGGGTCGGTGCGCGAAAGCAATGCGTGACCGCGGTCAATGGGCAATGCGCGGTGGAAGGGCAATGGTTCCACGTGACGGGCCGGCAGGGCGTCTTTGATGCCAGGTTGCAATGTGGTGGTGATGGCGGTGAACCCGTCCGAGGTGGTGGTGACCGACGCACCGAGGGCGCGCAGTGCCTCGGAGGTGAAGGACTCAATATCTGCATGGCTGCCCAGAGCCCGACGAATGTCGGCGACCTCCGCTGCAACCTCTTCCGGGTGAATGGCGCGTTGGGCGTACTTGGTGCGGCTGGCCTTCTCCTGCTCGGCCGCGGACTCCCACTCCCGGTGCAGGTTCTCGGTCTGGGCTAACGTGCCAAGATCAAGAACGAGTTGGTCTGGGTCCTGCCCGCGCAGGAGTAGGCCCTCAAGAAGTGCCTGCACGACTGTGTCAGAGGAATCGGGGACGGGGACAGACACACCCGTGGCCTTGGCAATCTCGCGGTGCTTGCGAATTAACACCTCAAGGACAATGCCGTCAATGCGAGTATCGGTGCCAAAAATCGTGACGGCCCGGACGATGTCCGCTTTTTGTCCGAACCGGTCAACGCGACCTTCACGTTGTTCATGACGGGTCGGATTCCACGCGAGGTCGTAATGAATGACAGCTTGGAAGCCCTCCTGCAGGTTGACACCCTCGGAGAGACAATCGGTCGCCACGAGGACATGCCGCCCGTCGGTGTCGATAAGGTCGCGAATGCGCTGGGTGCGCTCAGAGGGTGGGAGTGTTCCGGTGACAGCAGCGACGGTCACCCCCTTCTTCATTTCAGCACTTAGGTGCTGCGCGACATACTCGGCCGTGTCAATGAACCGACAGAACACAATCGGATCGAAGCCGTCGTTGAGCAGGGCCTTTACCTGGGTGAACAGGACAGCAAGTTTTGCATCTTGGGTGGGTCCGGCGAGAGCGTCGGCGTCTCGGGCAAAGGAGAGCAGCCGTCGCCGTCTGGGCGATTGATCGGTGTCCGGATCGTCATCTGCGCCAGGGATGACGTCGATCGATTCGATCGCCTCGTCATCCGCGGCGTCAAGCACACTCGCTCGACCAAGGGCGTCAGCTTCTTCAACGTTGGTGGCTTCAATCGCGGCGGCGCGGGTGCGCAGTGTGGCGGCTGCCGCTGCCGGTGAACTTGATAGGGCTCTAAGGAGAGCCAACGCGGACCACCAGCGCACCCGCTGACGTGTTGGTCCGCCATCGGTACTTTGAACCTGCTCCCGGGCGTAGACCAGGACCTTGTCAAACAGCGCACGGTACTGCGGGGTCAACGTGTAGGGGGCCTCGAGTGTTTGGCGATCCTTGGGGAAGGCGGTTTCCTCGTTGAGAAAGGTGCGAATATCTGCGCGGCGACGCTGCACGAAATGCTTCGCGAGCAGCGTGCGGCCGTCGGCCTCGTCAAGGTCAATCGTGGCGAGTTTTGGATCCAAGAGGCCCAGTAGATTGCGAAACCCCGCCTCCTTGCCGGAGTGAGGGGTTGCGGTGACGAGGATCAGGTGGCGCTTAGGGTCTTTAGCGAGGGCGCGCAACAACTCGTAGCGTTGATGGGTGGATCGACGCCCGGCCTGGGTGTCATCGGACACAGACGTATGTGCTTCATCCACAATGACGAGTTCGGGGCATTGGTTGAGGAACTCTGCCCGGCGCAAATCGGACTTGATAAAGTCGGTCGACACCACGACGAACGGATACTTTGTAAACAGGGACTCGTTCATCAGCAGGCCACGCTCGAGTCGCTTGACCGTGCTCGTCAAGACAAGTTCCGCGTCAATCGTGAACTTTTCACGCAATTCACGCTGCCACTGTTCGGCGAGTGCTGGGCTGCATAGAATCGCTAGTCGCTTGGCATCACCCTGTTCGATGAGTTCTGCCGCGATCAGACCCGCCTCAATGGTCTTGCCAATACCGACATCGTCGGAAATGAGGATGCGTACAGTCTCCTGCCGCAGTGCCAACATGAGTGGCACAAATTGGTAGGCGCGTGGCTCCACAGCAATACCCGCAAGGCAGCGAAAGGGCCCGGCACTTGACCGAAATCCGATACGTAATGCCGTGCGGAGTAGACCGGCTGAGTTGGCATCACCGAGGTCAGCCACCGTCGGAGGTGGGAAGGTCGCCGGCGTTACGGTTTCATATGCCGGGAACACGCCCGCTACGTCATCTGTACCTCCACCAAGGGGGCGCAGAACGAGGAACTCCGATTGACTTTCGGGGAGAACAACCCATTCACGACCGCGAGCGCGCACCAGCGCACCTGCCGCAAAATCCACCGTCACCTCAGCCCCCACCCCTTCGTCGTGCTCCCACGCTATCAGCGAGCACCGACTTCGTAATTAACGCAACTCAAGCCGACGCACCCTAATCTTTTGCGGATTCCCGGTGGTGAAGTGGCGCTATCGAATCGTGACAACCCCCCAATGCACTAAGCGACTCTGCCAAAAACTGATGGATACTCGCCCACCACAGTTGGCCAGTCGTCGTCGTACCTCACCCGAATGACCATCCAACCGAGATCTTCGAGGCGACCCTGCGCCGATTGATCCCGCTCCGCTTGCCTGCTCGAATCGTGAACGGGGCCGTCGACAAACACCGCCACGGGACTCCCCGCAATATCGAATACAAGATCAAGCCGTGCCTTAGCGTCATCAACGGTGACCTGTGCTCGGTCCGGTAGTCGGTACCCATGTTCGTCGAGCCACGTTACGAATTTACGTTCAAGAGAGGAATCAGACATGTTCTCGAGGATCTTGCGTTGCGTGGATCGGTTTTTCCCACCCGCTCCCGCCGTAACAGTCGCAGTTGTCAATCGGAGCAATACATCTCGAATGGTGTGCCGATCAATATTCGTGTGGTCGAGTTGGTTGCGGTAGGACAGTAAACAGTCGTAGCAGGCCTGCTCACAGCGCTCGGTGGTACCGGGCCCGTGATCAAGATCCGCGCCGGTCTCCGGATCGAAGTGGCAAATCTCCAACGCTTTAGCTGCCACGAGAGCAAGAGCGCCCGGCTCCGCGACAAGTCGGCGTAGGGCTCCGGCACCCCCTTCGGCTGATTCCGTGAACAAGACTCGACCGCGCCCGTCAAGATCGGGGAGCATCTCGCTATCGAGTTCGGTGTCCTCAAGTTGGAATAGGGCCTCCGCACCACGTTCAAGGGCGTACCGCAGGGTGACCGCCGTGGCCGTGTCGGTGGCGGCAGCGAGGCGAGTTATCAGGATATTGCGTCGGTCCTCCACGTAGGGAATGACCTTCTTTGGCTTATTCGCGTCCTCAAAAGAGTCAAGACTGTCTGCGTCCACGGGAGTGTCGGTCTTGCCCTTCTCCGAGAGCCACCTACCTTGTGTCACATCAAGCCAGAAACCCAGGTCTTGGGGATGTTTGCGCCGGCGGCGTCCAACGTTTGCGACACGAATTGTGGCGCTGTCCGCGTACACGAGTGAGAGAACTGGTAAGCCATCAACGGTCGCTTCTGCCGTGGTGTGACCGGGACGGTCGCCATGACTTTGGAATCGGTAGGAAATCTCAAGTTCAAATCCGGATTTGCGTCGCTCCTCCTCGTCACTTGAGATGCGCTCGCGGCGACGGGTGAACACGGTTTGTAGCCGCAGCAATCCATAGGACTTGGCCCCCAACTGCGTACCGCATAAGTCACAGACGTCAGTCCCGACCGCAATCGGATGGTGATAGCCACACGCTTGACAACGGTATGCCTCCTCAGTGTCAACGGCTTGCGGGTCGGTGCCGCTGGCGCGAGGCAACTGAATGCGGGTCACCTCGTAACGGGCACCCTCATGGTAGATCAGAGCACCCGGACCGAATTCACTAATTGCCAGAAATCTTGGCCGCTGGATGTACTCGCCACCGTCCCGTGCCGAGGTTCGGGTGCCCGGCACGTACGCGGCGAGAGGGAGTCGAGGGAACGAATAGCCTGGCAAGAAACCTTCAGAGGCAAGATAGCGGTAGGAGTAAAAGTCAGTTTGCCCCAGCTCGCTTTCCTCGTTTTGGAGCAGGTTGAGTTGATTACGTGCATCGTTCTCCCGTCGAGTAGCCGATTTACGACTACCCATCGAAGCTTTCGGGTCGATAGCCAGCTTGTGCTGCTCTTCGTATTCGGTTCGCGCGGCCCGGTAGAGCTCTCGCCACCGATCGAATGCATTATCGAGCGCGAGAGGTGCTGCGATAAGGACGTCGTTGACCCATTCACTATGCCACCACGGTGCAACATCTCCCGCTGAAGCCCATGCTCGTTGGACGTCGATCATGACCTGTTCCGCACGAACAGTGGCGCGGTTATAGACCTGTGGATCGTTGAGCGCCGACCAAATATCCGGGTAAATTCCTAGAGCGGGCTTATCTCCGGTGGCGTCAATGACGTCGGTAATACGAGCCTTCATCGACTGGTCCGTTTCAGCCAGCCAGATGGCGTGGATGTGAGTTCGGACGAGGTCCTCATTCGCTAGGTCAAGCCGTGGGGCAACAACCGAACCAGAAACCATATCGCGGGAATGCCGGAAGTAGTAGTTGTCGTGGGAGTTGCCCGTCGCGCAGTAGGTCACCACGAGTGCTGGCTGGCCCGATCGACCAGCGCGGCCCGAGCGCTGGGCGTAGTTCGCGGGGGTTGGCGGCACGTTGCGCAACCCCACGGCATTGAGACTAGAAATGTCGACGCCGAGTTCCATCGTCGGTGAGCAATAGAGCAGTGGCAGGGTACCGGCTCGAAACTCGTTCTCCCGTTCAATTCGCTTGTCCTGCGGCACCTGAGCGGTGTGCTCCTTGGCGTGCAGCCCAGCCATGCTGCGCGCCACATCGCGATAGAGGTTACGGAAGAACGGGTTAACGCGGGCAGTGGTTTCTGAGTCAAGGGTCTTGCGTAATGCGTCCTGCACACCTTGGGTGCCATCACCGGGTAACCATAGAATCGCTGACGCTTTGATGCGGTAGCCGGCTGTCCCGTCACTGTGAGTGTCCACCTGAGTAACAAGCCCACTGTTTGCCAAAATGTCGAGGAGGTCGCGAATAATTTGGTGAGAGTCGTCGGTGGTGAGGTGGGCGCCAATTCCCTTGGAGTTACGAATATGTCGACCAAAGATTCCAAGCCCCGACATGTATAGATCTCCCCGTAGTGCGCCCGGGGAACTCTTCGCTGGGTACAGGGTTCCCACCGTGGGGACATTTTCACTCAGTCCCAGCGCCCACGGTTCAATGAGATGCTGACGGGACAGGTTCGCTATGGTCTCGAATCCCGTAGGGGTCAAGCAGTCGACGTCAATGCACAAAGCACGACGTGCTTCATCGAGCAGAAGTTTAAGGAGCTCCGCGCGCTTAGCCGCCGGCAGTCCTGCCAGTTCGACGTGAACACCCGTCCACGAGTCGGTGTCTGCGGCAATGTCATTAACATCGATGTAATCGATGTTAAGCAGGCCAGTCTGTTCAAGGTTGGGCATCGTTATGCGCCAGCCACGCTCTAGGTCGGTGTAGAGCCGGTACTCGATAACCTGTCGAAGTGAGCGCTCCGCTTGTTCTTTAGCGGCAAACTTTGCCATCGGGTTCGAAGCGAAGTCCATCATTTCCAGGCCCATAGCCGCCACGACCTGCTGGGCAACGATTTCATGTGTGAGGCGACCATGGTTTGCGGCAGCCCGGTGTACCGCGCCACGAAGTTGGGCCACCAGAACAAAATCATTCAGGTGCCCAGCTTGCAGGGAAGCATCTTGCCGGTTGTCAACGAATGTCAAGAGCTTGCGTGCATCGGCCGGGAGCTCGCCTTCAGGCAACGCCTGAAGCGCACGCACGATACTTGCGGAGACGACCGTGACCGCTGAGGATCGACCCTCTTTATCTAACGTTGCGAGTTTTCCGTAGTCGTTGCCTCGCACTTTTTCGTAGGACACCCGGCAGCGCAAGCAAAATGCGAACGGGGTGGACATAAACCACGCGCGAATACCAGCATCGGCGCTGGTGACATTCGTTCCATCAGGGGCAATCCAGACTTCTTCCGGCAGGTATTTACGTTTTAGCGGGAGTACCTCGGAGATCCCTCGTTCATCTTGCTGAAGCCAATGATCTGGCAGTCGACCCTCAAGAACAGGGTCCGTCGGCCAAGGCAGGTCAGCCGAGATGTATAGGTAGCCGGTAACAGCATCACCGCCTGAGGCATCCGTGTCCAAACGTGGCACAAAGACTGTGTCACCGTGCTTGTCAACTTTGGCAACCACGACGTACTCCTGCCCACATTCACGACAGAAACCCAATGGCAGCAACGCCTTCTCAGGGTGGCCGGGGACACGAAGTTGATACGCATCCGTGATGTAGCGAGACTCCTCGGGCTCAAGGGAGACGTACACGGTGTCGCCCTTGGAGAGGAACTGGTGCAACCGGAATGCAAAAAGTGGCCGGTCCGTCACCGGATGCAGCACATTCGCTCCGGCAAGGAGAACAGACTGCAGCGCGGATTGGCAGTCATTAAGCTCACACCCGGTGATACCGGCCAGATCGGCCGCTGCCGACGGAACGGTGACCGGCTTGCGGCGCACCAGTCGTTCGGTAACCGCCTCTCGCTCCAGACCGAAGGTCGTCTCAACCCACGCGGCTAAGGGATCGGCAATGAGTGTTCCGTAATTCGATGGTCCCTGACCATCTGCCCACCCGGATACTGATGCCGTTAATGCGGCTACATCCGTCGGCGTATCCGTCGTGGCCCGTTCAAGGAATTCTCCAATAACGTGATCTGGGGTGACCGATGCGCCGAACAGGCGAGTCGCCACCTCGGACACCGTGGCTCGCTGCTCGTCAACAGTCCCACCACTGGACATCGTCGCCGATGTACCAATGACCTGAAGTTGCGGCGATGCGCACGCATCACGCACTCGCCTTATAAGCATGCCGACATCTGCACCTTGCCGACCTCGATAGGTGTGCACTTCGTCGAGTGCTAGGAATCGAAGACCACTTGCAGCACGAATAAGGGCCTTACGCTCATCGGGTCGGGTGAGGACAAGTTCCAGCATGACGTAATTGGTGAGCAGGATATCGGGCGGCTGCGCTAAAATCTTTCGACGTTCATCGGCACTTTCCTGGCCGGTGTACCGGGCGAAGGTGACCGGTTCACCTCCACTGGGGTACCCATGCTGGAGGTATTTGCGGAGTTCACCAACCTGCGAGTTCGCTAATGCATTCATCGGGTAGACGATGATTGCTTTTACACCGGGCGTTCGCGCACCTTGATGCTCGACCGACTCTCGCAACACTGCATCAACAATAGGGATGATGTACGCGAGGGACTTTCCTGAACCAGTTCCCGTGGTCAGGACATAGGACTCGCCAGTGCGGGCCACCGTGATCGCCTCAGTTTGATGTCGGTGCAGTACCAGACCCCTCCCGGCCAGACTGTCCGCATCCGGCTTCGTTCGAAAGATTCGTTCGTTCTCGGGGTGCAACACCCCTGACTCGACCAAACTCGCGATCGACCCGCCCGGTTCAAAACTCGGGTTTAAACTGAGCCAAGGCTGGGGCCACTGGGCGCCGCTATCAAATTGTTTTTGCACGAACTTCTTGATCCGAGCATCACGGACATCGACGAATGAAGAGGTGAAAGACTGGTAGTCAGCTATTACCTGACCGTGCACGTCGAAGATATCCACTTAACCCCCTACATCGGCTGCCGGTCCCACCGTACCGAATGGCGCAATAACAACGAGTGTGGGTGCCGGACTTGCCCGACTCAGCCACCGGGCATCAATTGCTGGGACACACTTCCATGGGCTGACAGAGCGAACGCGTCACTGGCGGCGACAACCATTGAGGATTATCTGCTAAAGCGAGACATCACTTGACGTTGACGATTGACGCGGTCAACATCGCGCTGCGAATCCTCTCTGTCGAATCAATTCCGGCGGACCGAGCGCACGCCATGCACGGCATCCGGTGGGGGAGCAAACCTGATGAGCCGCGTATTAGTGCGACGGACTCGCGAGATTCATTGCACGATACCAAGCGTGATGCTGACTCCCACCAATCCGGGACCGGCATGAACGCCAATCACCGGGCTCACCCTGCTGATCAATAACTCGATACCTGGCAGTTGTTCCACCAGCATTATTGCGCAGTGGTCAACGAGGCTGCGATCTCCAAAATACTGCAGTCCAATGAGTGCGGGCTCGCAGGTCCGCGCGCAATCCACCGCGAGGCGAACGAGTTCGGCCAGCGCCTTGGTTTGGGTGCGAACTTTTTCCTTCAACACCACTTCACCGTCGACGACTGTCATGATCGGTTTTACCGACAGGGCGGTTCCCAGCAGGGCACTTGTCGGACTGATTCGTCCACCGCGCTTGAGGTATTCCAA
>Ga0209491_10003648_pt1 | contig 25043 bp, 17 predicted proteins | sample BON02_FD_187213 | JGI IMG/M metagenome (GOLD analysis project Ga0209491, IMG submission 187213) | Freshwater microbial communities from Lake Bonney liftoff mats and glacier meltwater in Antarctica - BON-02 (SPAdes) (version 2) | ecosystem: Environmental > Aquatic > Freshwater > Ice > Glacier...
TCACCGGGGGAAGAAAATCCACCGGATTGAAGAAGAGCTTTTTTAATGGAAAGTTGAAGAAAACCCTCCGAAGAACAGGTGAGTTTCAAACCGCCCGAAGAAGAGGAGTTTCATCCCGCCCCTGACAGTCTGCCTCACTCCGGCTCAGGGTCCAACCCAATTGTGCACTCAGTGAGTGCACAATCTGCACTTCGGGAAAAACTTCGGCGGACATGATAGGAGGTTCACCCTACCCTCGTGACTTTATTCTGAAAATCAGTTGCGGCCGCCTACGAGGTCGGATCTGCGCAAGATGGCATGGAGGCGCAACGCCTCCGGCGAAGGGTGGATATTGAAAAGACTATTTTAAGTAGCGGGCCAGTTCTTGCGGAGTTCCCCTAGCCAAGGAGTGAGGCCGCCTTGGCGGACTTGGCTAAAGCGATCGATCATGCTGGAGAGTTGTTCTAGGTCGGGATTCATCCAGCCAATCAGTTGGAGTATATTGTCGTGCTGGGTGTCGAGGTCTTGCCAATGCAGCACACGCTCGTGATGGAAGACACGGTTACGGAGATCGCGAACTTTCTGCCAATTGGCGCGGAGTTTTGCGACATCGCGTTCGCTTTTCGGCGCATGAGAAAATGCGGTTTTGGCGATGTGATGGGCGACCCCGGATGTCATATGTGGTCGCGTAAAGAAGCCAACCCAGAAGCCATAGGTGAGCTCAGCGACCACGCGGTCCGATGAAAGTGATTTGCCTGCATGCTTGAACTAGAGGGGCAGATTATATCTATTGTTCGACGTAGACCCTGGGCACTTCTTCCTTAGTCCTTCGCGACTAATAGGAGCCGGGGTTTCTTTTTGCCCAAATTTGTTGACCTTGGTCGGCTATAAGACGTCAGCAACTCTTGACCGATATCAACTCGAAGCAGATTAGTCTGCCCCACCTTCGTTCAACATCAATCGCACACCCGTTTGCCACCGACACCGAACAGTTTGTCAAATGTCGAGACCCTGTATGATGGACGGAAATGTCTGATTGACGTCTTAGGCGTGATTAGCGACAGCGTGATCGCTGACGCACTCAACCTGAGTCATCGTTTTCCGGAAGTATTCGGAGCAATCGGTCGAAATCCGACTCGAACAGTCGGTCCTGCACGATGCGGTATTTTTCGAATTCGCTTTCGGCATGGGCTTGGGCGATCTCGGCGGTGACTTTGCCCGCGTCCTGGAGCACCTCCCGGTCGAAGAGCTCTAGGAAGCCACCGAGGCGGGTTTCCCAATCGGCCATGGTCATGGGAATTTTCCGCATGGCTTGTAGTTCTGCCATATCGAGATAGGCGGAGACGATCCGCTGGAGTTGCTCTAATTCGTCATCCGAAAGGTAATTCTTCGCAATGGAGACATCATATTTCAGGATCTTTCCTTGTGGGGCGTCCTCCCATGTGGTCAGCCCCATGTTTTTTTGCTGATTGTCGGCGCGATCTAAGATGACTTCGGCGGCGGTGTTTCCATGGATCGCGTAATGTAGCTTATTTTGAACCGCAGCGAAGAAACGCTTGGTGGCTGCCGCCGTGGAATCGTAATCAAGGGCAGTGGCATAGATGTCGGTCACCTTTTGGTAGAACTTGCGCTCGGAGAGGCGGATTTCCCTGATCTGTGCGAGTTGCCGCTCAAAGAACTCATCGGTGAAATTCCCGCCTTGTTTGAGCCGCTCCGAGTCCATCGTCCAGCCCTGTATGGTGTAGTCCTTGACGACCTGCCGCGCCCACTTCCGGAACTGCACCGCGCGCTCGTTCTCGACCTTGAAACCTACTGAAATGATCGTCTGGAGATTGTAGTGGTTGGTCTGGTAGCTTTTACCGTCCGAAGCAGTTATTAAGAATTTCTTAATAGCTGAACTTTCATCGATTTCAGAATCTGCGATCAGCCGCTTCAGGTGCTGGTTAATGGCGGGAACAGAAACACCGTAGAGCTCGGCCATGAGCTTTTGGGTAAGCCAGATATTCTCATCTTCATAGCGCATTTCGACTGCGTTTTTGCTGTCACCGGCGGAGGCAATAAAAGTCAGGTATTCTGCTGCCGAAGAGCGCACCAGCGATGCCTCAATCCTTTTTTTCGGACGACCTCCCGAGCTTGGATCTTTTTGTGAATCTGAGTCCATCTGGGAATTCTGCGATTACATTCCAAATTTTACCGTGATCTGCCAGCAGGCAGTGTCTTCGGACTGTGGATGGGAGAGCATAATGGATGACATTGCCGTTCCTCAGTATCAGAGGAATAAGCTCTCCCCGAACTCATCGTATTCGCGTTGCCCTGTAAAAGTTAAACTACCTCCTATTCGAGATTTTTGTCCCCACAAATGCGCCCAAACGCAAAAGATAAAGATCCAGAGGAGGAAAAAGGGGTCGATGCTTAATCTTTGATTCTGCGATCAATCCCTCGGTCACTTAAACGGACGCAAACGCCGGTATCTCCGTTTCTATCCCAAGTTGAGTCACCCATTGCGTATATTGCTCCAAGTCAAACGGCCGGGGGCCCGCCAAATAGTGGTTGCGGCCGCTTGATCCAGCGCTCTGCCAGGTCAGCTGATAGAGATCACCCGCGGAGGAAACAGTCACGTCACCGACTTCGGCGCGACCATTTGCCGGCACCGTTAGCGTGTGTTGCAATAGTGTGACGGACTGCTCGATTGAGCTCACGACTACCTCGATGATGACATCGTTCAGCGTATCATTAACCGCAATGACTGGGTGTCTGCCGTTCTCCGGTTCAGCTACCATGACACAGACGTCTTGCTGGACTCGCTTGATAAACGCGTAGGCCAATTTCGGACGATTGTAGTAGTCGACCACCGCATCGGAAATCAGGGGCCAGCCATCACGGATATTCCACCAGAGGATTCCCGTGCGGCGCCATTTACCCATCCGAAATCGCTCGATAAAATACTTCATCGCCTCGGCTTGGCTGATCTGGGAAGCCCGGATAAACGATTCCAGCTGGTCGGGGATCGCGTTGAACAGAATCGCGACCTGATTCGCCATGAGTCGGATGCGACCATCATGGAGCGATTCGTCCGGAAAACTGGCAATCGCCTTCGCCCGCCACTGTGGATCAATTTTCCCATCTTTCTCAAACGGCCACAGATGATCCGGTTCAATCATCTGTTGGAGCGACTCCAGACACGGGGCCCCGTGGTATCCAATTTCACTGACAAAATGAGCCGGCGAATTGGTGTAGAACGGTCCTTTGAAATCATCGCGCGGTCCCCAGAGGTGATCTTCAGGTATTTCCGAGGTTTTCTTTCCACGTTCGAAGACCTTTTGGCTCACGTAGGGCGAACTCGGCAAGTAAGAGCGCAGCGGGTCCAAGCGCCTCAGCACTTCCGGTAGAATTTCACGGCTGATGCGATCGTCGTTGGGATTGAGTTTGCTGTGCAGCGGGAACCAGTCGTGAGCCACATCGTTCTCATTGTTTCCGCTCCACAGCGCCATACAGGCGTGATGGCGCAAGCGCTTCACAATGATCTCCGCTTCTTCGCGCGTCTGCTCCAGAAAATCAGCCGTCTGGGGGTAGAGGGCGCAGCCGAACATAAAATCGTGCCACACCATAATGCCCAGTTCGTCGCAGCGGTCATAAAACGTGTCCGTTTCGTAAACACCCCCACCCCAGATTCTGAGCATGTTGCAGTTCAGGTCAGCAGTCAGCGCCATCAGCGCCTCAAGATGGCGATCATCCCGTCCGTGCAGGGCATCCAACGGCACATGGTTGGTTCCTTTGATGAAGACCTTCTCACCATTTACGACAAAGACGAACTCGCCGGGTTCGGCCTCGGTCGTAATTTCAGTTTGGACCAATTCCAGCGTGCGCAACCCGATCTTCTGCAGATGCCCGGCCGCAACATTTCCTGCCGGATCGAGCAGCTCAAGCCGGAGCGTGTATAAGGTGGGCTCGCCCAGTCCCTTCGGCCACCAGAACTCGATGTCCTCCAGCGTCAGCATGAGGTGACCGCTGCACGCATACAGCGGATCTTTTTTGAGATCCCGACGAATCCCCTGACTGTCATCGAGAGATATGGCGAGCTGCCAACCCTTGAGGCTGACCTGGGGCACGACAAAATCCCAGAAAACCGCGACCTCCGCGCTGCGTTGCTCCCGGTCAATCGACAGTGCTTGGGCGAACACCTGACGCCAGTGAACCGCCGGCACCGTTTGCAGATAAACGGGTCGCCACAATCCGGCGGATACCATCCGCGGCAAAATATCCCAACCATACATATGCGCGGCCTTCCTAATGGCCGCTCGTTCGGTGAAACCGTTGACGAATTCGCAAGGTTCCGGCTCACGCTCGCGCCCGGCCACCACCACCGGATCGATTCTGACGATCAATTCATTGGCTTCGCCTCGCCGAACCTTGTTTCCAATTTCGAACGAATGAGGAATCAGCATGTTACGGGTTTCACCCAACGACTGACCGTTAAGGAAGATTTCGGCGAGGGTATCGATTCCTTCAAAAACAAGGCGCAACTGTTCTGATTTTTTGGTCGAAGGCGCTTCGAAGAACTTGCGGAAAAACCAACGGTGCCCCTCGTAGTCCAAGGTCTGATAGGCTGCCTCCCCCATCTCGAGTGGCTTCAGCATACCTGCTTCGACTAGGTCGTTCTCCACGTTGCCCGGCACGCGTGCAGCAATCCTGATCGCGGTCCTGTGCTCAAACGCAGCGACCTGCGGTGACACTTCCTGATGGGGACCACCCACGAGCTCCCACTCTCCATCGAGTGAAATGCGATTTTTACGCGTGTCTGATACCGAGGTCATATCCTTCCAGTCTGTGGACGTCTTCGACCCACGACAAATCCGTTCTATTGCGACGTGTGCAGGCTCCCGCAAATTCCCAAATCCACCGGCGGATCATCGCCCAGACGATCGAGAAGCTCAAGAAGACCTATTACACCGCATTGCAGAGCATCAACGAATCGAACGAAATCACGAACTGGCTAAGCTATGTCGCTGAAACCGTCCTCGAGGCGCAGCGAACGACCCTCCCCCGCGTGGAGTTCGTAATAGCGAAGACGAAGCTCTTCGACCAGCTCGGCGAGCACCTGAACGACCGGCAAACGAAAGCCATTCGGAGACTTTTCGAAGCTGGACCAAACGGCTTCATCGGCGGCATGAGCGCCAAAAACTACATCGCCATCACCCAGACCTCCCGAGCCACCGCCACCCGCGATCTTTCGGATCTCCTCCGGAAAAATGTCCTGACGAAAACAGGCGAACTCAAGCACACCCGCTACTACCTCAACTATTCGTTAGCGTCATAGTCCGACGTAGCCAGTTTCGCTAAGTCAAACCCGCTTCCTCCTTCGCCAAGGCTTCGGCGGACTTCGTCGCGGACCCTCATCCCTCAGTTTAATCCGATTGGATCGGTAAATCCGAATTCGTAAATCTGAATTGTTCTTCAATCGCCCATACTGGGCACCCATTGGTTCCTTCCGCGCCAAACCGGCGCTGACGTCAGTTACCCGCTCCGCTCACTTCGTTCACTCCGGGGCAAGTCACTTCGTGACTCACCATCTACGTCCCGCCTTGTGAGACTCCATCATCACCCCTGCGGGGCGCGCCGCTCCGACGCGCCATCTACGCGCTTCGAAGGGTATCCTTCGCAGGCTGCGTCTGGCGGAGAAGGATGGGGCGGCCAACGGGGATCGAACCCGCGACCCCTAGAATCACAATCTAGTGCTCTAACCAACTGAGCTATGGCCGCCACAAAGGTCGGAAAAAATCGACTCCGGTTCGTCGCCTGTCAATCCCGACTTTTCATTGCGCGCATTATCTCCGCTTAAAGCGCGTCAGGATTCTTGGTTCTCGAGGTATGCCGGATATCCCGGCCGCCGGCCAAGTAGATCATTTCTTCGGCGATATTGCTCGCATGGTCTGCAATCCGCTCCACCGATTTCGAAATAAACATCAATTCCAAGGCCCGGGTCACCGTCGCCGGTTTCTCAATCATGAAACTGCTCAATTCCCGATAAAGTTGCCGGTTAATGTCATCGACTTCCTTGTCTCGCCTACAAACTGCCAGTGCTTTTTCGATATCGACCTGCAGAAAACAATCCAGGGCATCCCGCAGCATCTCGAGGGCAATCGACGTCATTCGTGGTAAGTCCGTATACGGCTTCAGTTGCGGCTCGGAGGCCAACTTCGCCACCCGTCGCACGATATTGGTGGCCTCGTCCCCGACTCGCTCCAAATCGTGGCTGGCTTTCATGCCCACGATTACCAACCGAAGTTCGGTGGCAACCGGCGACCGCAAATTCATGTAACGGATCGCTTCTTCGTCAATTTTAACCTCCAACGCATCGAGCTCATCGTCTGCCGCCGCGACTTTAGCCGCGAGGGCAAGATCCGACTCGACGACGGCTTTCATGGCATCTCGCACCTGGCGCACCGCGATCTCACCCATCAAGACGAGGTGGGATCGAAAGGTTTCAAGCTCGTTGTCAAAGAATCGTTTCATAAGTAAATCTCAAAGAGTCGGGATCAGGGATCAGCTAAAAATCAGCCAAAACGGCCTGATACATAGGCCTCGGTTTGGGGGTTTTCCGGATTCATGAAGATCGTCTGCGTCTCCGCATATTCAATCAACTTTCCCAGATAAAAGAACGCCGTGCCGTCAGAGCAACGCGCCGCTTGCTGCATGTTGTGAGTCACGATCACGATGGTGAACTTGCTTTTGAGCTCGTGAATCAACTCCTCGACTTTCGCCGTGGCGATGGGATCGAGCGCAGAACACGGTTCATCCATCAGGATAATCTCCGGCTCCACCGCAATCGCTCGCGCAATACAAAGCCGCTGTTGCTGACCACCGGATAAACCGAGCCCACTGGTATGCAGACGGTCTTTCACTTCGGCCCATAACGCCGCGCCGCGCAGCGAGCGTTCCACGACTTCGTCGAGGTAGGATTTACTGTTCTTTCCCTGCAATCGAAGTCCGTAAGTGATGTTTTCGTAAATCGACTTAGGAAACGGATTCGACTTCTGAAAAACCATCCCCACCCGCTTGCGCAATTCGATCACATCCACGTCCGGCGCGTAGATATCAATGCCACGAATCTCGATCGATCCATCCGTGACCCGGGCCCCATCGATCAAGTCATTCATGCGGTTGAGGCATCGCAGCAAGGTCGACTTACCGCAGCCTGAGGGGCCGATGAATGCGGTGACCTTCTTTTCGGGAATCTTGAGCGTGATATCGTGCAGTGCCTGCGTTTGTTCGTAAAAGAAACTCAGGCGATTGATATCGATGAGGGTCGTATCGACGGCGGAGTCCCGCGCCGCCTCAGCCGTAGGACGGGATATCTGGGGAAGGGCGATGGATGAAGACGACTTGGGTTCCATGATAGTAGAAGCAGGCATAACAGCAAAGTGGGCTCGTTACCAGCGGTAGCGGGAGCGCAGGCGGTTGCGAAGCACAATCGAGGTCCCCGCGATCAGGCCGACAATCGCCAAAAACACGAACGCCGTGCCGTATTGCACGCGTTCCGAATACTCGTTCTGCGGGATCTTCGAGCTCACTACATAAATGTGATACGGCAGCGCCATTACACCTTGGAAGAAGAAGTCCATCGCTTTCTCGACCTCCCACGGCAGCTTGTCGCGAATCACGTAGGCCGCCGTGAACATGATCGGCGCGGTCTCCCCCGCTACCCGCGCGATGCCGAGAATTGACGACGTCAGTATACCCGGCGCGGCGTAAGGGAGAACCGCCTTGCGGATCGTTTGCCACTTGGTGGCGCCCAACGCCAGCGATCCTTCACGAAACCCTTGCGGCACCGCTTTCAACGACTCTTCCGAGGCCGTAATGACCACTGGTAAAACCATAAACGCCAACGTAAACCAACCCGCGAGTAAGGAGACGTTCCAACCGAAGTAGATCACGAACATGCCGAAACCAAAGAGCCCGAACACGATCGATGGCACGCCCGCCAAATTTAGAATTGCGAGTCGAATAAATCGCACCAACGCCCCTTGTTTTGCGTATTCGCTCAGATAAATCGCACTCGCCACGCCCAAAACTAACGCGATCGTCATCGATCCCACGACCAATAGAATCGTGCCCACAATATTGGGGAAAATTCCGCCGGCCGAGTAGACGTATGATTTGGTCTCCAGCACCGGCTCAGGCTCGCCCGCTGCCGCCGCTTGCTCCTCGAGCGAAGTGCGAAAGGCCCGAAAATCATCATCCGCCAGCTCGTGCTTTTGCCCCTCATGTTCGAAAACATAAAGCGTCTTGGGGGCTTCCGTCAGAAAGGGCACGTTCACAAATGGAAACTCCGTTTGAAATACCGTCTTCGACCCCTTGAACAGGATATCACCGAAAACCGCAAAACCCGCTGCCAAGATTATGTAGGTCGCGATCCGGAAGACCCAACGAAGGCCGGCTTCGACCCGGCGGCGAGCGCTCGGGCGGTGGGAGAAAAGATGGGTGGGCGTGTCTTTCATCGTCTGATCAACCGATCGAGATTCGGTATTTTTGCACGATTCGCTGCGCGATGAAATTAATCAAAAGGGCGATAAAGAAGAGAAACATTCCGACCACAAACAGCGCCCGGTAATGAATCCCGCCTTGCACGACCTCACCCATCTCTTGGGCAATAATTCCGGTCATCGTGTGCACCGGCTGGGTGAAGGCGGCAAAGCCCGTCGTAAAGTCAGGAATCGCGATCCGATTCCCGGCACACAGGAGCACGACCATCGTCTCCCCTATTACCCGGCCAAAACCGAGTAGCACCGCGGAAATGATACCGGAAAGAGCCGCCGGAATAATTATCCGCAAGATCGTCTGCAGTCGAGTCGCTCCCAATGCCGAGGAGGCCTCCTTGAAAGCTTGGGGCACATTTTGCAGCGCATCTTCCGCGAGCGTGAAGATAGTCGGCACCGCGATCAGCGCGAGTAGCACTCCGGCCGTGAGCGCATTGAGTCGCTCGGCCACCGGAAAGCCCGGCACCCAGGCCAGCGCTTCCCACTGCGAGAGCAGACGAATCGCTTGCCCTAAAACGGCGATGCCAAAAAAGCCTAAGACCACCGATGGGATCGCCGAAATGAATTCAATACAGGGTTTGATGAATCGCTGCTCCCGGGAACTCGCCAATTGATTCACGTAAATTGCGGCACCAACCCCCAGCGGCACCGCCAAACAAAGCGCTACCATTGAAACCATCAAGGACCCGACGAACAGCGGCAGCACCCCATACCAATCCTGCCAGAAGCTCGCCGTGAGCCACTGACTCCCCGTGATGAAAGTTGAAAACGCCTTCCAGCTCGGAATTGGCTTCGTGAAATCCCAAGCCAATACTTCCGCTTCAATTCGAGGGAAGGTCGCAACGTAGCGTCGGACGAGTTCCCGGAATTTCTCGAAACGAATGTCCAATTCCGGGGTGGGAAAATCCGGGCCGGGCTGGGCCATGACCCGTTCGATTCCCGCGGCAAACTCGGCGTTGACCGCACCATACGTTGAACGAAAATCCAAGATCGGTTGCAGTTCCGTCGGGTAATCAATCTGCTCCACCACTATCGCCGCCGCTTCATCGATTTTGCCCGCCGCCACCAGCTGCTTTCGTTCCTCGATTCGATCTTCATTGATCAGCGCTTTGGTCTTGATCGCCGTGGCGAGATCACCGAGATCGAGCACCGCACCCCGGAGCGGTTCTACGGCGTCACCGAAATCGTAGGAGTAATCATCAAACGGGATTAACCGCTCGTTGATCTCGGCAATTCCAAGGCCTTCTTTTTCTTGGTAGTGTTGGAACGATCGCAACCTCAAATCAAAGAGATACCGCGTGAGCGCCGTGTGCGCTTTTTCCTGGTGTCGCAGGTGATCGACCAGCTCCAATCCACCCTTCCGATAAAGCTCAAGATTGGCGCGATTTTGGGTAAAAAATCCAGCTCCTTCCTTGAACAGGAAAACCGTAATCAGTCCCAATACGATGACCGCGACCAAGGCGTTTCCGCCAAAGAAGACCTGCACACATTCATCCAGCGTAAGCCCCATGAAACGGGTCTTAGTCTTGCGGATCGCGAACTCAGGCGGGGGCAATTTGGCCATAAATTAGAGGCGATAATGCGTTACGGGCGGAGCGCGCCGCGGCACAAACAATCCCTTACCTACCATCAAGCGAGCCACGTATAACATTTTGGCGAAGAGAGAGAGAGAGAGAGAGAGAGAGAGAGACGTGATGTGACGTGACCTCAGCGTACGGGAACAAATCCGACTTGCGCCACCACTTTTTGACCTTCTTCACTCAGGGTGTAGTCGATAAACTTGGCCGCTTCCCCCGCAGGAGTTCCGTTTGTGTAATAAAAAGTCGGGCGAGCATACGGGTATTTTTTGGCCAGCACCGCTGCCGTGGAGGGAAGCGCACCATCAACCGCCACGACGGCCGTGCCGGGGGTGTCGATGTAAGCCAGACCCACGTAGCCAATGCCGTTGGGGTTACCCGCAACTTCGGATGCAATCTGCTCGTTACCCGCCATCTTCTGGGAGGAAGGCGCATAGTCGCGACGCTTCATCGCAAGCGACTTGAAGTCTGAATAGGTGCCCGAAGCCGTGTTACGCGTGTAAATCGAAATCGTTCCCGGAGCACCGCCAACCGCAGACCAATCGGTAATGTCACCCGTGAAAATTTGCTCGATCTGCCGCGCGCGCAACTGCTTGAGCGGATTGTTCTCGTGCACCAGGATACCGATGCCGTCGTAGGCCACAATGATCGCGTTGAGCGTCACGCCCTTGGCCGCTCCCGCGGAAACTTCCGTCGGCTTAGCCTCACGGGAGGACATCCCGATTTGAGCGGTGCCATCAATCACGGCGGCGATTCCCGTGGAGGAACCTTCTGCGGCGATCTCGAACGAAATCGTCGGCACCTTCACCCGGTAGCCCTCGGCGAGCAGTGGCACCAATTTGGCCCCGAGCGTATCGGATCCCTTGATAACCAATTGTTGCGCGGAGGCCGGCAACGCAATGAGAGCGGCCGCGAATAATGACAGTAGTTTTTTCATAGTGTGCAGGAAAACTCTCGAATGAGGATAGAGTTAGAAATTGATCGCGATCTGGGATCGCAGGCCATCGGCGGTCTCTTCGACACCATTTTTCTCGACCCAACCGCGGACGTATCCGGTCTGCAGTTTCAAGTCGTTTCCGATGATGTAATAATTAAAGCCGAGGTAAAGTTCGGTGAGGTTATCACCGGTGAACGCGGACGGCGCGGATCGCACTCCATCCGAAACCTTAATTCCCCGATTATCAGAATCGGTGTAGCTCACGCGTCCCACTAGCTGCAGCGCATCCGAGGTATGGTAGGTGGATTCCAGCAAGATACCCCAAGGATCAGCATCCTGCCCGGCCCCGGCCCCGTTCTCCACGGTGGAATGTAGGTATTCTGCCATGAACTCCCAATCACCAAAATCCGCTACCACATAGGCATTATAGACGGTGAGATCATCCGCGCCGGAAATACTCCGACCGCCTTGTTCCGGCAGAAACCCCACCCCGGCACCAACGCGGTATTTGCTGTCGCCCAAAGTGCCGGAATATCCAACATCTCCCCAAAATGCTTGCGCGTTGTTATTTGCCGTTCCCGCGCTGGCCGCGTCATCGGATTTAACGGCGCGCTCGGGATTGGTGACGGCCGCGCCCCAATAAACACCCTCGGACTTCATCTTCCGATTGTTTGTATAACCATCCATAAAGACCCCGACGCGATAGGAGCCGGCGCCTAATCGACGCCCGTTGTTACTTTCCACAAAATAACGAGTGCTGCCTGACCGTTCCAGAGCGACCAGACTCCCGGAAGATCTCCACTCTTCGTTCACGTTATTCACCTTCCGCAAACCCGCATAAATTTCGAGCGGCGTATCCCCGAATTTATCCTTAAACCGCAGATAAGCTTTGTCGAAAGTCCCGGCAGCAAAATCGTAGAACAGATCGGCATCCCACTTTTCTCCGACCAATCCCTTCACGCCTAATCGGAGGCGGCGTAAAAAAAAGTGGTTCGTTTGCTCGAGCCCGATCGCATCGGTACCGATCAAGGCATGTTGCACTTGAGTGCGACCATAGACCTCAATCCCTCTCGTGGGTGATCCGCCGGTCACGTTCTCGATGACTGCGGCTTTCATCTCCGCCTCGAGTTCCGTGCGAATACCGGAAGCTTCTTCGTTAGTGAGGACACCTTTCTTAACCAAGAGGTTAAGCAGGGCATTGTTTTCCTGAGCAATGGTGGCAGTCGCAAGACTGCCAATGATGGCTAATAAGCTCACGTATTTTGTCAGGGTTTTAGTGATCATGGATGTAGTTTACGCTTGAAGGAAGCGATGGCTCCCTCGGTTCGAAAACAACCATGGATTACTTGTGTTACAGACGTGTTACGGTTGTGTTACATCCGGGCAATAACAGATAACTCCGTCACCTAATCGCCCACTTTCTGTAACATTCGGTCGGTCAATGAATCGGATTTATGAAAACGGGACCGGGTTTTCAGGCGCGGTCCCGTCGTGCTTGATTCAGCAACTAGTCGAGCTCGTAGACCTCGATGATCGCGATGCCTGTCGCATCCGCGACTCCAGACACTTCCACGGTGTAAGCACCGGGCAGCAAGGTCGCCACAATCGTCGCATCACCGGTTTCGGTTAGCGGGAAGCCGCCGAGTTCGGCGCTCAATGCTATTGATTGCGTCGTCACCACCCGGCTCACTGCCAATGGCGTGGAGACGTCGGAGGATGAGAACAAACGCAACTGCGCCGCGCTAATCGTGCCCGGGAGATTAAATGGAGCGGCTCCGAGGGTCGGACCGGCCACCCGCACCAAGACGGATTGAGACTGCGAACCGGTGATGACGAAACCAGCGACTAGGTTCTGCAAACCGGTGCCCACAAATCCCCGCGTGGATACGTTGGATGGCTTCGAAGTCGAACCGCGCACGATCGAACTCACTACCGTGACGTCGTCCGCCGCATCACCCTGGCCTGATCCGCCGCCACCAATGACCGTTGCGAGATAACCGGCCGTATCGAGGTTGGTCCAGCCCTTGACCCAGAGGTTATCGCCAAACGCCCCCACATAAGTCGTGGCGGTGATCCCGGTTGCGGCAAAGACTGGAGTCGTCCAAAGCGGCGACTCGGCACTTGCCGGACGAGGATCGAGCCCCCCGGACTTCGCGACGGAAGAAATTCCCTTCATGAGAGGATCGCCGATGACGTTGTTGAGCGAAGCGGTGCTGAAGTAGGACGTCGCATCCTGATCGGATGACGAGTTGGAGGTGCCCCATGCGGCGGCCGTATTTTGCGTGGAGAGGTGGCTAAACCAAACGTTGCTGCGGATGTCCGGTGCCACGGTGCCGATATCACTTTCGATTTCAATTCCGCGAGCGTAATTCACGAACGCCGAGTTGTAGAGTTTCACGGTCGCATTATCGCGGGGATTGATCGGCGCATTACTGCCACCATCGCCCAGTCCAATCGCAGTGAGATTGGAAACCGTCACCACGGAAACCGGGGTTCCGGTGGGAGGATTCGTGTCGCCGTCCCATTCGATCGCTTTGTCACCGGGCTCGTCGCCGTCGTTGAGTTGAACCGTGAACAACCATTGCAGATTGCCCCGGAATCCTTGGTCGAAATCGAAGGAGTCATCGCCACAAAACGCGGCAACCAAATACCTCGGACTCACGGTGCCGCCAAAGAACTCGAATCCGTCATCTTGGTTCGCGTAGACTTCGATGTATTCGATGGTCGTGCCGGAGCCGACCCCTCCTAGGGTCAAACCGTTGATCTCATTGGCCGTGCCGATCAGGGCACCACCGTGACGAATGGAAACGTAGCGCAGGGTGCCCGAGTTGTCGGCATCGTTGGTGCCACCGAAAGTGATCAAATCAGTCTGATCACCGGTCACCGCAACGCCTTCAATCTGATCTTCCGGAGTCGAGCCCACCGCGGCGCGGTCAGAGCGCGAATTAATCCCCGCGTTACCCAAAATAATTACGCCGCCCCAGAGACCTTTACGATTGGTGCCGAGGGAACCATCGAGACTATCGAGGGCCGAAGTGAAGATGATCGGACTATCAGCCGTACCTTCGGCCATGATCTTAGCATTTCGAGTAATGATCAAAGCCGCCGCGCCAGCGCCGGAACTGACCGCGCCCTTGACGACAGTTCCTGCTTCGATGGTGAGCGTCGCGCCGTTGGTGACGAAGACGTAACCACTGAGCAGATACTCATTATCTGCCGTCCAGTTAGTGTTGGCGGTGATCGAACCACTCACGTCTAACGTGGCGGCTTGCAGCGATACCGTGGCCGCGGTGAGAGCGGCGACAAGTAGGGATTTGAGTTTCATTAGATGTCTATTTTTTTGATTTCAGGTCGTTGACCCAGGAGAGATTGGTGAGCCGCTCACTCGAACAGATAGCTCAACGAAAGACTGAAACTGCGACCGGTCTGATAGCGGCTGTAGATCAGGTCAGTTGTTGGCAAACTGATGAGTTTTTCCTTTTCGGAATTGAGCAGATTCTTGGCACTGAATTTCAATTTCCAGTGAGTGCTGAGTCGCTGACTGAGCACAAAATTGACGGACGGCGCGGGCTGTTCGTAGACGTCGGGCAACGGCCCGAAAACGACGAGATCAAGGCGCTCCCCGACGACATTATAAGACAGGGTCGCGGAAGTGCCGGAGTCTTCGCGGTTGTAACTTATATCCGCGTTGAAGACGTAAGGTGACTGCCCCAGCAGTTCGCGCTTAGCGGAAGCCTGCGGATCGACTGCGCGCAACAACGCCATTTCCGCCGGCGGAATTGAAACCTCCGATTCGATAAACGTGAGGTTTCCGCCCAAGGACCACCGGTAGAACGCATCACCCATGAACTCGAGACTACGACGAAATTCGAATTCGACGCCGTAAACGGTGCCACTCTCAACATTCTGGGGCTGGATCGAGCCGACGCTCGGCTGAAACAGCACTTCGATCGGCTGGTTCATCTCTTTATAAAACAAACTTGCGGCAACGGTCTGCCCTTTTCGCGGGAACCATTCCCACCGCAAATCGAAATTATCAATGAGGGTGAGTTCGAGATCCGCGCTACCGATATACGTGTCCCCCGTAAACACGTCATCGTAGCGAATATCGGTCAGCTCTTTGTAGGTCGGCCGGGCCATCGTGCGACCGTAGGCCGCTCGCCAATTCATTCGCTTGTTTTGCGCGTAAACGAGGCTGAGCGCGGGCAATACATGAGCTTCATCAATGATGCCAGTCTCCGGATTCAACCCCGGGATTTCAGCCGGATTAGTGACAATCTTTGTGCTCTCGTAACGAGCTCCAAAAATCGCCCGTGCTTTCCGCGAAAATTGCGCGTCCATCATCGCATAAACTGCCGAGATGTCTTGGTCCGCCGTGTAACGATTCGGCTCGAGAAGACGGGTGATCGTATTGCCAAAGGTCACGCGGTTGGCGGACTCTGCCACGATCCCCACTTGGCCGGGGAACGCTCGCAATTGGTCGCGGTCGCGCGGCACTCGAGCATACTGGAATCGCTGTTCCTCGTAATTCCGCTCGCTGGACGAAGCCATGCCACCGAATTTCACCCGATGCTCTTTACCCCCGATCGACCACGGCATGGAGAGATTGAGGCCTCCTTCGGTCGCTTCTTCTGCGAGCTCCCGGAAATAGCGATTTGGTTGCACCCCCGTCGCATTCACGACCTCCCCATCAATGTCGTAAATAAACGCCATAGTGCGATAGTCAGGTTGGTCCTGCGTGCTCTTGGACTGCGATAACCGCCACTCAACTTCGAGTTCATTGGCCGCCATAAACAAACTCCGGCCGGCGAGCTGGGCGGATTGAACCGAGCGCTCCGTGCGTAACAGGTCATAGACTTCGTAGATCTCACCCGCGTAGTTGCCGGCCTCCTCCCCCACTCCCCGGCGCACCGTATCGTCTGTCGTGACGTTGTGAATGAGGTCTAAGCTCATCTCATGATCGATAGTCGGACGGATGGCGAATTTCAGAAACCCTGCGGCCGATTCCGTGCGGGTGCTGGATGTCACCCCAAACGACGGGGTGCCTTCTGGCGCGTTCCGCATATCGGTGGAAAGCACATCGGGATTCGCGGAAAACACCAGATTCGGCGAGGGCTGATCGGCCGTGCCCGAGTAACGCCCCGCCGCTCCTCCGGTGTAATGACTGGCGGATCGATCGGTCGTAAAACTACCCGTGATCCCCATCAATCCCTCGGTCCCAAAATTGATCCGTTTACCCATCGCGATGCTCGCACTCAAATTCCAATCGCCGTTATCGGTGCGAGGAAAGAAACCGGCAGAATCAAATGACTTAGTCGCGGTATCGAGCTCGCGGGCCAAGGTGAAATCACCCTGAAATTCAGCTTCCAGTTCCGCCTGAATCCGATTGGGCAACGCCGTGGGCAGGTTGGGCGCTCGACTGGTATACCCTTGAGAGGTGACCAGCGACTCGCCGTCCACGTTGTCGTTCAGTCCGACCGAAAACGAACCGCTCAGAAAGGAGCTGTCGGGAAAGGATTTGGTCTTGAGATTCACACTCCCCCCGGAAAACGCTCCCGGTTGGTCAGGCGTGAAAGACTTGGTCGTGACCACGCTCTCAATCATCGCCGTCGGGAATTGATCCATCTGCACGGCTCGCTTGTCCGGATCGGCACTCGGCACCGCGACTCCGTTCATCGTCGTGTTGGCGTAGCGATCACCGAGACCACGAATGAGCACGTATTTGCCATCCAGCACACTCGCCCCCGTGATCTTACTCAGCGCCTCCGCCGCGTTGCCTGCTCCCAGTTTTCCAAACTGCTCACTACTGATCGCGTCGCTGATCGTCGCAGACCTTTGGCGCGTGAGCATCAGGCCGATATCAGAGGATTTGACGATGTCAGCCGAAACCGAAAAAGCATCCATTTCTATCACGCCCGATCCCGTCGAAATCATCGGAATATCCAACGAAGTCATCTGTCCCGGATTCACCGCGACATCCGTAATGTTTCCCGGTTGATACTCATCCTGGAGCACCCGAATCGTCACCCTGCCTGCTTCCACCCCTGACAATGAGTAATTTCCCGCCAAATCTGTCGTATCCGAAACGCCCGCTCCAAGAACAGAAACGGTCACGCCAAAAACACCTAATCCGGTGTTCTCATTAATCGCTCGACCGGTGATCCCTCCCGACGTGGACTGTGCAACGGCGAACGAACCCATCATCGCAAAAGCGCAGATTACACTGATAAAGTTGGAAACGTAACTGACGCAAAAATAGCGCGGGCTTAGTGACATGCGACGACCCCTTCACGCCCTCCGCGCTCGCTTCAAACCCAATATTACGCAGACACTCACTTGTCACGGTGCCGTCACGGCGTCGTCACTTAGGTAACGGATCCGTGACAGAAAAACGCCTCCGGCTCGGATTCAACCACCGTTCGCCATCCTCTCAGAATGAGGGTCCGTCGCATCTTGCGTGAGTGCCGCACCGCCGCTTGAACTTCCCCTTGCTGTGACGGAGGGTCTGCGTCCGGGATTTCCTCCGCCGCCCGCGATCGAAGTCCGTCCGACTTGGGGACACCGGGTGGATCACCCCGGAAACCAACCGAGTCCCCCTCCCCCATTGTCGCGCCTAGGCGCACCGGGATAAAATCCCTCCCTTTGCGTCTCCGCTATTACAAGATTGTCTCCGGCCTGCTCCCAACCCAAACCCCATCATCATACATGATGCACTCCCCCCCCGGAACGACCGTGGCATAACTGAGAAGCCCCTGGTGAGCTCCGACCCCAAAAATATCCTGCTGGTCGAAGATGACCAAAAGACCGCCCAAGCCCTTCAACACGGCCTGACGATGGAAGGATATCGGGTTTCCTTGAGCTTCTCTGGCGCCGCCGGTTTGGCGCAAATCCGCACCGAGCCTTTCGACTTATTAGTGCTGGATTGGATGTTGCCGGAAAAAAGTGGAATCGAAGTCCTCCAGTCCGTTCGCCAAGCGGGAATGACGGTACCTACTCTCCTTTTGACCGCTCGCGATACCATTGAGGATCGCGTTCAGGGTCTCGACTGCGGGGCCGACGACTATTTGGTAAAACCTTTTGCCTTCGCTGAATTATTGGCGCGGATTCGCTCTTTGCTACGGCGAGCGGCCCCCACCGTTGAATCCGGACTGCAAGACGGAAACTTGCACTTGGATCTCCCGTCGCGGAGGGCGTGGCAGGCCCATCGGGAGATCATCCTCACTCCCCGGGAATTCGACGTCTTGGTTTACCTTTTGCAAAATGAAGGCCAGATGGTGACTCGCCAAATGCTAGCTCAGAATATCTGGCGGGAACCCAACCGGGCGACATCTTTGGACAATGTGATCGATGTTCATATCGGCCGATTGCGTAAAAAACTCGACGCGAATTTATCCGAACACCTGATCCGAACAGTTCGGGGGGTGGGGTTCCTCTTCACTCGTTCAAACTTCTGATGAATAATTGGTGGAAAACTCGGCCGCTTTCCTGGCGTTTGGCGGTTTCATTCGCCGCGGTTTGCAGCGCCGTCCTGCTGGCCCTCGCACCGATCGCGTTTTGGCTGATTGAACATCGGTTACACTTGGAAAACGACCAGCAACTACGCGTTGATTGGGATCTCGTTTTCGCCCATTTGGAAGTCGACCCGAAGGGCGGAGTGCGCTGGCGCAAACGCAGTCCCGCCACCCCCGAAAGTGCGGGTTACGCCGCCACTTGGTTCGAAGTGTGGCAGAATCAAGAACTCTTGCTTCATCATTGGCCCCGGGAAGGACTTCCCAGCAACGCCTCCCCTGATCAACTGACGGAAACAGCACCTCACCGCTACCGCACGGAAACGCGCGGCCAACTCCACTTCCGGGTGCTGGAGCAAGTGGCCATCTTTGGTCACCATGAAACGACGCTGCGAATCCTCCGTGACGAGTCGGGTCTGCAACGCACATTGCTCTCCATTGCGTTGGGGTTTGGCCTTGGGTCACCGCTCGCCGCTCTACTCGCTGCGACCGGCGGGTACCTGATGGCTCGCCACCTGCTCAAACCGATCAGCGCCATGGCCGAGCAAGCCCGCCGCATCACCGCAGAATCACTTGATCAACGGTTGCCCAATCCCAACCCCCACGACGAGGTCGGGCAACTGGCCGGTGTAATCAACACCATGTTTGATCGGTTAGAAACGTCCTTCACCACCCTGCGGCGTTTTACCGCCGATGCCTCCCACGAATTACGCACCCCGCTAACCGCCTTGCAGACGGTCGGTGAAGTCGCCTTGCGCACTCCCCACGATGAGGTGACCTTGCGGGATACCATCGGTAGCATGCTTGAGGAAACCCAACGCCTCACCAATCTCACCAACATGCTTCTATTTCTGGCCCGGGTCGAGGGACAGCAGTTCAAGCCTCGTCTCGAACGCATTGGTCTCTGCGATCTGCTCAGGGAGATCCAAGACGGGGTTCAAGTGCTCGCGACGGAAAAACAACAAACTCTGGATCTGGAAGTCACTGGCCCCATCAGGGTGCAAACCGATCCGGTCCTCTTGCGCCAAGCCATCTGGAATCTCGTGCACAATGCCCATCTCTACAGTCCCTCCGGCTCACGAATCAGACTGCAGGCTTCCATCCGAGATGAATGCGCGATCATTGAAATTACTGATGATGGTCCGGGGATCGCCCCCGAACATCAATTAAAGGTTTTTGAGCGTTTCTACCGCATCGACAATGCCCGATCGCGCGAAGACGGGGGCGCGGGGCTAGGGCTGGCCATCTCCAAATTTTCGGTCGAGCGACTGGGCGGGTGCATTCAACTAAAAAGCCTCTCCGGCCATGGCTGCCAATTCACGATCCAATTGCCTGACTCAGGTAAACCCTAGGTCCGGCTTGAGCCGGCGGGCCGCACGTGGAAAGGCCCGGAGACAGACCCTTTCCGAATGGGTGGATACGAACGAAACCGGCGCAATCTTCAGCGGTCCTGCCGGTGAGTGTCTGCCCCTCGACCTCTCCTTTTCTGCCGGAGTGCCCCAGCAAAATCGGCCCATTCGTGGCACGTCCCTCCTCAAATAGAACCGCGCTCCTCTTCCTCGGGAGTTTTCTGAATAAATCTTCAGAATCAGACCCTTGAACCCAGCCCGCGCCTCCTGCTAATAGCCTAGTTGCGGCGATTTACCCCCGCGACATCGCACTCCGGTGCCTCCCCTCACTCCCCACTTTATAATGAATACGATTCCCACATCTCGCCAACTGTTGCTGACCGCTTTTCTCGCCGTCCCCGGCCTGTTGTTTGCCTCCCCGGTGAAAACCGTCACCATCGAACATCGGGACTTGGTTCGCGAGACGAGCCAGCCCGCCAAAGTGCAGGCCTTCTATACGGCTGATCTCGGGACTAAGGTGACCGGATACGTCGACTCCGTCCCCGTCGATATCGGTGATAAAGTAAAGCAGGGCCAAGCTCTGGCGATCATCGCCGCCCCCGAACTGAAAGAGCAGCGCAACGCGCTCAAGGCGCAAGCCCTTGAATTCGAAACCGGGGTCCAAGCAGCCGAAGCTGAACTCCAAGCCGTCCGATCCGAATCCGAGCGCATTCAAGACTTGGTTAAGAACGGTTCAGTCACCGCCAAGGCGGGTGACGAAGCCACCAACCGTCTCACCGCCGCCCGCGCCCAAGTCGCCGCCGCCAAAGCCCGCCTAGGCACCGCCGCCGCCCGTCTAGCCGAGGCCGAAGCCCTCGTCGACTACACCATCATCAGGGCTCCTTTCGACGGCATCGTCACGCTCCGATCCGTCGACCAAGGTGATCTGGTTTACGCCGCGGGTTCATCGCCGGGGTCGAACGCCCCCCTCCTTCGCGTCGCTCAGGTCGATAAACTGCGGGTCGTCACTCAAGTTCCCGAACGCGACGCCGTCTGGCTCGATGTCGGAGATTCGGTCGAACTCGAATTCGACGCCTTTCCCGGCCAGATTTTCACGGGCTCCATTTCCCGTCAGGCCGGGGCACTCAATTCCAGCACCCAGCGCATGCAAGCGGAGATCGATCTCGATAATCGCCAGGGCCAACTCCTTCCCGGTCTCTTCGGCCGCGCGAAGATCCGCCTCGAACAACGTCCCGGTGCCTTGGTGCTGCCCGCCGGCGCCGTCCGTTTCGGCCAAGGCCCCGCTCACGTTTACGTCGTGCAGGGAAACAAGGTGAAACACCAGGAGGTGAAGATCGGACTCGATCACGGCGTGTGGGTGGAAATCCTCTCCGGACTCACGGGGAACGAACTGGTCGTGAACGGCATGATCGGTCGTTTGGCCGACGGTGCCACCGTGACCGTGAAATAACTCCGACTTTCAACCTTAGCTTCCCTATCCATGAGCTTAGTTAAATTTTCTCTTCGAAATCCGTTTGCGGTCTTGGCCGGAGTATTAGGCCTTTCGTTCCTCGGGATGGCGGTCTATCCGCAGATTTCCGCCGATATTCTACCCGACTTTAAAAAGCCGGTTATCATGAGTTACTTCTCCTACCGTGGTCTTCCGACCATGGAAATGGAAAAGTCGGTCACCTCCCGCGTCGAACGTGCCCTCACCCTCGCCGGCAAACGTGAGCGCATTGAATCGCGCACCATGCCCGGTGCCGCTCTCCTCAAAATTACGTTCCAAGCCGGCGCCGACCCCTCGGCCGCGATGAACGATATCTTCAACTACGAGTTGAGTGATATGTTCCATCTTCCTCCCGGTATGGAATTCCCTTTCACCCTCCGCAGTGAACCGGCGAACATGCCCGTCATGCTCGGGGCGATCTCCGGCGAGGGCCTGAGTGAATCCGAACTCTACTCTATCGGCTATTACGCCGTGCGGAATAAGATGGGTGGACTTAAGGGCGTTCAGATCCCTCACCCGTTTGGCGGAAAATTTCGTCAAATCATGACCTACCTCGATCCCATCAAACTCGAGGCCCATAATCTGACTTTCACCGACGTCGTTGATGCCTTGGCCAGCCAAAATCTCGTGCTGGCCGGCGGCAACCTCAAGATGGGTGACTTCGATTATCAGGTTCATCCGGTCAACACGCTGCAATCGACCCAGGACATCGACAATGTCGTGGTCACCGTGCGGGACGGAAATCCCATTTTCATCAAAGATTTGGGCGAAACCAAGGATGACGCCGAGCTCCAGTATAATATTGTTCGAGTCAATGGCGCTCGTTCCGTCTACGTGCCCCTCCTGCGGGAACCCGGCGAGAACACCATTCAGGTCGTCGACCGTATTCGCGAAGGCATCGCGACCGAAATCCCCAAGATGAAGGAGCGGGGCGAGATCCCCGAAGCCACCACCATCGATCTGGTCAGCGACCAATCCACCTACATTCGATCGGCCATCTCTAACCTGAAGACTCAGGTCCTGCTCGGTGGCGTACTCGTGGTGCTGATCGTCGTGCTCTTTCTCCGTAAACTGCGCGCCTCAATCGCCATTCTCATCATGCTGCCCCTGTCGATTCTGACCGGAATCCTGGGCTTCTTTTTCACCGGCGAAACGATCAATGTCATGACCTTGGGCGGACTCGCCCTTGCCGTGGGCACCGTCGTCGATGCCGGCATCGTCGTCGTGGAGAATATCATGCGCCATCGCGCCATGGGTAAGGATGCCCGCACCGCCGCCGAAGAGGGCACTCAAGAGGTCGCCACCCCCGTGCTGGCCGGCACCATAACCACTCTGGCCGTCTTCGTTCCCGCCATCTTCTTATCGGGCATGATCAAGTTCTTGTTTTTGCCGCTGTCCCTCGCCGCAGTCATGACGATTGCCGCCTCCTACTTTATCGCGATGACCGTCGCTCCGGCCTTCTGCGCCCGTTTCCTTGGTAAAAATGAAGTCTCCGCCGGGGCCGCCGAAACGACCACCAACAGTGCGGATGCCACCGGCCTCTACGCTCGCACCCTCACTAAAGCCATGCGCGGCGGTTTCTTGACCATCGCCGCCATCGTCGGCGCCACGGCCGGTTGTTTATTGCTGGTTCCTGCCCTGGGTAGCGAACTGTTTCCCGACATCGATGCGGGCACCTTCGAAGTCCGGATCAAAACCATCCCCGGCACCCGGCTCGAAAAGACTGAAGAGCTCGTCGCCCGGATTGAGGATTCCATCAAGAAAACCATTCCGGCGGACGAACTTCAGACCATCATTTCCAATATCGGTATGCCGGTGGGTAAAGGTGCCGGATTCTCGACCATTCTCAGTTCCAACTCGGGTCCCGACACTGCTTACATCATTGTAAATCTGACCAACGAACGCCGCTCCACCGGCACCTTGGACTACGTGAAAGCCTTGCGGGCCAAGTGGGGCGACGAATTTCCCCAAGAAAAATTCCTCTTCGTCACCGGCGGTATCGTGAATGCTGCCCTCAACGAGGGCGCCCCTGCTCCCATTGATATTGAAATCAAAACCGGCTCTCTCGACGCCGGCCGGGCCGCCGCTGAAACCATCGAAGCCGCCATGCACGGCATCCCCGGCGCGGTGGATATTCAAATCGCCCAGATGCTCGACTATCCGCAACTCGACATCGAAGTGGATCGCACCAAGGCCGCTCTCTACGGTCTAAGTCAGGAAGACGTCGCCAAAACCGTGCTGACCGCCTACGGCTCGAGCGCCAGTTACCAATCCATGATCTGGGTCGACCCCAAGTCCGGAACCGACTTCTTCATCGGCGTGCAATTGGGGGACAACGAAGCCGATTCCCTCGACGAACTCCGCAATCTGCCGCTGCGGATTCAAACGGCGGAGGGGCCCACGACCATCCCGATCTCGAGCATCGCGACGATTAAACGGGTCAACATTCCCGCTGAAATCGCTCACGCCGACATCTCCCGCGTGAACAACGTTTACATCAATGTCGAAGACCGTGACCTCGGTTCCGTCGTTGCCGACGTAGAGGATCGCCTCGCGGAAATCGAACTCCCTCCCGGTGTCACCGTCTCCCTCCAAGGGCCCGTCATGATCATGCGCGAAGGCATCTCCAAAATTGGATTTGGCCTCTTGGTCGCCTGCGTCTTGGTGTTCCTCGTGTTGATGGCTCAGTTCAAATCCTTCATCGATCCGTTGATCATCATGCTCGCCGTTCCATTGGCCATGGCGGGGGCCGTGCTGATGTTATTTCTCACCGGCACCAACCTGAATATCCAAAGTCTCATGGGCGCTCTCATGCTCATCGGCGTGGTGGTCAATAACAGTATTCTGCTGGTCGAATTTGCCAACCTACAGCTCCAACAAGGTAAGACTCCTTTTGAAGCCGCCTTCACCGCCGCTCGGATTCGTCTCCGCCCGATCATCATGACTTCCCTCACCTTGATCGCTTCCCTGTCTCCATTCGCCTTCGCATTGCTCCCCGGCAACGAAGCGATGGTGCCACTCGCCCGGGCCGTCATCGGCGGAATGGCGGTCTCCGCCGTGCTGACCCTCATCCTTATACCGAGCGTATTCGCCCTCATCAAGAAGGCCCCGGTCGCCACCGCGTAACTAGAACCTCAACCGAAGTTCATCATGAGACTCCCATTACGATCCTCCCTTCTCGCCTCGGTAATCATCGGACTTTTCAGTGCGATTATCCTTCCATTACAAGCTGAAACCTTACGCATCGATCTGACCAGTGCCCTGCGCTTGGCCAACGAACAAAACACCGATCTCGCCATTCAACTGGAGCGGGTTCGGCGCGCCGAAATTGACCAAAATCTCGCTTGGTATCAATGGCTCCCTACCGTACGAGCCGGTTTTGCTTCCGCCGATCAAACCGGTCCGCTCCAAAGCACCAATGGTTTGGTGCAGCCCGAAGATCGCACCGCATCCTCTCGTGGATTGGGACTGGCCACCGTCGGATCCGGGCTCGCCCCTGCTCCCGGGTTTTCCCTTGAAGTGGATTTGGCCAAAGGGGTGTTTCAACCCTTGGTGGCCCGACAGAAATTGCAGGCCGCCCGCGCACAGGAAACCAAGGCCCGCCATAACCTCACCCTCGAGGTCGCCGCCGCCTACTACGAATTGGTTCAGTCCCAGCGCCTGATGA
>Ga0209491_10003650_pt1 | contig 25040 bp, 24 predicted proteins | sample BON02_FD_187213 | JGI IMG/M metagenome (GOLD analysis project Ga0209491, IMG submission 187213) | Freshwater microbial communities from Lake Bonney liftoff mats and glacier meltwater in Antarctica - BON-02 (SPAdes) (version 2) | ecosystem: Environmental > Aquatic > Freshwater > Ice > Glacier...
GATATATTAATATTATTACAATATATAAACATTTAAACGTCAATTAAATATATAATATGACTAGTCTATCAAACCTTAATAATAGAAATGATGATTTAATAGAATTGAATAAAGATAGTTTTAAAAACAATTCATTTAACTTTAATATTCCAAATAAACAAAATAGAGTATCCCAACAAAATTATATAAATGATAATATGTTATTTAATAAAAGTAAAATAAGTTCTGATGTTATATCTATGTCTTCTAGATCTTCTTCTAGAGCAAGTTCTATATCTGGAGATAAGGAAAAATATATGAAAAATAATTCAAGAAAATCATATGATAGAAATGACGATGATAGTAGCGAAACAAGCAGTAGACATAGTAAAAGTAGCAAAAGTAGTAAAAGTAGCAATGGTAGTTCTAAAAGTGGTGGAAGTGATGGGAGTGGTGATAGTAATGAAAGTGACGAGCAACACAACACCAATGATAATAGTGAAAATTCATATGATGGACGTGATAGTAGTAAAATTGTGAAAAAACGAGCATTAAGTCAAAAAGAAATAATTATGAATGAAATAAATGAAAAACGTGAGATAATATATCAATTAGAAAGATTAGAATCAAAAGGATTCAAATTACCATTTAAATTTAATATGAACTCTGATTTGGATGAAATGAAGTCAGAATATAATCGTATAATTCGTGAGAAAGAATTAGACGGTAGTGTTCGCTTTCAACAAAAAATGTTAATGGCTTTCATTTCAGGTACAGAATATATGAATAGTAGATACGACCCTTTTACAATTAAATTAGATGGATGGTCAGAACAAGTTAATGAAAATATTAATGATTATGATGATATATTCGAAGAATTACATTGTAAATATAAATCAACAGGCAAAAAGATGGCGCCTGAACTTCGCTTGTTCATATCTTTATCTGGAAGTGCATTTATGTTTCATTTAACAAGTAGAATGTTTAAGGAACAACCAATGCCTGATGTTGAGAATGTACTTAAATCAGACCCTGAACTAATGAAACAATTTCAAAATGCGGCAGCAAAACAATATATGATGGGTGGTAATAATATAGAACCTCCTATGAAACAAAATAGTAGTCCTACCGACAGTATGGGATTATTTAATATGGTGAGTAATTTATTTGGTTCTTTAAATGGAGATTCTATGCCTTCGAATATTATGTCTAATCAAATGCAAAGACCCAATGTAACAGATATGAATAAAAAATCTACAGAAGATGTTGATAATATTATTAGAAATATGCATAGTAAAATATCAGTTGATTATAATGATAATAATATAGAGACTTTATCAGTTAGCGACGAAGAAATAACATCAATTATAGAGGATACGGCGGATATAAAAATATTAAAATCATCTGCTAGTGGTCGTCGTAAAAATAATACAAGAACATTAAATCTATAATAAAAATATTTTTTCCTATTTCATATAAACGTATTATTTAAAGCTTAAATATACAATTTAATACACCTTCAACAACATCAGGTATTACCATATTACCAAATAAGTCATATTTATTTACATCATTCGGTATATTATAAGACAATGGAAATCCACATAATAATTTTAATTCATTATCATTTAATTTTCTTATAAATTTATCATCTATAATTACTGCTAATTTATTACTATCTGTTGCTGTTAATGTAGGTGATGTTGCTTTTGGATCTAAGATATTTGTAATTGGAAAACTTAATTTACCTTTACAAATATTATAACCAAACACGCCATTATCATCATATACTCTTTTTGCATTAACTATTTTTTTAGGTTTTTCTAACCTTAGATAATTTTTTTGAACTAAATTATCTAACATTTCTTTTAAATTATCGTTTTCATAAAATGTAGATATTTCATCTAATGTAAGAGGCATTCCATCCGTCCATACAATATTTTTTTTTTCAGCCCAATGTTTCTTTCTTCTTTCAGTCATAATTATATTCATTAGACTTCTTTCAAGAATTGATAAATAACCATTAATACCTATATCCCATGAATTAATATTTTTTTTTCCTCCTCTCTTGTCTTGCATCTTATAACCGAATAAAGGCGTTTGTGAATGTAAATTCAATATTTTATTAGCAAATTTATTTTCAATATCTGTATATTTTGCTTTATAATCTATAATTGTATTCAATTTATTTTCAGGATTAACATATTTTATTTTATCTAAATCTATACGTTTTTCCAAAGAACATACTATAAACACTCTTTCACGGTTTTGTGGAATACCAAAGTTTGATGCATTTAGTTTCTTATAACTTACGAAATATCCAATATTAGTAAACTCATCACATATTTTTTTAAGTGATTTTCCATTTTCTAAAATGATTAAATTAGAAACATTTTCAAGTATTACAAACTCTGGTCTATATTTTTTACATATATCTATAATTTTAAATATTATTAATCCTCTATTATCATCAAAACCTTGTTTATTTCCCGCAGAACTGAAAGGTTGACAAGGAAACCCAGCACATAATAATTGAAATTTTTCTATTTCATTAATATTAAAAATATCAGTTTTAGTATTATTTTCATTAAAGTTCAAGTTATATGTTTTTATAGCATCACCCTTAATATCAGAAGATAATATATAATTAAAATTATAATTTGTATTTTTTTTTTGAAAACTTTATAATGCTACTCTAAATCCTCCAATTCCACAACATAAATCTATATAATTAATATTTTTAACATTAGTTTTATTAAATATAATTTCTTCTTTTTTTGAAGTATCCATTTGAAATATTAATTATATTTTTAATCAATTTTTCACCGATCACTTTGTTTTTTGTAGATAAGATTATTATTCTAATTATATACACATTTACATATTTAATAATATGATAGAGTGTAATAATATAAAAAAGATTTATAGATAATTTTTTATATATAATATATTTAGTTTTTTCTTTTAGCACGGACATTACTCATTTTATTTGCGGACTTTGATACAAAATTACCAATATCTGATACAGACTTAGAAATACGTCCTGGAGTCTTTTTTATTGTTTGTAAAGGGTCACGTATAGTATTTTCAATTTCTTCTTCAAACATTTCAAGTTTTCCAATTAATGCTGATAAAGTACTAATTAAAATAGGTATAATTATGACAGTAAATAATAATGTAATAAATAAGAATAATGAAATCATAGTTCCTATAGCTATTACATCCCTGCTCATGTCTTCAGAGCATTTGCATTTTTCATTAGTTAAATATCTAACATAATCAAAAGCATAATATATATATACAACAAATATTAGGAAAAACACAAATGTCCCAATAGCTAATAGTTGTACGACAATGGGTCCCATACTTTTAGCAATAGTACTTAGAGATGCAAAAGATGTTACTAAGAAATATGCTAATGCGATTAAAGTAAAGTTTTTGATGAAGTCTTTATTTGGGTGTTCAGAACATTCACATCCGATATTTTCAAGTTTATACAAATATGCGTATATTATAATTAATAATATTGCAAAAATCATTTGAATAATGACACTACTGTAAAATGACAGATTGTTTTCTACTACTTTCATAATTACTTATTCTTACTCTATACTATTATATAGAAATTATTATTATAAATCAATAATATTATAAATAATAAATTTTGTAGAAGTATTATATTTAGTTGTATCTAAATTTTTTATTTTATTAATAATTTCATCTGATCTTACAATTTGTAATATTTTGTATAATTGTACCATAAATATGTCTATTATATATTTATGTACCTTTCCATCAATTATAATTTCAAACGTATATTCATATATTTTATTTAATAAATCTGGTATTTCATTTTTTTTTATAATAGTCCATATTTTATTTATATTATTGATACACTTTTTCCATTTTATATAATTACAATATAATTCATATTCATCGTTAAGAAGTAATAAATTATTATCATATATATATTGTGGAGGTTTCCATTCTTCATCATTATTATAACTTTTCCATTTTAGTTCTATCATTTCTGATAAGAATATCTTTTCAAAAAAATATAATATATCTAAATATATTTTATCATCATTTAATTTAATATATCCCCATACTAAATTAAAAAACTCTTCGTTATTATTTACATTTATTATAACTTTTATTTTTTCATAAATTGTATCTTTATTTTTGAGTGTTAATTTATTAAGATATCCAATTAAATTTCTTTTTATCATAGAGTTATTCGTAAAGTCAGGTATTATTATATGGAATCTACCTTTATTCTTGACATCATTATCTTTTTCTTTATCCTTTTTATTATAAACTTTTTTTGCCAAAATCATTTTAGGATCATAAAATGAATTGAAACAACTATATTTTTTTTTCAATACATCAGCTTTATCCATAATATCCAAAGGTATTTCGTCTTTTCCATTATATTTATTTTGAAAGTTTGATAATTTTATTTTTACAATTGTATCAGTCATTATATAATATATTATATAAATAATCTTATATATATATTACATAAAGCAAAAATATATAGTATATAATATTGATGAATATTATGAATGATTGCTGTATAGATACAGATAACTTTATAATTAATCTAGAAAAAATATATGGCGTTCATTCTATTTACCGTACTATAATTGTATGTAAAGATAATATAGACTTTTATGAGGAATTATTAGATAAAAAAAACTATAGTGTATATAAAATATATAATTTTGAAGATATTGATTATGATTCTTTAGATAAAAGAGTTTTTTTAATAAAAGAAGACTTTTTCATTAATTTTATTAAAGAAATTAACATTAAATATAAAAAGATGTTCTATAATTTTGTGACATTTACTCCAAACTGTGATAAGTATAATATAATAAAAGAATATAAAGATATTGTTAATTATAGCGATGATTATTTTATTTTCTGATATTGTTTTATAGAGGATAAAAATGTTTAAAAAGAATGGAATGGGAGATATTATGAAAGTATTGAATACAAAGGGTGTATTTATTGGTATAATTGTGTTATTAACGGTAATAATATTAATGTTTATAAATTACAATAATGTATATGAAACTTTTTACAGTAATAATGTATATACATTAGAATATTACTATATGGACGGTTGTGGTCATTGTACCGAGTTCAATGAATCAAAAGTCTGGGAAAGTCTCAAATCAAAAAATTGGGATAATATTACATTGGAAAAATATAATAGAAAAGATAAAATGGATAGAGTTGAAAAGTTTAATATAACAGGATATCCTTCTTTTATTCTTGTAAAAGATGATGAAATTGTAAAGTCATATAATGGTGATAGAACTTATGATTCTATAAGTTCATTTATAGAAAAAGAGACTAAAAATTAAACATATATATATAAGATAATGATAAAATATTATAATAGTATTAATATAATAAAATGGGTGGAGGATTAATGCAATTAGTCATTACAGGACATCCAATGGACGAATATATATTAACAAATTCATGTATTAATTACTATAAATATGTTTATAAAAAACATACTAATTTTTCCATGGAAAATCTTGAAATAGCACCAAATAATAATGGTAATAATGGGTTAATGACAACGGCAATAATGACATATGATATTAAAAGACATGGTGATTTGTTAAGTAATATTTTTATTAGTTTTAAGATACCTGATATATATTCAAGTAATGAATTGAAATTTAGATGGGTTGATAATCTTGGATTTAATTATATTTATAGAGCTGATATTGAAATAGCAGGGAATAAAATAGAATCTATTTATGGAGAATGGATGAATATATGGAATGAATTAACAAGTAGTGATGGTATAATGTATAATAAATTAATTGGAAATATAGATGAAATGATAAATCCATATAGTTTTCAAGCAAAATATACTGTTATTAACAATAAATTATATAATGTAACATATCCTGTTAGAAATTTACAAGATACAATACCAAGTATTAAAGGTAGAGAAATACAAGTACCTCTGCATTTTTGGTTTACAAGAAATCCGTCATTAGCATTACCTTTATTAAAACTTGCTAATAACGAAATTAGATTAGTTGTAGAAACAAACAAAAAATCAATTGAGGGTTTATATAAAGTATGGTGTAATATTTTGAATGTTTTTGTTAGTAGTAAATTATATAATAAAATTCATTCATCTAATATAAGTATTTATAATTTCATAAAAAACACACCTATATCAAATCCATTTGATGTAAATAATAAATTACATTTAACATATGTATTTTTGGATACAATAGAAAGAAGTAGGATATTAATGGAAACTAATACTATAGATTATGTAATAGATACTGTTAAAATTGCTACAGGTGATGGAACTGAAAATAAGTATAATATATCAAATGCTAATAATCATATTAAAGAAATAATATGGACTATTAAAAGAAGTGATATAATTGATAATTTTAATAATTATACTAATTATACAGCTTCTCATGTATATAATGAAAGTATGGGTATTCTTAAAAGAGCATCTATAAAATGGCTTAATCAAACAGATCGTGTAGATTATGATTCTAACTTCTATAATCAAATACAGCCATATTATAATCATACAAATATTCCTAGAACAGGTATTTATTGTTATTCATTTGCATTATTTCCTGAAAAAATAAATACATCTGGTTCTTACAATAATTCAAAGATAACAACTGCACTTCATATTGAATTGAATGATTATAGTAATGATGTTTTATATAATGGTATTAGTAATCAAATTAGTTCTATAACTGGTACACCAGAAAATGTAAAATATGATGTTAATATATTTATAAAAGAAATAAATGTATTATCTGTTATAAATGGGGGTGCAAGTCTAAAGTTTGTGTAATTTATAATGTTGTTTTTTTAATAAGTATATAATGGATTTATTTGCAATAATTGTAATTTTATTAGCAGGGTATATTATTAAATATTTGATTGATACAATAAATTCTTTAAATAGAGAGATAAATGAAATAAAAGATAAATGTATAAAGTCATCAAAAAATGTAGTTTTCAACGAAAAAACGGAGCAACCGAGTATAAAAATTAATAAAGAATTAATAAATAGTATTTCTTATTTCAAAGACTTTTTTGATAATAAATAGATATAAATATTATAGTTGTTATTATATTTAATAGTTATTAAATAAATATGCCCCGTAAAGCAAAAATAGTAGATGATAAAACAATAAATATAAAGAAGAAGAAAAACTTATTGAATACAATGGTTAAAGATGTTATTCATGTAGACAATGAAGATATTATACTACAGTTACCAATATCAGATTTTCAAATGTCAAAAATGAATGAAAATCTTGACACCGAAATATTAGAAAATCCTGAACCGTATGAACCTAATTGTTTTTATTTAAATGAATTAAATACATATAATAATATTCAAGATAATATAATTAATGAAACTGATGTAAATAAAGAGTTTTCTTCTAATAATGAATATACAGATAATATAACTAATACATGTAATAATTGTTATTGGTGTTGTCATCCAATAAATAATAGAACTTATGGAATGCCTTATAAATATAATGTTAAATCTGACACATATATATTATTTGGTAACTTTTGTTCTCTTGAATGTGCGAACGCTTATAACTTCTCAACACATTGTGGAAGTGATAAAGTATGGGAAATAAATAGTTTAATACAAATGTTAAGTAAACATTATGGTGTTTTAAATCCTGTCAGACCTGCACCTTCAAGACTTTTACTCAATATATTCAATGGTCCAATGACAATAGATGATTTTCGCAAAGGACATTTAACAAATGATAAAACACATTTATTAAATTTACCTCCTATGATATTAACAAATTATAATTATGAAATTGTTAATACATCATATCTTAAGAACATAACTGATAATATGCATAATAAGACCATTAATCCGTTTTTTTATAAAAAATGATATAAGAATATCAATTTATATATATAAGAAAATATGACTGAAATCTACTTTTCACCATATAGAATCTCTACTATAACCTGTAATGCGAATATAGGAGGAAATGATATCAATATTAATTTAGGGATATTATTTGACAATATGATAATTTCGGATACACCAGAAGTAGATAATACTTTTGTATGGGCTCAATTTATGAAAGAAGGTGTTGATGTATCTAAGGGAGTTTATCCTAAGAAAAGAAGGAAAAGTAAAAAAGACAAAATGAAAAAAAATAGATTTGATAATCAAGTTACAGTTATCTATAGATTTCGTGATAAGTATATTCCCAATATTAAAATATTTAAGAATGGTAATATTCAACTTACTGGAATTAAAGATGTATTAGATACTGAAATAATTGTTAATAATATTATTAACAGTATTAAATATATTTATAATAATACAGATAAAAATATCATTGTTAATAATTCTGATGATTATGTTCTTGATTTGAAATATCAGAATTGTAAGATTAGAATGATTAATACAGACTTCAAAGTTTATTCTGATCCTGAACTTACAACAGGATTTGAAATAAAAAGAAGAGAAGTACATAAATTATTTATTGGTAATGAATATAATAATAAGTGTTCTTTTCAACCAGGTATTTATCAAGGTGTTAAATTAGAATATTTTTGGAACGAATGTAATATTAAGTGTAATGGAATATGTTCTTGTCCTAAAAATTGTTATGGTAAAGGAACTGGTAAAAATATAGGTGATTGTAAAAAAGTAACAGGAGCATTATTTGAAAGTGGTAGTGTATTGATAACTGGTGGTGTTACATTCGACCAAGTAGATGAAACATATAAATATATTTGTGAGACACTCACGAAACATAAAGATTTAATTAAAAAACATCACCCATTGATATTATTAACATAACAACTAAAATTATAATTATCATCTGTTTGATTTTCTAAATATTCTACATATTTATCAGTAGATACATGATTATTACCTGGTCTATTATATGATGGTATATGATGACTGGCGTAAAATTGTGCGGCATATTCTACAGCATCTGGATTTACATGAGGTATTACATAGTTATTTCCCCATGGTTTTTTATCAAAAAGTACATCTCCTGTATATAATCCCGCATTTTTTGGAGGAAGTGGAATACTAACATTTGGGGTATAGTCTAAATCTGCATATTCTAATTCTTTTTTCATTATTCTATATAAATCAAGGATATTAAATATTAGATATTAATCACTTTTCTTATTCATCAGTTGTGGAATTGTTCTTTCTTTTAATCCCACAAGATGGAGGTTTATATACACTATAAATATATTTATATTTTTTTGGAATACTATAGTAATTAGTATATTTATCATTAATGAAATTCCCTGTTTTTTGTATTAATTCTTCATTATATTTATCTTCCATTTTATTAAAAATAATAAAATAAGTTGTCATTTTTTATATAAATAATAATCATGTTTATTAATAAAATGAATACAAATTTTCAGGATTGGACGCCTGTTGTTATAACTAAAAGTACTAATAAACAAGTTAAAGAAAATCCTTCAGGATTTAAAGAGTTGCGCCAACTGTTAGAAGATGATATTCCTAAATTGACAAAAATGACACGTATTTATGCGCAAGCAATAATAGATGGTAGAAAAATTATGAATATAACGCAGAAACAGTTGGCTCAAAAAATGTGTATTAAAGATACAGTAATTAAAGAATATGAAAATTGTAGTATTCCAAATTTTAATCTTTCACTATATAAAAGAATGTTAAAAGCTGTTAATATTGATCCTAAAACTGTTATTAATACTTAGATTAAATAAACTATATATTTTTTTAAAATATTCTATGTGATATATTATGTACTCAAAATATATTCTCTTATAAAATAAGAATATTCTTTGACATATATTATGCTACTTAATGAAACGAGTACATTATCTTTTATTTTTCTCAATATTCTTAAAACTTTTTAAACTTCTCTAAATAATTAATTATGTACTCAAAATATATTCGCTTATAACTTAATAAAAATACATTGTGATTCGCTTTGTATATTTTACGCTACTTAATGTAAACGAGAACATAATCTTTTCATTTCTTTAATATTCTTAAAAAGTTTTAAGAATATATATATATAGTAATTACTTAGCATATTCTGCTACTTAAGGAAAAACGAGTACATAATCTTTTAAATTTATTAATATTCTAAAAACTTTTTAAAGTTCTCTAAATAATTAATTATGTACTCAAAATATATTCTCTCATAATCTTATTAAAAAATTATGTGAATCTCTTTGTATATTCTGCTACTTAAGGAAAAACGAGTACATAATCTTTTAAATTTCTTAATATTCTAAAAACTTTTTAAAGTTCTCTAAATAATTAATTATGTACTCAAAATATATTCTCTTATAATCTTATTAAAATAAATAGTAATCATATATCATATTATACTACTTAAGGAAAACGAGTACATAATCTTTTTATTTTCTTAATATTCTTAAAACTTTTTAAAGTTCTCTAAATAATTAATTATGTACTCAAAAATATATTCTATATAATCTTATTAAAATAAATAGTAATAACTTTGCATATTATGCTACTTAAGGAAAATGAGTACATAATCTTTTTATTTTCTTAATATTCTTAATATTCTTAAAACTTTTCTAAATAATTAATTATGTACTCAAAAATATATTATATATAATCTTATTAAAATAATTTGTTATCGCTTTATATATTATACTACTTAAGGAAAATGAGTACATAATCTTTTTAATCTCTTAAAATTCTTAAAACTTTTAAAACTTTTCAAAATAATTAATTATGTACTCAAATGTATTCTCTTATAATCTTATTAAAATAAATAGTAATCGCTTTATATATTATACTACTTAAGGAAAATGAGTACATAATCTTTTTATTTTCTTAATATTATTAAAATCTCTAAAACTTTTCTAAAAAATAAATTATGTACTCAAATGTATTCTCTTATAACTTATCAAAAATAATTTGTTATCGCTTTATATATTATACTACTTAAGGAAAATGAGTACATAATCTTTTTATTTTCTTAAATTTATTAAAATCTCTAAAACTTTTCAAAATAATTAATTATGTACTCAAAAATATATTCTATATAATCTTATTAAAATAATTTTTATTATATTGTTTTGTATAAATTTGTTCTAATAATATTATATATATAAAAAAAATGATCTAATAATACTATATTATTATTACCCTGAAAGATGGGGAAAAAACAAAAGTTTATTGCGCTAAAAGGATTAAACACATTGACAAACAGAGACAATATGTCAAGAACCGCAAGGGGAAATCGCTGTTATCATAGTGTTCTCAAGTAACAACATAAATCGGAGTTTTTTGGGAGTAGATAAATATTAATACTATTTATTGAAAACTTTTTTATTTCTGAAAAATGAATACATAATCTTTTTATTACTTATCAATAAATATATTATAATCTCTCTAGTTATATGGTATGATACTACTTAATGAAAATAGAGAACATTATCTTTAATGTCTTGATGCGATTAAATGAAAAAATATTAACATTTTATGTAATTTTATTTATAACTATTAATAAAGTATAATCTTTCGTGATTTTTTAAAGATCCAATATAAGTATTAATATTAAATTTGCAAGAAATCGTTAAATTATTATAATAATTATATATAGTTTGATCGTTGCTATTTTTATATTCAATCTTATAAGCAAGAAGTTTATTAAATTTAGATTTGTTATTTTTTGCTATTTTTTTATTGATAGGTTTATTGTTATTCCAATATATCCTTAGATCGTAATTTATCCAAACGTGAATATTTAAATATTCAGAATAATCATCATTATATATAAGCCCTTTACATAAATATTTAATATATAATAGTTTTTTTATATTGTAATAACTCTTAATATCTTCTAAAAGTTCTTTATTTTGTGGAAAAATAATATAACTATAAACTATTAACTGTAAATCATAAGGTAATTTTACAAAAATATTCATTATTTTTTATTATATATAATACTTGATTATTTTTTTAAAAATCGTGTACATAATCTTTTTATTCTCTCAATATTCTTAAAACTTTTTTAAATCTTTATAAATAATTAATTATGTACTCAAAATATATTCTCTTATAATCTTATTAAAAAATAAATTGTTATCACTTAGTATATTATACTACTTAAGGAAAAACGAGTACATAATCTTTTTATTTTATTAAATTTCTTAAAACTTATAAAACTTTTCTAAATAATTAATTATGTACTCAAAATATAATCTTTTATAACTTATTAAAAATATATAGAAATTGCTTTACATATTCTACTACTTAAGGAAAATGAGTACATAATCTTTTTATTTTCTTAATATTCTTAAAACTTATAAAACTTTTCTAAATAATTAATTATGTACTCAAAATATAATCTTTTATAACTTATTAAAAATATATAGAAATTGCTTTACATATTCTGCTACTTAAGGAAAATGAGTACATAATCTTTTTATTTTCTTAATATTCTTAAAACTTATAAATCTTTTGTAAAAAATAAATTATGTACTCAAAATATATTCTCTTATAATATTATTAAAAATATATAGAAATTGCTTTACATATTCTGCTACTTAAGGAAATGAGTACATAATCTTTTTATTTTCTTAAATTTATTAAAACTTTTAAAATCTTTCTAAATAATTAATTATGTACTCAAATTTTATTCTCTTATAATATTATTAAAAATATATAGAAATTGCTTTACATATTCTGCTACTTAAGGAAATGAGTACATAATCTTTTTATTTTCTTAAATTTCTTAAAACTTTTTAAATCTTTCTAAATAATAAATTATGTACTCAAAATATATTCTCTTATAATCTTATTAAAAAATAAATTGTTATCACTTTGTATATTATGCTACTTAAGGAAAATGAGTACATAATCTTTTTATTTTCTTAAATTTATTAAAACTTTTAAAATCTTTCTAAATAATTAATTATGTACTCAAAATATATTCTCTTATAACTTATTAAAAAATAAATTGTTATCGCTTTATATATTATGCTACTTAAGGAAAATAGACTACATAATATATTCTCTTATAATCAATATCAAAATAAATCATAATCGCTTTATATATTATGCTACTTAAGGAAAATAGAGTACATAATCTTTTTATTTTCTTAAATTTCTTAAAACCTCTAAAACTTTTATTAAAATTATATTATGTACTCAATATATATAATATAATGAAATATAAAGATTATCCAGACTTTACTCCAAATATTACACCGAAACAAATGTTTAAAATAGGAATAATGGGAGGTTTTTATTTTAGAACAATAAAGTCACCAAAAACAAATCAAGTTTATCAACATCATTATAAAAATTTTAATTTTTTAAAAGATATTGATGATAATAAAGTCTTTAGTGAAAAATATGATAAAAATATTAATCATTATAAAGTTGAAGTTGGTACATCTTATGAGTTTTGGATGAGTAAAAATTGGATAAATGAAAATGTAGATCCTTATGGATGGATAGAATGGTATTGTAATTTTTACAATGGGAGAAGAACAAATGACGATTTAAGACAAATAAATAGATGGAAGAAGTCAGCAGGACCAAATGGACGATTTAGAAATCAATTACAGAATAAAATAAATGAAGTAGGAAATAATAATGAAAATATATATCCAAGATTAAGACAAACATTACTACATTGGGGATTTGATAGTAGAAAACTTGAAATTACTATATAAAAATTGATTAATATTATAAATATATATAGTATAATATGGATACATTATCATTTGATAAATTGATTACTGATAAAAATAAAGAATTGTTAGAGATATATGATAGAAAGACAAAAAATAAAAAAATGACATCAGACCCTTCTACAATTGACTTTAATAGTAAGAAATTATATAATCTTATAAATGCAACATTCGATAAAAAACTTAAAAGTTCAAAAGCTTATCTTAAAAAATGTGAGAAAGAATTATCAAATTAAATATTTTAAATATTCATTTATTACATATTGTATAAAAGTATATAAATATATATTAATATATAATAAATATATGTTATCACAACGCAGTAATAAAATAATAGATGACGAAGTATTAAAAATTATAAAGAATAATAATAAGTTTAATGTTGATGAAACTACTCAATTTATTATATCAAATTGTAAAGATATAGATCTTGATATAATAACATCTCGTGTTGATGAAATTTATAATAATAGAAAAATATTAACAGAATTAATTAAAATACCTGAAATCAAACAACGAACAGAAGAATGGTTTGAAGCACGTAAAACTCGTCTTACAGCAAGTGATTTATATGATGCTATTAAAAAAAGTAATGTAAGTAATGTATTAGCTAAGAAAAAAGCAAAAATTGTTGTTGATAATATTAATTATAATGCTATTCCTGCTTTAAAATGGGGGACAATGTTTGAATCAATGGCTTCTAGATGTTATTCTCATATTAATAATAATATAAACATATATGATTTTGGTCTTATTTGTGATAAAAAAAACGAACATTTCGGAGCATCACCAGACGGTATAAATGAATTGGGTATTATGATTGAAATTAAATGTCCGTATTCTCGTAAAATTATAGACGGTTTTATTCCTGAGAAATATAAATTACAAATTCAAGGACAATTAGCAGTATGTAATTTATCAGAATGTGATTATGTAGAATGTCAATTCAAAACATTTGATAGCGAAGAATTATATTTAGAAGAATTAGATAAAGATATTCAATATAATCATGGTATAATAGCAGAATATATTAATAAAAATGGAGAATATTATTATATTTACAGTGATGAAAATATAAAACCAACCGATTGTATTGAAAATATTAATATTCTAAAAAATAACTTTAATTTATCTAATGATTTTGAGATTAGACCTAAATTTAATAAATTTATATATTGGAAACTTGTAGAAATAAATACGCAAAGAGTTAAATTTGATATTCAAGGATGGGAAAAAATTGTACCTAAAATAAATGAGTTTTGGGATAAAGTAGAACAATATAAACTTATGCCTATTGAGAATATAATCAAAAAGTTTAAGTTTATAGATGATAATGACGATTAACTTTTACTTTTTATGATATTGCCAACTCGATATAATATCTGGGGCTTTTAACATATATGGATTTATAAAATAAATAATACTATAGTCTGTTATACCATATTCATTATCTGAAGGAACACATTTAGATTTATAATCTATTCCGTCTTTATCACCATCTTGTGTCAAACATCCACATCCATATATTTTATCATTATTACAATTGAACCAACATAAAGAACTATTGGACTTATGTTTTTTTATTATATCTATAAAATTAATTATTTTATTAGCATTGCTTTTATTTGGATATATTAAAATATATTCTAAATATAAGTTTTTATTACATTCTTTTCCATCTTTATAACATGATTTACCGTGTTTAGTTACTGCAAATGTTATATCCATATTATCATTATTTTCATATATATGAGGAGATTGTGATATGCAAATATAAACAGGACCATTTACTTTATTGAAACTGTCTTTTTCCTTATTCATATTACTTATAATATGATCTTCTAAATCATTATAATTTCCCGAATCTATTTCTCCTTTATAATCTGGAGGATTTGACATTGGTTTTAACACGTAAGATATAACTTTTGAAGTATAAATTTTATTTGCTAACAATTTGTGCAAATTTTTTGGACTTTTAGAAATACACATATATGCTAATAGCATTTCACCTTTTGATATATCAGAAGTATTACTCATATCAGTTGAATACTTACTATTTTCATTATTTCCGTGAAAATTATTTCTACAAGTATAATCTGTATGATATTCTCCACTTTTATTACCTATAGTATTATTTTTAAGTGAATCATAAGTTGTTTTTATATTTTTACTTGTAACAGGTGTTCTTAATAAATATTTAGGACAATTACCGTCATAATTATCCCCACCTATTGTAAGAAAGTTTTCTCGTATGGGTATTTTATATATTCCTAAAACACTCATGATATATAAAACACTAATTATTATAAATGTTATAATCAATAGTAAATATATATATTCTTCTATTTTATAATTATCAGAAGAAATAGTATTTATAACTATAAAATAAACTCCTAAAATAATATATGTTAATATTATTAATAATAACAAAATATTATTATAGTTCATATTCAACTCTATATTAATTAATTATTTTTATTATAAAATAATAGCTATTATAACTTATTTTATTAAAAAAAAAGGTTTCTAATTGTTATATAAATATATCGTTTCAAAGTAATGTTTTTGCGTTTATAGAGTTATTCCTCAAGCAGTTCCTCAAGCAGTTCCTCAAGCAGTTCCTCCAGCAGTTCCTCCAGCAGTTCCTCCAGCAGTTCCTCCAGCAGTTCCTCCAGCAGTTCCTCCAGCAGTTCCTCCAGCAGTTCCTCCAGCAGTTCCTCCAGTAGTATTTAATAGTACACCATCCCACGATAATGAATTTTTATTAATATGAAGTTTTCCAATCTTTATAACTTTCGTATCATCAGTATTATTAATAGATATTGTGTTATCAAGATCAGTATTTATAAGTAAAGATCCTATTTCAACCTTTGTAGGAGAAGCTACTGAGTTTTTATTTTTTATTTTTAAAATATTATTAGTATAATCAATCTTATAACAATTATTACCACCTGATAAATCACATACATTTAAACTTTTGTTATTATTGTCAGTATTTATTGTCAATCCAGATGTTATTGATGTTGACTTAATCAATGAAATTTTATCATAATCAATAGTTGAAACAGGTACATTATCCCATTTATTTGTTATTTTATTAGTACTATTATTAGTTCCAAATTGAAAATATCTATCAAGATTATCATGTAAGTTTGTTATCTTATTATTATAAAAGTTCGAAGTATTAAAATTCAAATTACTACTATAATTATTTAAAACATTTGAAGTATTAAAATTCAAATTACTACTATAATTAATTAAACTATTTGAAGTATTAAAATTCAAATTACTACTATAATTAATTAAACTATTTGAAGTATTACCTATATAATTAGAATTATTAATATTTAAATTACTACTATTATTAAATAACATATTTGAAGTATTTGTAATTCTTGTTTTATTATCTTTAATATTATCTTCTAATAAATCATCCTTCGCTTTGTTTCTAGAAAAAGTATTAGTTAGTGTTTCATCTAAATCTGATTTATAACTATAATAATCGTAAGATAGATATCCAACAAAAACCGATAATACTATAAAAACCATCGATAGAATACAATATATTACAGCATCTACAACATCCATTGTATTTTATCTATCTATTTTCTTATAAATACATTATATATTTATTTATAAGAAAATAGATAGATAAAATAAGATGTGTTTTACAATTACAAATAATTTTAATAATCTTCTTCACTACCACCATCATTATTATTACTATTATTATCACTACTATATTCATCATTTATAATATATCCTCCTTCATATGAAATATTAGTTAAGTTTCTACTATCATTATAGAATGCTTCTTTACTAACATCTAATGATTTATCATATTTTTCTAATTCTTCATTATCAACATCTAATGATTTATCATCATTTACGAATTCTTCTTTATCAACATCTAATGCTTCTTCATTTACATCACCACCATATTGGTTTATATGATAATCCCCTCCTTTTATTTTTTCAAAATTATCATAATTTTCTAATTCTTCATTATCAACATCTAATGATTTATTATAATAATCGCTATCATTTTCAAATGCTTCTTCATTTACATCACCACCATATTGGTTCATATGATAATCCCCTCCTTTTATTTTTTCAAAATTATCATCATATGTATCTTCCCACACTTTTTCATCTTTAATCATATTTGGATTATCAAAATTATCTACAATATCGTCATAATAATCTAATGTATCAATTATATCTTCGTTATTATTTATTTCGTCATCATCCCCATCATATCTTTGTATTTCTATCTGTTCTGGTGGAAGATCTATATTTTCAGTATTAATACGTAATTGTATTCCCATGGTTTCCAATTCTTGAATTAAAAGTTTGAAAGCATAGGGTGTTTGTATAACTGCTACATCATCATTATTACAATTTCTACAAGTGTTGATATTTGCTTTTATATTAAATGCTACAAGTGTTCCACATCTTTTACACGCACACCAAGAATATTTATCCGACCTTTCCATCATACTTTCTTTTATAAATAATGAAATACCATGACTCAATACAGTATCTCTTTCCATTTCGCCAATACGTAATCCTCCACCACGTCGTCTACCTTCAGTTGGTTGTCTTGTTAATCCTGTTAACTTACCAATTCCACGAGCATTAATTTTTTCAGCAACCATATGTTTTAACCTAAAATAGTATGTAGGACCAATAAATATTTCACTTTCTATTTGTGCACCTGTAAATCCATTATATAAAATTTCGTTACCATGTTTATTATAACCATTATCTTCTAATCTTTTATATATTGCTTCATTTTCAACAGGGATAAAAACAGTAGCATCTCCTAATAATCCATCGAGACAACATACTTTAGCAAATATACATTCAACAAGATGACCTATTGTCATACGTGAAGGAATAGCATGAGGATTAATTATAATATCTGGACGTATACCATCTTTAGTATATGGCATATTTTCTTCAGGTATTATAATTCCAATAACTCCTTTTTGTCCGTGTCTTGACGAATGCTTATCTCCATATTCTGGTTTTTTGATTTTTAAGAATCTAACCTTGCATATAATAGAATCTTCACCAGCTAATTTATTTGAAATATATACTTTATCTACAGTACCATAAAGAGAATTATCAGTACTTATTGAAATATCTGTGTATATAGTTTCTTTTACTTGTTCTATAAAAACCCCTTTTTTAACCTCTTTATAAACCTCTTTTACATTTAACATTCCTACAATTATTACTTCTTGACCTGGTGGTATATAAGTACCTTTATTTATAAAACCTTTTTCATCTATAAAAGAATAATCTTTTTTCTTAATACCTAATATTTTTATACCTTCTTCTTTCATTTTTATAGGATTACCAAAAATTATACGTTCATTAATTGATATTATTTTAGATGTTGCTGTAATAGATTTATAATATGATAAAGAGTTTAAACCACGTTGTATAGATGCTTTATTAATCATAATACTATCTTCTTGATTGAATCCACTATATGTCATAATTGCTACAATAGTATTGAAACCATTAGCCATATAGTCACTTGATGTATATTGTGCTATTCTTGTATTTATAATAGCTCTTTGAGGATAATGTAATATATAACTCATTGTATCAAAGCGATTATTAAAATTAGTCGCATACATACCAATTGCTTGTTTTGATTGTGCTGCATGGAATACATTACGTACAGATTGATTATGATTACACATTGGTATATTACCAGTAACTACACTTAAAATTGTAGAAGCATGTATTTCAATATGTGTATGATATGGTGTAATTTCATCTTTTGTCATAGCAATTAAAGATGTATCTGATTCTTCATTATCTAAATATTCAATACATGATGTGGTTTTTTCTAGAATTTTTAAGATTTTCTCATATTTTTTTCTATAAAACATATCATCATTATCTACATCTTCATTATCATCCATAGAATCACTATCATCATGATTACCACCAGTAATGTTTTCAAAAGTATTTGTTAAATTACTAATTAAGTTTCCACCAAGACCTGTATATGTAGAATTAAAGTATTTACTATCATATGTCGAATAATCTCCTCCATTACTTGAATATTCTTTATTAGATTCAAGTGGATTTATATATATATCTCTATAATAATAATCATCTGTTTTTTCATAATCTTTTAATTTAATATATCTACCATTTAACATATCAAACCAATTCGTACAATCATTATTATAGACTATAATTTCATTTGTATTATTTAGTTTATTTCTTTTTAAAATTAATAGAGGTCTACATGGTCTCCCTGCTTCTGTAAAAATACGCAATTCATTTAAACTAATATTCCAAGAAATAGAAATTAATATATTTATTAATCCATTGCGTCTATAAGCTTTCAATATTCTAGTTATAAATATAGGATCTCCTGTTATTCCAAATAATGTACTATTTATAAAAACATTTGTTATATTTTTATTCGAATATATATTACTTTTTATTAAAGGAATTACTCCTATATCTATTAAGCATTTCTTTATATTCACAACTCCAATACCTGCAGTAATTTTTGCTAATAATGATAAGTTTTTTAGATAACCAACTGATCCACCATCAGGACTTTCAAAAGGACACATCATACCCCATTGTTGTGAATGTAATCTATGAGGTCCTGTAACCTTAATACTTCTATCAATTGGTATATTAACACGTCTTAAATGTGACATAAAACCAATATAACTAATTCTTGATAAATCTTGTACTTTTCCTAATTCTGGGTCTTCATTTGACACAAGTCCCCATCTTCCTTTCAAAGACTTTCCGAAAGTTTCCGTAATCGCCATTGAGTTTACCAATTTATATATATTATTATCATTAATAAAATTATCATAATTATCCTGTTGTTTCCAAGAACCATAATAATATGTGCTATCCATCCAATTACGTGTATTATCTCTTAACTTTTGATAAGCTTCTTGAAATAGTTCTGCTAACATAAAACCACTAATATCAACACGTTTATATATATAACTATCTCTATCACTTAATGGTAATATATCTATTACACTTTTAATAAATTGTAAAACCAAATATCCTAAATATTTTCCCTTATTGTTAAAATCGTCAATATTAGGAAAAATATCCATAGTTAAAACTGACTTTACATGTTCTATTGTTCCATAAGTAACTTTAAATTTTAAATAATTAATAGCATCAGATTGTGTGAATATATTATAAACTTTACCATCATGTACGTAATTTGAACTTAAAACACAAGGTCTTATAAAGTTATCAAAATAATTTTTTTCAATATCATTTAAATTATTTCCAAAGATTGTTTTATATATTTCTTTATCACTTTCTATACCTAATGCACGAAATAATACGAATAATGGTATCTTACTATTAAAAGATGGTAACGATACATGAATTGATCCGTGTATATATTTTTTTGTTGTCTGATATTCATTATTTATTTCATCATCTTGTAATAATCCTCCATCTAATAATGGTGTTTTTACATGATAAAACTCAACAGAACGAGGTGCTAAAGCTCCCTTATCCGCAACACATCTGATAACTCCTTTATGTCCGAAACCATCGGGATCTTCTTTTAAAATATTGACAAATAATTTATTTGTTACTATTTTTTCTTGTGCTATAATTACTTTTTCTTTACCATCAATAATAAAATAACCTCCCGAATCATAAGGACATTCACCTAATCGTCTCAATATATTAGAACCTTGATTTTTTAATATACATGCGTCACTATGTAACATAATAGGTATACTTCCTATAGCAACATTGTTAAAGTTTTTTGTAAAAGTGTTTGCTGTGTCGTCGGTTGTTATACGAATGAAAACTTTAGCAAATATATGTGTTTCGTATGTTAAATTTCTCATACGTGCATCATTGGGTGTAATTAATTTAGGTGTACCATCTTCATATGTTGTAGGTCTATCTATATATATTTCATCACCGTTTTCTCCTCCAATATATACATCAACTTTCATTTTCATATTTTGAGAATCGTCATATTTAATCATAGTAATAGGATTATAAGACTTAATAATGTAAGGTATCTGTGTTTTTACAAAGTCTCTATAACTATCTAGATGATGTCCTGTAAAAGGATATTTATGATCTTTAAAGTATAAATCTAATATATCCCATTCGTTATTTACCATTCTTCTATATTATTATTATGTATTATTTTATCTTTATTATTTTTATATATTATTACTTAGAAACTTTATTAACTCCCATATCATATGTTATTATTTTTCCATCATTTGTCAATATAATACTAAGTGGTGGTTTAAAACCTTTTATATTCAATGGTATCGATCCTTTATTATCAGATTCTCCATTATTTTCTTTACCGTATATATTAATAATTCCTAATTCATATTTTAATATTCTTTCAGTATATTTTTTCATATTAATATTTTCTGCTCCAACAACAATACCTGTTTTTTTATAGATATTTCCTATTTTTTTATAAATTGACAAAAAGCCATTATTATCAAATCTAATTAAACATGAATTATCAAATGATTTAAATGATAAATTGTCAATTTCAAAACTTTCACCATCATTTATAACGTAATCTTGTTGTAATAATATATTTTTCCAAGGCATATAATGAACTAAATTTTTAAAGTCTGTATCATTTTCATTTAATTGATAAATAGGAAATGTTATTTCTGGTATTCCTGGATATTTATTATATCTTCTTGAAAGATCTTTCAAAATACTATTATTATAAACTTTTCCATATTCATGGGACTTTTTACCAGCTTTTGGGTAAACCTCTTTACGAGTATCTGCAATAGCTGTTTTAATTAAACCTGCTACATCATCAGTTGGACCATCGTAATCAGCAATTTCATCAATAACCTTTTTTTGAAATTCAGCAATCTTTTTTTTTGATTCTTTATCTTCTCCACTATCATCAATCATCCATTTTTTATAATCAGGCATTTGGAAACATTTTGAAGGATAATATGGTGATTTTGTTTTAATATTATTATCCATTTGAGTTTTATCTGTTGTATATTGTGGAATCATTTCTTTTAAATCTTCACCTGCTTCCGAATAACAACCCATATCATAACATGTAGCATTCAAATTATTATATAAATAATCATCTTTATAATTTTCTTCATTTTTTTTCTTCATCTTTCTTGCATCACTATTCAATTTTGTTTTTGATTGACTATAATATTTATTTTCACCACCACTTTTTCTTATTAAATCGCTTGTATAATCAATATCATTTTTAATAACAGTTAAATAAAATGAAAACTTACTAACTAATAGTTCCATCCATCTATTTTGTTTTGAAAAAGCATCTAATGATGGAAAATAACAAAACTTTTTATTTAAATTCATTAAGTTTGGTACATATATTACAACTTTATAATTTCCTTTAAATATAAATTTTTTTAAAGAAGTACTATCTAATTCTCCTGATATTTTGTCTATTTCTCTTTTTAATACATCATCTTTAACATCTTTTATAAGTTTTGTAACAATATTGTAGGCTGGATCACTTTCAAGTTTTTTTGCTATAATTACGTATATAGGCAATGGTATTAAAGTATTTCCACGAGGTTTAAATGGAGGTATAATTTCTCTTCTTATATCATTTAATTTAGCTATTATTGTATTTTTAATATTATTACCTACAGTTTCAACTTCAATACAGCACATATTATCATTAATATATTCTTTATCTTTGTATTGTTCGAAAGTTAATTGAATACATCGTTGATGTGTTAAATATGTTTTAACACTTGCTGATATTGCATTATTACCTTTATTTTTATAAATAAGCATTATTTGTATTTATTATATATATTATAATAAATAAATGAATATCAGCATTGATGAAATTATAGATAATTGTATAATAAATGGTTCTGATTACGATATTTGTATTGTAATTCATAAATTATTAAAAGATAACTTTAGATATATTGAAAAAAATAAATGGGAATATTTAGATGATAAAAATGTTTGGACTTGTGATATTAATCAATTTAACTTAAAAAATACTATTAAAACTACAATATGTAGAAAGTTCATAGAACGTGCAATATTATGGGTTGATAATGATATAATGTCAACAAAATTATTATTAATTGGTTCAAAACTAAAAGAAAATAAATATATATGTATTATTATTAAGGAGTGTAAACAATTTTTTATTATATGAATTTAATTTATCCAATAAAAATAGAAAATATATATAAAATATTCAAGAAAAATTACAACTTTAATATTAAAGAATGTACTATGAAACTTATTAATATAAATATATTTGATGAGTTCAAAGAAACTATTTCAATAAAAGATCCGTTATTTGATTTTCATTGTTTTAAGAAATATATAGATAAATGTAATAGATGTTATAATATATCTTATAAGGATGTTAATATTTACGTTATTATGATTGGTGATATGAATAAGAATATACAAGAACATTTATGTAATAGTATATATCGTGTATATTTAACAGCAAAATTATATGAAATAAAAAAATCATTTAATTATTATTTGATATTAAATCCTATGAAAAGAAAATTACCAAATATAAATCATTCAATTAATGCTGAAAATATAAATGGAGGATTTACTTATATTAATAATGATAATATATATATATTGCGAAGGGAAGATTATGAAAAAGTTATGATACACGAATTAATGCATCATCATAAATTAATACATAATGAAAAATGGAAGAATTCTAATTTAGATAAGCTTAAAAACTTTTGTAATATTAAAAAAGACTGTGTTCTAATTCCTAATGAAGCTATTGTAGAAACATTTGCATGTATCATTAATACTATTTTTTATTCAATCGAATATAATATAAGTTTCAAACTTTTACTAAAAAAAGATAGGGAATATAATTTACTATTATCATATAAAATATTAGATAAACAAGCTGATAATGAATGGTATGAAAAAACACATTCATATTGTTATATTGTATATAAAGCAATATTTTATATTTATTTTAATAACTTTTTGAAAATATATAAATATAATAATGACACTAAAATAACAGACTTTATTCTAGAATATTTTCCAAAACTTAAAGAAAAAATACGTAAGAAAAAATATAGTAAATTAAATAAATCGTTAAAACAAACTATATATGAATCAATATGATTATTTGTATATTATACTACTTAAGGAAAATGAGTACATAATCTTTTATTTTTCTTAAAATTCTTAAAACTTATAAATATTCTATGAATAATTAATTATGTACTCAAAATATATTCTCTTATAAAAAAGTATATTCTTTA